>OFJB01000408.1_pt1 | contig 21518 bp, 20 predicted proteins | sample 1775081 | NCBI WGS metagenome assembly OFJB01 (sample SAMN08195771, study PRJEB24354) | sludge metagenome | isolation source: initial sludge from phenol fed wastewater aerobic bioreactor | place: India: Nagpur | collected 2016-06-05
AAAAACTGGCTACGCGCTTCAACGCATTCTTGCAACTTGCCTGCGCTTACATCTGGCTAATGTGAACACGCTCTAGCACTGGCGCTTGTTTGATCGATTGCTCGACTCCAAATATTGGCTCTAGAGCAAAGTACCAATTGCCTTCTCCTGACTTCTCCCTGAGCTTACAGGGAGATGAAGATGGCAGGTGCTGGCGTATGGCATCGATGCAACAGTTATATTCATATGTGTAGAAACTGTCCGGGTGAAGCCTTTCCCGCCGGAAAGTCCGCGAGGACAATACTCCCCACCTTCTCGATCCAAGCTGGGCCGGTACCGCAGGGGAGCGGCCAAAAACTTACCACTAAGGAGATTTTTTATGCAAAGAAGGATTATCGCTCTGGCCGTCGCTGGCCTGGCTTCCACCGCCGCTTTTGCGCAGTCCAACGTTCAGATCTACGGTGTTGTTGACGTCGGTTACAACCGTTCCTCCAGCTCAGACACCGGCACGTTCAAGAGCCGTAACGCTCTTGACAGCGGTCTGCAAAACGGTTCGCGCATCGGCTTCCGCGGTACGGAAGACCTGGGTAACGGTCTGAAGGCTTCCTTCGTTCTGGAATACGACATCGGTGTTGATACCGGTGCAGGCCTGGCCGGTCCGTCCCGTCAGTCCTTCCTGGCCCTGTCCAACGCCTACGGTACCGTTGCCGCCGGCCGTCAATACACCCCGCAATACGAACTGGTTTCCAAGGTTGATCCGTTCGGTGCCGGTACCGTTGGTGATGTTACCTTCGGCAAGGGTGTCTACTTGATGGGCGCATGGGCGGCTCCGGGCACGATCCGTCTAGATAACTTGCTTGCCTACGTTTCGCCGAGCTTCGGTGGCTTCAACGTGATCGCCGGCTACACTGCTAACGGTATCGGCGATGAAGAATCACCGCTCAAGGCTGCCCTGAGCAATGACGTTGAGGTTTGGGCGATCAACCCGAACTACTCGAACGGCCCGCTATTCGTTGGTCTGAACTACCATCAAGTCAAGAGTGAAGCTCCTCTCACTGGTGGCGTTCGTGACTATAAGGACAAGGTCTGGGATCTGGGCGCGACCTACGATTTCGGCGTGCTCAAGTTGTCTGCTCTCTACGGTCAGCTAAAGAGCACTGAAGATGGTGTGGTTGACAGCAAGACCAAGCAGTGGATGGTCGGTGCGAGCGTGCCGGTCGGCTCTGCCGGCGCTGCCCTGGTTTCCTACTCGCGCCAGACGACCGACTTCGGTGGTGGCTGGCCTGACGAAAAGGCTTCCAAATGGGCCGTTGGTTACACTCACGCCCTGTCGAAGCGCACCAATCTGTACGCTGTCTACGCCAAGATCAAGACGAATGATGCTGCTGAAGGCTGGTACTCGGTCGAGAATCCCGCCAACAACGACTACACCTCGGGCTTGAATCTGGGCGTTAGCCACTCCTTCTAATCCAGCCCAACTGGTCTAGAAAGCAGAAACGGTCACTCTTCGGAGTGGCCGTTTTTCTTGGACAGGTGATTGCTGCCGGCCTTTTCCGGAACTTGCCCGAACTCAATCGTCAGGCAAGCCGTGCTGGCGGAACTGCTGAGCGCCGGCAACTGATCGCTGGCCATCAACGCTGTGAGGATCACCGGCAACAGCGTTGGCTTCGCATCGGGCAGCAACTACTCCCGGTAGGTCTTGCGCCAAAAACCCCCGGGTTGGCGTTGACGCCGAGCTTGCGGGCAATCTGTGCAACCGAGGCACCAGGCTGCAGCGTGTGTTCAACGATCGCTCGCTTCTGTGCCAGCGGGTGCTGCCGGTAGGGGCCTCGTCGTTTCGAGACCATGATTCAGACAACGAGCGAAAAGACGGTGGTGGCCGGACGCTTACAACTCTCCGGCCGTTTCAACGCTTTTTGAATGATCAACGACACAACAAAAAATCCGCCGGGCTCTTGAAATGCCGGCAGGGCGTCCCTATTATTAGCACTCGCCGGCGGTGAGTGCTAATACCCGCACGCGCCGGTCCCGGGTCCGCTTTACTGCGGCCGGCCAATTTTCCGTTCGAAGAACAACATTTCTGGAGTGATATCTATGAACATCCGTCCCCTGCATGACCGCGTGATCGTCAAGCGCGTCGAAGCCGAGCGCACCACTGCTTCCGGCATCGTCATCCCCGATTCCGCCGGTGAAAAGCCGGATCAGGGCGAAGTGCTGGCTGTCGGTCCGGGCAAGCGCGACGACGCTGGCAAGTACCTCGTTCCCGACGTCAAGGTCGGCGACCGCGTGCTGTTCGGCAAGTACGCCGGTCAGGCCGTCAAGGTCGATGGTCAGGAAGTCCTGGTCATGCGCGAAGAAGACATCATGGGCGTGCTGCAGAAGTAATCTGCGTCCGACCCTTTCCACAGAACAATTTTCAGGAGCTAGATAAATGGCAGCCAAAGAAGTCAAATTCGGTGATTCCGCCCGCGCCCGCATGGTCGAAGGCATCAACATCCTGGCCGACGCAGTCAAGGTCACCCTCGGTCCGAAGGGCCGCAACGTGGTTCTGGAACGTTCCTTCGGCGGCCCGACCGTCACCAAGGACGGCGTTTCCGTGGCCAAGGAAGTCGAACTGAAGGACAAGTTCGCCAACATGGGCGCCCAGATGGTCAAGGAAGTCGCTTCCAAGACCTCCGACATCGCCGGTGACGGCACCACCACCGCCACCGTGCTGGCCCAGGCCATCGTCCGCGAAGGCATGAAGTACGTCGCCGCCGGCATGAACCCGATGGATCTGAAGCGCGGCATCGACAAGGCCGTCGCCGCCACCATCGAGGAGCTGAAGCAGATCTCCAAGCCGTGTACCACGACCAAGGAAATCGCCCAGGTCGGTTCGATCTCCGCCAACTCCGATTCCGACATCGGCGAAATCATCGCCAATGCCATGGAAAAGGTCGGCAAGGAAGGCGTCATCACCGTTGAAGACGGCAAGTCCCTGGCCAACGAACTCGACGTCGTCGAAGGCATGCAGTTCGACCGCGGCTACCTGTCGCCCTACTTCATCAACAACCAGGACAAGCAGATCGCCCTGCTCGACAACCCGTTCGTCCTGCTCTTCGACAAGAAGATCTCCAACATCCGTGACCTGCTGCCGGTGCTGGAACAAGTTGCCAAGGCTTCGCGCCCGCTGCTGATCATCGCTGAAGACGTCGATGGCGAAGCGCTGGCTACCCTGGTCGTGAACAACATCCGCGGCATCCTCAAGACCGTCGCCGTCAAGGCCCCGGGCTTCGGCGACCGTCGCAAGGCCATGCTCGAAGACATCGCCATCCTGACCGGCGGCACCGTCATCTCCGAAGAGACCGGTCTGTCCCTGGAAAAGGCCACCCTGAAGGATCTGGGCCAGGCCAAGCGCGTCGAGATCGCCAAGGAAAACACCACCATCATCGACGGTGCCGGCGATGCCGCTTCCATCGAAGCCCGCGTCAAGCAAATCCGCGTGCAGATCGAGGAAGCCACTTCCGACTACGACCGTGAAAAGCTGCAAGAGCGCGTGGCCAAGCTGGCCGGCGGTGTTGCCGTGATCAAGGTCGGTGCTGCCACCGAAGTCGAAATGAAGGAAAAGAAGGCCCGTGTCGAAGACGCGCTGCACGCCACCCGTGCCGCCGTTGAAGAAGGCATCGTTCCTGGCGGCGGCGTCGCCCTGCTGCGTGCCCGTGCCGCGGTCAAGTCGCTGAAGGGCGAAAACCACGACCAGGACGCCGGCATCAAGCTGATCCTCAAGGCGATCGAAGCCCCGCTGCGCGAAATCGTTGCCAACGCCGGCGACGAGCCGTCCGTGGTGGTCGACAAGGTGGTCCGTGGCAAGGGTAACTACGGTTACAACGCCGCGACCGGCGAATACGGCGACATGGTTGAAATGGGCGTGCTGGACCCGACCAAGGTTACCCGCACCGCGCTGCAGAACGCCGCCTCCGTGGCCGGCCTGATGCTCACCACCGAATGCATGATCGCTGAACTGGCCGAAGACAAGCCGGCCGGCGGCATGCCTGACATGGGCGGCATGGGCGGTATGGGCGGCATGGGTATGGGCATGTAATAATGTCCGCCTGAGCATCGCTCAAGCAAGCACAGACACCCGGCTGCGGCCGGGTGTTTTGTTTGGTGCTCCCGTCAGGGGGTGCCGCCACCAATGCGGACGCGCCGCCAGGCGAGTCCGGGACAAAAGGACGGCGGGAAGGTGAAAGGACAATTGCGCAACGACGCCACGGCAAAGGCCTGGCTCAACGGACTGGCGGTCAGGGGACGACCCTGGCGCGAACTGGCGATCCTCGCCGGTGTGCTGCAGGGCGTCGGCGTCATCGTCATGGCGGCCTTGCTGGCCGCGCTGATCCACGGCCTGGTGATGGATGGCAAGTCGCTCGCCGAATTGGCGGCGTACTGGTACGGCCTGCCGTTTGCGTTCGCTTGGCGGGCGCTCGCCGGCTGGGCGCGGGAAGAGGCGGGGGCGCGCGCGGCGGCGAAAATCCGGGCGGCGTTGCGCCGCGACCTGCTCGACCAGGTGCAGGCGCTCGGCCCGGCCTGGGTGGCCGGGCAGACCGGCGGCGGCCTGGTGTCCACGCTGCTCGAACAGGTCGATGGGCTGGACGGTTATTTCGCCCGTTACCGGCCGCAGATGTTCATCGCCGTCCTCATTCCCTTGCTTATCCTGGGCGTCGTCTTCCCCCAGAACTGGGCCGCCGGCCTGATCTTCCTGCTGACGGCGCCGCTGATCCCGGTGTTCATGATCCTCGTCGGCCTCGGCACGCAGGCTCGCCAGACCCGGCAACTGCAGATGCTGACCCGGATGAGCGGACATTTTCTCGATTTGGTGCGCGGTCTGGGCAACCTGCGCCTGCTCGACGCGCACCGCGCCCAGACGCCGCGCGTCGCCGCCGTCGCCGAGGAGTTCCGGGTGCGCACGATGAGCGTGCTGCGCATGGCTTTCCTGTCGTCGACCGTGCTCGAATTCTTCGCCTCGGTGTCGATCGCCATGCTGGCTGTCTACCTGGGGTTCTCGCTGCTCGGCCATCTCGATTTCGGTTACTACGAGGCGCCGCCCGACCTGGCGCTTTCCTTCTTCATCCTGCTGCTGGCGCCCGAGTTCTACCTGCCGTTGCGCGAACTGGGGACGCACTACCACGCGCGCGCCGAGGCGCTGGCCGCCGCCGAACAGTTGCAGCCGATCTTCGCCGCCAGTTCGCCGCAATGCCACGGCGGCAGTCAGCAGCCGGCGGACAAGGCGCCGGCCATCCGTCTGCAGCGTCTGAGTTTTGCACACCAGCCCGGCGTACCGGTGCTGCACGAGCTGTCGCTCGACCTGGCGGCCGGCGCGTCGCTGGCTATCGTCGGCAATAGCGGCGCCGGCAAGACGACGCTGCTGCGGCTGATTCTCGGCGAATTGAGCGCGCCGCCCGGCACTGTCTGCATCGACGGCCGGCCGCTCGAAGAGCTCGACGCCCAGGCCTGGCGCGAAGGCATCGCCTGGATGAGCCAGCACCCGCGCCTGCTGCCGGCGACGCTCGCCGACAACCTGCGGCTGGCGCGGCACGACGCCGACGAGGCGGCGATGCACGAGGCGCTGGCCTTCGCCGAACTGCTGCCGTGGTTCGCAACCCTGCCCGAGGGCTGGCAGACCCGCCTCGGCGAAGGCGGCCGACTGCTCTCCGGCGGCCAGTTGCGCCGCCTGGCGCTGGCCCGCGTCCATCTGCGGCGGGCCCGCCTGCTGCTGCTCGACGAACCGACGGCCAGCCTCGACAGCGCAACCGAGGCGCTGGTGATGGCCGGCCTGCAACGCCTGGCCGAGGGGCGCACGCTGTTGCTGCTGACCCATCGCAGCGCCGCCCTGCAACTGGTCGAGCGGGTCGCCCTGCTCGACGGCGGGCGTCTGGTCGCCGAGGGCGAGCCGGGCAAGGTCAAGGAAATCGACGATTTCCTGGCGGGAGCCTGCGCATGAAGCTCGATCAAACCATCGTGCCGGGAGCGCTCGCCGTGCTCCGGCCTTTCCTCGGTCGCATGCTGGCCTTCCGCGGCTGGCTGGCGCTCGGCCTGCTGCTTACCTGGACCAGCCTGCTCACCAGTCTCGGACTGCTCGGCTTGTCCGGCGGCTTCCTGACGGCGACCGCGATCGCCGGCCTGAGCCCGGAAGCGGCGCACATCTTCAATTTCTTCTACCCGTCGGCCGGCGTCCGCTTCTTCGCGCTGAGCCGGACCGCCAGCCGCTGGGCGGAACGGGTCAGCACGCACGAGGCCACCTTCCGCCTGATCGGCGCCATGCGCGTCTGGCTCTACCAGGCGCTGTGCCGCCTGTCGCCGGCGCAGACCGGCAGCCTGCACGGCGCCGACCTGCTCAGTCGCCTGACCCGCGACATCGACGCCCTCGACAACCTCTACCAGCGCCTGCTGCTGCCCAGCATCGCCGCCTGGCTCAGCCTGCTGCTGCTCGCCGCGGTTTTCGCCTGGCAGGCGCCGGCCTTGCTGGCGCCGTGGTCCGCCTTCGTCGCTTTCGCCCTGATTGCCGTGCCGTGGCTGGCCTGGCGGATCGGCGGCAAGCTGTCGCCAGCGCTGGTCGCCGCGCAGTTCGAACTGCGCCGGGAACTGCTCGACGCGGTGGACGGTATCGAGGATTACGCGCTGCACGCGCCGGCCTGGCAGGCACAGCGCCAGCGCGTCCTGCAACTGGACGCGGCGCGGGTCGCCCTGCAGTTGCGCCAGCAACGCCGGGGCGCCGCCTTGCGCGGCCTGTTGCTGCTCAGTATCGGCATCGTGCTGTGGGCGGTGATCGGCGTGCTTGCCGCGTTGCCTTCCGGGGCGGGGCCGGATGGTCCGTGGCTGGCGGTGATCCTGATGCTGATCCTGGCCAGCCTGGAAATCGTCCAGAACCTGCCGCAGGCCTGGCTCGAGTTGCCAGGCACGGTGGCCAGCGCGCGCCGTCTGCAGGCCATCGCTGACATGCCGCCGGCGCCGGCCTATGCGGAGCGTGGGCCGCAGCCGGCGGACGCCGCTCTGCAACTGGACGGGCTCGGTTTCTGGCACAGCCCCGAGCATCGCCTGCTCGACGACGTTTCGCTCGCCATTCCGCCGGGCACGCATCTGGCGCTGCTCGGCCCGAGCGGCGAGGGCAAGAGCAGCCTGCTCGACCTGCTGGCCCGCCTGCGCGACCCGCGGGAAGGCGCGATCCGCCTCGGCGGCGTGGCGCTGCCCGAACTCGACGAGACGACGCTGCGCCGCCACGTCGCCTGCGCGCCGCAGGAGGTTTGGTTGTTCACCGCCAGCCTGGCCGACAACCTGCGCCTGGCCAACCCGCAAGCCGATGACGCGGCGCTGTGGGCGGTGCTCGATCTGGTCGGCCTGCGCGAGACTGTCGCCGCCTGGCCCGACGGCCTGGCGACCTGGGTCGATGAACAGGGCGCCAGCCTCTCCGGCGGTCAGCGGCGCCGGCTCGGCGTCGCCCGCGCCTTGCTGCGCGAGGCGCCGGTCACCTTGTTCGACGAGGCAACCGAGGGCCTCGATCCGGCCGCCGAGCAGGCGCTGCTGGCGCGCGTCCGCCAGCATCTGCGCGGACGGACGCTGATCTGGGTCAGTCATCGGCCGACCGGGCTGGCCGAATTCGACCGGGTGCTGCTGCTCGAAGGCGGCAAACTGCGTCCCGCCGGGGGGTGAGCGGCGGCCGTTTTTGCGGCATCGCAACAAAACCCGGAATGCGCTATTCTTGCGCCCTTCGCTTTACCGGGCCGGGGGGTCGGGGAGGTTTCGATGCAAAAGCACGCCGTGAGTTGTGCGCTGGTTCGCGAGAACCCGCGCTTCCAGTCGCTGCTCAGACGACGCAACCGTTATGCCTTTTCGCTGGCGGGCCTGATCATGCTCGCCTACTTCGCCTTCATCCTGACCATCGCCTTTCGCCCGGACTGGCTCGCCCACCCGCTGGCGCGCGGCATGACGGCCAACGTCGGCATCCTCTTTGGCCTCGGCGTGATCGCCCTGACCGTGCTGGTGACCGTGCTCTACGTGCGCCGGGCCAATCGGGAGTTCGACCCGGAGGCACTGGAAATCCGGCGCCAGGCGCTGAAATGACGCCGGGCCTCCGTTTCCTGGTGCTGGCCGTGGCCAGCCTCGCGCTGGCCGGGGGCGCCATTGCCATGCCCTCGCTCGAGATCGGCCTGCGTCAGCCGACCAACTGGTCGGCGATCAGTACCTTCTTCTTCTTCGTCGGCCTGACCTTGTGGATGACCCGTCTGGCGAGCGCGCGCAGTCGGGCTTCGGCCAACCTATATACGCCCGGCGGCGGTATCTCGGGTTTCCAGAACGGCCTGGCGATCGCCGGCGACTACATGTCGGCGGCGTCCTTCCTCGGTATTTCCGGCCTGGTTTTCGCCAGCGGTTTCGATGGCCTGGTCTTTTCGGTCGGCTGGATCGTCGGCTGGCCGGTGGTGACCTTCCTGATGGCCGAACGGCTGCGCAACCTCGGCAAGTTCACCTTCGCCGACGTCGCCGCCTACCGTTTCGCGCAAAAGCCGGTGCGCAGTCTGGCGGCGCTCGGCTCGCTGGTGGTCGTGCTGTTCTACCTGATCGCCCAGATGGTTGGCGCCGGGCAACTGGTCAGGGTGCTGTTCGGGCTGGAATACACCTACGCGGTGGTCCTGGTCGGCGCCCTGATGACGCTTTACGTGTTGTTCGGCGGCATGATCTCGACCACCTGGGTGCTGATCAACAAGGCGGTCCTGCTGCTGGTCGGCACCACGCTGCTGGCGTTGCTCGTCCTCTACCGTGCCGATTTCAACCCGGACGCGCTGTTTTCCCGGGCCACCGACCTGCATCGCCTGAAGGACGCGCTGATGGCGCCCGGTGGTCTGATCAAGGACCCGGTGTCGGCGCTTTCCGTCGGTATGGCGCTGATGTTCGGTACCGCCGGCCTGCCGCACATCCTGATGCGTTTCTTCACCGTCGCCGACGCCCGCGAGGCGCGCAAGTCGGTGGCCTGGGCGACGATGTGGATCGGCTACTTCTACCTCCTCACCTTCATCATTGGCTTTGGCGCCATCGTTGCGCTGATCGGCCATCCTGGATCGCATTTCGTCGGCGGCCGGATTGCCAGCGGCCTGCAGGGCGGTGCCAACATGGCCGCGATCCATCTCGCTGGCGTGCTGGGCGGCGACCTCTTTCTCGGTTTCATCGCCGCCGTCGCCTTCACCACGATTCTTGCCGTGGTTGCCGGCCTGACCTTGTCCGGGGCCTCGGCGGTGTCGCATGACCTGTATGCGACGGTGTTGCGCAAGGGGGCGGCGACTTCGGAGCAGGAGCGACGGGTGTCCAAACTGTCCACCTTCGCGCTCGGCGTCGTCGCCGTCCTGCTGGGTATCGTCTTCGGGCGGCAGAATGTCGCCTACATCGTCATGCTGGCCTTCTCGGTCGCCTGCTCGGTCAATTTTCCGGTGCTGGCGATGGCGGTGCTGTGGAAGGATTGCACGACACGCGGCGTCACCGTCGGTGGTTTCCTCGGCTTGTTCGCGGCGGTGGCGCTGACCGTGCTGTCGCCGGTGGTCTGGGAGAGCGTGCTGCGTCATCCGCATGGCTCGGCGCCCTTCCCGTATGCTTCGCCGGCGATCGTTTCGATGCCGCTGGCTTTCCTGGCGATCTGGCTGGTATCGCGCTTCGACCGTTCGCCACAGGCGGCGCGCGAGCGCGCCTTGTTCCCGGATCAACTGATCCGCTCGGAAACCGGCATTGGCGCGTCGGCCGCCCGCTCGCACTGAGCCGGCGGACCCCGGAAAACGCCGATGCGTTTTCTTTGTTAGACTTGACGAGTTCCGGGAAAAAGAAGGTAGGGGGTTGCCCAGTGCAGGTCGGGCCTACCCCCTGAGCCCAGGATCAACCTGAGGCTCCGAGACCATAAAAGGAGAACAGCCCGTGCAGGTTACTACAATTCGCTTACAAAATGCTTACGCCGCCAGGGGGGCTGCATCATGCGTATCCTGATTGCCGAGGACGATACGATCATCGCCGACGGTCTCTGCCGTTCGCTGCGCCAGGCCGGTTATGCCGTCGACTGGGCCGCCAACGGGCACGACGCCGATACCGCCCTGCTCACGGTTTCCTACGATCTGCTGATCCTCGACCTCGGCCTGCCCAAGCTTTCCGGTCTCGAAGTGCTGAAGCGCCTGCGCTCGCGCAATTCGCAATTGCCGGTGCTCATCCTGACCGCGCTCGACGGCACGCATGATCGGGTCAAGGGGCTGGATCTCGGCGCCGACGACTACATGGTCAAGCCGTTCGAGCTGGCCGAGCTGGAAGCCCGGGTGCGAGCGCTGACCCGGCGTTCCTCGGGGACGGCGCCGACCATCGTGTGCGGCCCGTTGAGCTTCGACCAGGTCGGCCGGGTGGCGCAGATCGATGGTGTGCCGCTCGAACTCTCGGCGCGCGAGATCGGTCTGCTCGAAGTCCTGCTCAGCCGGATGGGGCGCCTGGTGAGCAAGGACCAGCTGGTCGATCACCTGTGCGGCTGGGGCGAGGAAGTCAGCCACAACGCGATCGAGGTTTACGTCCACCGCCTGCGCAAGAAACTGGAGTCCGGCGGGGTCAAGATCGCCACCGTCCGCGGCCTGGGTTACTGTCTTGAGCGACCGCAAGGCGAATGACGCCGGGCGGGCCGGCACGGCGTCGCCGGAGGCCGAGCGCTCGCTGTTCGGCGAGATCCTCGACTGGATGCTGGCGCCGCTGCTCTTCGTCTGGCCGCTGAGCATCGCTTTCACGCATTACTTCGCCAACAACGTCGCCAATTTCCCCTACGACCAGTCGCTGCGCGAACTGGTCGCCACGCTCAGTCGCCAGGTACAGTACGTAGACAACAAGCCGGTGGTCGCCCTGCACGCTTCGACCCGGGCGCTGCTGCGCGCCGACGAGATCGACAGCGTCTATTTCCACGTCGTCGACGAGAGCCGCAAGCTGCTGGTCGGCGATCGGGAATTGCCGATTCCGGAGGGAACCGGCAAGGGCAATCTGGTGCCCGGCGAAGTCTATTTTCGCGACATCGAATTCAATGGGCAGGAACTGCGCATCGCCTATTCCTACCTGCTTGATCCGCAGCTGCCGGACAAACACTGGCTGCTGGTCGAGGTTGGCGAAACCACCGAGAAGCGCACCCAGCTCGCCAACCGCATCGTCGCCAGCGTCATCCTGCCGCAATTCATCATCATCCCGCTCGCCGTCATGCTGGTCTGGTTCGGTCTCTCGCGCGGCCTGCGGCCTTTGACCCGGCTGCGCCACACGATCGAAGACCGTGATCCCGGCGACCTGTCGCCGATCGCCACGCGCCGCGTCCCGGAAGAACTCGAGCCGCTGGTCGAGGCCTTCAACGAGATGCTCGAACGCATGAAGCGCAACGTCGAGGCACAGCAGCGTTTCGTCGCCGATGCCGCGCACCAGATGCGCACCCCGCTCACCGGCCTCAAGACGCAGGCCCAGTTCGCCGCCCGCGAAACCGACCCGGCGGCACTGCGCCATGCCCTGCGCCAGATTGCCACCGGTGTCGACCGCGCCGGCCGCCTGGTCAACCAGTTGCTGACGCTGGCGCGCACCGAGGGCGGGGAACTGGGGCAGCAGCAGCATGCGCCCACCGATCTGACGCAGTTGCTGCGCGAGGTCGTCGAGGACTGGGTGATCGTCGCGCTGGAAAAACGCATTGATCTTGGCTTTGAATCGCCCGGCCCGGCGATGATTTCCGGCAATGAATTCCTGTTGCGCGAACTGGTCAAGAACCTGATCGACAATGCCCTGCGCTACACGCCGGCCGGCGGTCACGTCACCTGCCGCACCATCGTCACCGAGGTCAGTGTGTTGCTGGAAATCGAAGACGACGGGATCGGCATTTCGGAAGAGCAGGCCGAGCTGGTCTTCGAGCGTTTCTACCGCGTCGACGACGCGACCACCGAAGGCAGCGGCCTGGGTCTCGCCATCGTCCAGGAAATCGCCAGCCAGCATGGGGCGCGCGCCATGTTGCGGCCGAATCCTCGTGGCAAGGGATCGGTCGCCCGGGTCGTTTTCAGCGCCTGGCATCCGCCGCCGCCACCTCGACCACCGCCGGAAGACTATGCCGAACTCTACCGCCAGTCGCCGCCGATCGGTCCTTGAGGCGAATGCAAAAAGGCGAGAATCTTCTTGCGCCAGTCAGGAGGCGTCGCTATAATGCGGCCTCCTTTGGCCAAGTAGCTCAGTTGGTAGAGCAGCGGATTGAAAATCCGCGTGTCGGTGGTTCGATTCCGCCCTTGGCCACCAGAATGCAACGCCCAACCTTTTGGTTGGGCGTTTTTGTTTGTGCTTTTCGCCTGTCAGCGGGCTCAGCCCTGTTTCTTGACGCCGGTGATCATCGCCAGGACCAGGTTGGTGCGTTCGATGCGGCCCATCACGATCGCTGCCAGGGCGTGCAGCGCGGCGAGGCCAATCAGTGTCGAGGCCAGGACTTCGTGCAGTTCCTGCAGCCATTCCTCGCCCCAGAACATGTCGGTGCCCTGCAGGTAGCCGGTGACGCCCAGCCCCAGAACGAGGGTGATCAGCGTCAGCATCATCAGCGCGCCCAGCGGGTTGTGGCCTGGATGGGGGTCGGCCTTTCCCGTCCGCATTGCCTGCAGATGGTGGCGCAGGCGCGTCGGTGTCGGAAAGAAGTCGGCAAAGCGGGCATGCTTGCTGCCGATGAAACCCCAGATGATCCGGGCCAGGACCAGAGCGCTGGCGAAGTAGCCGAGCCACTGGTGCACGGTCTCGCCGTCGTCGATGGCAAAGTAATTGAGCAGGACGCAACTGACCAGGCTCCAGTGGAAGAAGCGGACGAAACGGTCCCAGACTTGGATGCTGCGGGGTGGGGTGGGTGTGTTCATGGTGGCGCCGGTGGTTTTGCTGGCTTCCCGCAGGAAGCCAGCGGATTGCAGAACAGGCTTACTTGCGTTCCATTTCGGCGCCGGTGCTCGGGTCGTAGTAGATCTCGACCTTCTTGCCGTCCTTGTCGAAACCGTAGATTTCGTAGCACTTGCCCTTGGAGACCTTGAAGGTCTTGATCTGGTAGCCCTGGGCGGTGATCTTGGCCTTGAAGTCGGCCTCCTTCATCCACTTATCTTCGGGGACGTTGCAGGTCGGACCGGCAATGGCGCTGCCGGCGATTAAGGTGGCGATGAGTGCGCTGATCAGTTTGTTCATGTTTCAACTCCGTGAAGGGATTTGCTGGAAAGGTTCCGGATCGGGAACTGACGCAACTTTATGACTCGAGGCTTAAAACAAGCTGAAGGGGTTCATCCATTTGGGATTTTTCTGCGGGTGCTTGAGCTTTCTTTCGCGCTTCTGTCAGCTTTGTGAGGGGCGGGGCGGCCGCAAGTCAGGTGGCGGGCTATGACTTTGGTATTAAGGTGGGTGGCGGTTTTGTCGGAAAGGGTGTAAAAACCGTCTGTGACGAATAAGGCAACAGTGTGCATTCCCCATTGGGAAGCCCTGTGGCGACAAGGTGCGGAGTCCGATGGCGGTCTACAGTTCAAACCAGCATTGCGTGGCGAAGTTGCTCGATCTTTCCGAGACACATTCGATCGTCGCGACACAGGACATTTACGACGAGCAGGGCTTCAAGCTGCTGGCCAAGGGGGCCGAGGTTTCCCGCGACATGCAGGATCGTCTGTTGCTGCGCAAGCTGAGGGCGCCGCTGGAAAGCTCGCTGTCGGTTCGCGATGGCCTGACGGTCGCCGAAATCCTGCAGGGGGCGCTGGAACTGGTGGATCAGAATCCGGCGCTCGAGAGCATCGCCGGCACCCGGGCGGCGCGGGAAATCCTGCGCGACGGCAGGGATCTGCACATCCCGCCGCCGCTGATGCTGCTGATGACCTGCGTGCGCCATACCTCGGCCGACAGCTTTCGGCATACCCAGGTGGTCGCCGCGCTTTGCGCCGGCATCGCCGCCGACCTCGAGGCATCCGCCGCCGAAGCCCGTACCCTGCTGGTGGCGTCGATCCTGCACGATATCGGCGAAATCTACGTCAATCCGGATTACATCACGCGCCAGGGGCACCTTTCGCCGCAGGAGTGGAAGCACGTGGCCACCCATCCCCGCGTCGGCGAACTGTTGATCCGCAGCCTGACCTCAATGCCGCAGGGGGTGCTGGCCTGCGTCGCGCAGCATCACGAGCGCCACGACGGCAGCGGCTATCCGGCACGCCTGACGCGCAAGGAGCAGCATGACCTGTCGGGCTGGATGGCCGTGGCCGATTCGGCGGCAGCGCTGATCAATCGGGGGAATTCCGGCGCCAGCCAGGTTTCGCTGGCCTTGCGCATCGTTCCCAAGGAGTTCGATCGGAGCGCCGCCGATGTGCTGATCCGCGGCCTGCAGCGCTTGAAGGTGGCGCCGCAGCTTCCCTCCGACACGCAGTGCGTGGATCGGGCGCACCGCCTGCTGGCGCATATCGAGGCGGTTGGCAGCGCATTGCAGGCGGAGGCGGGGAAGGCGCTGTCGAATCCTTTGGTCGAGATCGTCGGCCGGGCCCTCTATCTGCTTGACGGTTTTGCCCGTTCCCTGCGTTCTACCGGTATTCTCGACGCCTCCAGCCTGTCCGGCGCCGATGCCAGCGATCAGGGACTGCTCGAGGAAATGCAGCAGATCGTCAACGAGGTCACCTGGCGCATGCGCAACCTCGGGCGCAACATCTATCTCGGCGTCGACGCCTGTAACGACCCTGCAGCCAGCGAAGGCATGCAGGCGATCATCGAGATGCTCGACACGGCAGCCCAGCCCGGCGCGGCGGCGGGCTGACAGGCGGCGTCGGGCTGGCTATCATGGCGCATGCTCAAATGGACACCGCAACCGGGTAATCTGGCGCTCTACGTCGGCAGGACGCGGGCGCAGACGCGCAACGTCATCGTCGTCGCCGAAGCCTGCGCCGGCCGCATGGTGGTCGAGGCGATCGGCCGCCGCGGCAGCAAGGTGCGGCTGACCGTCGGCCGCGACAGCCTGCGTCAGCCGCAGCCCGATCTCTTCGCGTGATCCTGCAGTTCCATGGCGCTGACATGGGGCGGTAATAATCCAGCTATATCATTTCCGGCGTTTGAGGAGGAGATCATGGATTTGTTGCTGTGGCGTCACGCCGAAGCCGAAGACGGCGAAGATGACCTGAAACGGCGCCTGACCGAACGCGGCGAGCGGCAGGCGAAACGGATGGCCGGCTGGTTGCGCGAGCGCCTGCCGAAGGAAACGCGGATCATCGTCAGCCCGGCGATCCGCACCCAGCAGACGGCGCAGGCGCTCGACCTGCCGTTCGAGACCAACCGCCGGATCGGTCCGGACACCTGCGTTTCGGAACTGATTGCCGCTTCGGGGTGGCCGGATGCCAGCGGATCGGTGCTGATCGTCGGCCACCAGCCCGGCCTCGGTCGCCTGGCTTCGTTGCTGCTGGCCGGTCAGGAGGCCGACTGGAGCGTCAAGAAGGGGGCGCTGTGGTGGTTGAGCAACCGCCTGCGGCGCGGCGATACGCAGACCGTGCTGCGCGCCATGGTGCCGGTGGAAATCCTGGAGTAGACAAGCTTTCGCGGTCGGCGTGAAATAAGCCCTTTGGCCCACAACCAGTACAAAGGGGAGTTCATGGCGATAACGAAGAACGCAAACGGCAAGGCGGCAGCCGCCAAAACGACGGGCAAGCGCAGCAGCGGCCGGCAACCCCGCCAGGTCGCCCGGGGCGACGTGCCGCCGACGCAGACAGCGGCCGGTATCGAAGCCTTCACCGTGCATGCGGCGGTGGACGCCGCGCAGGAAGCGAAGCTGGCGGCGATGCGCGACATCCTCGCCAATTCGCCGGACGAGGAAGCGTTGACCCTGTTGCGTAGCCTGCTCAAGCAGCGCCGGGTCGGCGCCGACGGCAGCGCCCTCAATCCCGACGAGGAGCTGGCCAAGGACTGGCGCGACGGCGGTTACCCGTACCGCAACCTGATGCAGCGCCGCAATTACGAGCGGCAGAAGTACCGGCTGCAGGTCGAACTGCTGAAACTGCAGGCCTGGGTCAAGGAAACCGGGCAGAAGGTGGTGATCCTCTTCGAAGGCCGCGACGCGGCTGGCAAGGGCGGCACCATCAAGCGCTTCATGGAACACCTGAACCCGCGGGGCGCGCGCGTCGTCGCCCTGGAAAAACCCTCGGAGCTCGAGCGCGGCCAGTGGTATTTCCAGCGCTACGTGCAGCATCTGCCGACCAACGGCGAGATCGTCCTGTTCGACCGTTCCTGGTACAACCGGGCCGGCGTCGAGCGCGTCATGGGCTTCTGTTCCGATCAGGAATATGCCGAGTTCGTCCGTCAGGCGCCGGAGTTCGAGCGCATGCTGGTGCGTAACGGCACCCACCTGATCAAGTTCTGGTTTTCGGTCAGCCAGGAGGAGCAGCGCCGCCGTTTCCGCGAGCGCAAGGTGCATCCGCTCAAGCAGTGGAAGCTGTCGCCGATCGACATGGCCTCGCTCGACAAATGGGACGACTACACCAAGGCCAAGGAGGCGATGTTCTTCCATACCGACACCGCCGACGCGCCGTGGACGGTGATCAAGTCGAACTGCAAGAAGCGGGCGCGGCTCAACGCCATGCGCTACATCCTGCACAAGCTGCCGTACACGAACAAGGACACCAAGCTGATCGGCAACCTCGATCCGCTGATCGTCGGCCGCGCCAACGTCGTCTATGAACGCGGCGAGCAGTCGGTGGTGCCCATCCTCTAAGCCGGGAGCGGCGGCGGCTCAGGCCGCCGCCTCGCCGGCGATCAGGCGGGCGAGGCCGGCGGCGTCGGCGATGCGGATGCAGGCGCGGCGGCTCTCGATCAGGCCGGCGTCGACCAGTTCGCCGATCAGGCGGGCGATCACCTCGCGCGTCGTGCCGAGGTGGTCGGCCAGTTGCTGCTGCGTCATACGCAGCAGCCCCTCGCCGCTGCCGTGCACCAGGATGGCGTTGGCCAGCCGCTGGTTCAGCTTGTAGGCGTGCACTTCCTCAAGCTCGGCCATCAACCGGAAGACCAGCGTGGACAGGGTGCGCACCGTCAGGTCGCGGACCTCCGGTTCGACGGCGAACAGGCGCCGGTAGACCGGTCCCGGGATGGTTGCCAGCCGGGTGTCCTCGACCGCCTGCACCCAGGCCGGGTAGCGCAGGTCGTTGAACAGGCTGTTCAGCGCGAAGACGCAGGTTTCGCCGGGGCCGATGAAGTACAGCGTGGCCTCGTTGCCGTTCGGCGCCAGCGCGTAGACGCGCAGCCGGCCGGCGAGCACGAAATAGGCGCCGGACGCCGCCTGCCCCTTGTGGATCAGCGCCTGCGGCGAGCGCATATGGACGCTGACCTGGACCTGCGCCAGCAAGGCCCGGCCGGCGTCGGACAGGTTGCGGAAGGGGGCGATTTCGGTGATCGGGGTCATGTCGTCCATGCCCGCTAGCTTATTCCGGGCGGGTATCCTCCGGCAAGCCCGCCTGGCGGCGCAGGCGGTCGCTGCTCAGCGCTTCGAGGAAGGCGACCAGGTCGGCGACCTGGGCGTCGGGCAGCGGCGTCTGGTCGGCGAGGTGCAGCGCCGATTCGCCGTCGATCCACGCCTGCAACTGGCGCGAGCGGCCGAGCTGGGCGCTGGCCATGATGCGGACGACTTCGTCGAGTCGGTCCACCGAGCCGTTGTGCAGCCAGGGACCGGTCAGCGCGACGTTGCGCAGCGACGGCACGCGCCAGACGCCGGGGCGGCCGTCGGCGCCAAGCAGCGGGTAGCGCTTCTCGTAAGGCGTCGGATTGGCCGGGAAGTAGCGCAGCGCGCTCTGGCCGCCGAGCAGGCTGGCGTCGCTGAAGTTCGGCCCGCGGTGACAGAGGATGCAGCCCAGCTTCTCGAACAGCGCCATGCCGCGTAGCTGCGCCGGGCTGAGGGCGCCGGCGTCGCCATCGACGAAGCGGTCGTAGGGGCTGTCCGGCGTGATCAGCGTGCGCTCGTAGGCAGCCAGCGCCTGGACGATGCGCGGGAAGGTGACGGCTGCGTCGCCGAAGGCAGCGGTGAACAGGCGGCGATAGTCGGCATCGCCCCCCAGGCGGCGCTCGGCTTCTTCCGCCGAGGCCAGGCCCATCTCGACCGGGTTGAGGATGGGGCCGCCCGCCTGCGCTTCCAGCGAGGGCGCCCGGCCATCCCAGAACAGTACCGACTGGAAGGCGGCGTTCCATACCGTCGGCGTGTTGCGCGGCCCGACCTGACCGGCGATGCCGCGCGCCAGCGGCCGCCCGTCGGCGCCGGCATGGCCGGTCAGGTCGTGGCAGGAAGCGCAGTTCAGCGTGCCGTCGCCAGACAGCCGGCGTTCGTTGAACAGGCGTTCGCCGAGCGCCACCCGGGGCGCCGTCGTCGGCAGCCCGGCCGGCGCCGGGGCCTGGTTGGGCAGGCGTTCCCAGACGTAGCGCTGGCCGTTGCCCGAGGCCGGGTTGATGAAGGCTTTGATCAGCGCGACGCTGTCGTCGTCGGGCATGACGGCGCTGCCGAAATCGCGCGCGGCGAGTGGTTCGACGGTGGCGCCGGGGGCGCTGCTGAGGATGAGGGCGACGCCCAGCTTGATGCTGAAGGCGACCAGCCCCATGCCCAGCGCCAGCCCGAGCAGCCAGCGTTGTTCGCCGCGCAGGCCGACGGCCGGCGCCAGTTCGCGGCGGACCATCAGGGCGAGGACGATGCCGCCGGTCAGGATGGCCGGGATGGCGATCATCAGGAAATCGGAAAGGCCGCTGTTCATGGCCGGCCCCCGCTGGGGATGGCTGCGTTCGGGGCGGATGGGGCAGGCATGAGGCACTCCTTGGTCGGGGATCTGAGCGCAGGCTAGCCCGCGCCGGCCCGGCCTTCTGTAGCAAAAGCTACGTTGGCGCGGGATGGCGGCTTGTGTAGCCAAAGCTACGGAATGCGTCCGCCGGGCTGCCGAGAATGCCGCCAGGCCGTCCATGCCGGGCGGCCACAATCCCTGTCCGAAGGAAAGGATGCATCATGAAAAAGCCATTCGTCTCGCTCTTCCTTGCCGTGCCGCTGCTCTTCTCCGCCGTTCCCGCCAGTGCCGGGGGCGGTGCCGCGCTGCACTTCGAGCCCGGGCGCAGCGCCCTCGTCGTCACCGATCCGCAGAACGATTTCCTGCGCGAGGACGGCAAGCTCTACGGGCTGCTCAAGGACAATCTCGCCCGCCTCGACACCGTCGCCAACCTGGAGCGCCTGATGCAGGCGGCGAAGGCCGGCGGCTACCTGTTCGCCGTCGATCCGCTGGTCTATGGCGCGCTCGACGGCCAGTGGACGCAAGCCGGCGCGTTGCAGCGCCAGTTGCTCGACATGGGGGCGCTACGCCGCGACGCCGCCGGCGGTGGCGACTTCTACGCCCGCTTCAAGCCCTACATCGACGATCCGGCGACCGTCGTCGTCGCCCCGCACAAGCTCTACGGCCCGGAGAGCAACGATCTGATCTACCAGTTGCGCAGCCGCGGCATCGACACCGTGGTGCTGGCCGGGCTGGTCGCCAACCTGTGCGTCGACTCGCACCTGCGGGCGCTGATGGAGAACGGCTTTCGCGTCTATGTCGTCAAGGATGCCGTCGGCGCGCCCGGCGAAGCAGCCTACCAGGCGGCGCTGGTCAACTTCGGGATGATCGCCAACGGCGTGCTCAGCACCGCCGAGGCGGTCGCCGCGCTGCGCCGCTGAACGCGCTCAGCTGACCACGTAAGCGGCGCTGCCGGTGGCGATGAGCAGCCCGCTTTCGTTTTCCAGCGTCATCTGGATCGAAGCGATGCGGCCGCCGAGCCGAACGATGCGGCCGGTGGCCGTGAACTCGTGGCCGATGCCCTGGTGCAGGAAATCGGTGCGCAGGTCGATGGTGCCGATGCGGCCGAAGCGGTGCGCCACCTGTTCGGCAGTCTCGCCGCAGAACTTCTCGGCGATGCCGACCACCGCGGCAAAGCCGCCGACGGTGTCGAGGGCGGCGGCGATCACGCCGCCGTGCAGGCGGCCGTAGAGGTAGTGGCCGACCAGTTCGGGGCGCATCGCGAAGCGCAGTTGCGGCGCTTCAGGAGCGAACGAGGCGACCTTGAGGCCGAGCACTTCGTTGAAGCTGATGCGGTGTTCGAACATCTCCTGCAGCAGGCTTTCGAGGCGTTGCTGTTCGGCGGCGCTGCGCCGTGTCTGTGCTGTTGCGGTCATGGGCTTTCCGGGCGGGCCGCGGCGTAGGCGGCGTCAAGATGCTTGGCGAGGGTGGCGGCGATCGTGCCATCGACCCGACCCTGGGTTACCAGCTCGCCGACGAAGGCGAGCGCTTCGCTGGCCGGCAGGCCGCGCCGGTAGGGGCGATCCTGGACCATCGCCTGGAAGATGTCGGCGACGCGCAGGATGCGCGCTTCGAGCGGCAGGGTCTCCGCCGCCAGATGGAAGGGGTAGCCGTTGCCGCCCGGTTCCTCGTGGTGACAGGCGGCCCAGTAGGCGATTTCCTCCAGCCCCGGGATCAGGCGCAGGATCTGGTAGGTCTCGAAACTGTGCGTGTTCATGATGCTGCGTTCGCGGGCGTCGAGGCGGGCCGGCTTGTCGAGCACCTCGTCGGGGACGCGCAGCTTGCCGATGTCGTGCAGCAGGCCGGCGATTTCCAGTTGCTCGCGGCGTTCCGGGGCGACCCCCAGATAGCCGGCAAGCAGCCCGGCCAGGCGCGAGACGCCGAGCGAATGCTGGGCGGTGAAGGCGCTCTTGGCGTCGACGATGCGCGAGAAGATGCCGGCCAGTTGCTTCAGCTCCGCCATGGCGATGGTACGCTGGTCGGGTTCGTTGAGGCGGTCGGCGAGGCTGGCCTGGACGTTGCGCATTTCCAGCCGCAGCCAGAACGCCTCCGAGCGCGACGCCTGCAGGAAGGCGGCAACCAGCGCCGGGTCGAAGTAGCTGCCGTCGTGCTGGCAGATCGCATCGCGGATCTCGCCGGTCGACATGAGCAGGCTGCCGTCGCCGTAATGCGGTGCGGCGAAGGCATCGACGCGGTCGACCAGGAAGACCAGGTTGGCGGCCTGGCGGAGGTCGGCGGGCAGGTCGGCGGGCAGCCTTGCCCACGGCGTGTGGTGGTAGCGGATCGGCTCGGCGTAAGCCTGCAGCGGCGCGAAGTCGCGCAGCAGCTCGGCGCCGGTCAGGCAATGCGCCTGCGCGCCTTCCCAGTCGAATTCGGTGACCAGGTGGTGGTGGGTGACGGTCGACGAGACGCCGATGTCGTGCAGCAGGCCGAGTTCGAACAGGAAGAGGCGGCGTTCCGGCGCCAGCCCGAGGGTCTCGGCGACTTCGGCGGCCATGATGCCGACCCGTTTGCCGTGGCCGACGTCGTCGATGCCGACCAGGTCGAGGGCATCGGCCAGCGCATAGACCAGGTGGCGGAATCCGGTGGGGAGGGGCGGGGACATGTTGTTCTTTCCGGCGGTTTTTGCCCATGGTATCCCTAGGGCGTGTTCACAGTAAGCAGCGGGCGGCGCAAGGGGTTGGCGGGGAGGCAGTGCAAGGCGCCGGTCGCGCCGTG
>OFJB01000409.1_pt1 | contig 21474 bp, 20 predicted proteins | sample 1775081 | NCBI WGS metagenome assembly OFJB01 (sample SAMN08195771, study PRJEB24354) | sludge metagenome | isolation source: initial sludge from phenol fed wastewater aerobic bioreactor | place: India: Nagpur | collected 2016-06-05
GCGCTGCCTCTGCGCTCTTCGATGAGGCGCATGCCTTCCCAGATGAACACTGTGGTGCCAAAGCTGTCGTGTTTCGCTACTCGCCGGCCTATGGCGTCGTAGTCGAACCGGGTGGTTTGGGTGGTTGCGTGTTCGGTGCCGGGGCGCCGGGTGGTGGTGACTGCTGTGAGGCGGCTTTCTTCGTCCCATTCAAATGTCTGGGCGGTGTGTTTGCCGCTGAGTTTTTGGATCAGCCTGCCGTGGCCGTCGTAGAAGTAGCGTTTGTCTTCGTACACCCGCACGAGGTTGTCGCGCACGTAGCCTTCTTGCAGGTGCTGGGTGCGTTGGGCCAGCTCGGCTTGGCGGTGGTTGTCCAGGATGTTGCCGGCGGGGTCGTACTGGAAGCGCTCGTTGTTGGCCGCGGCTGGCTGGGCTTGGCGGGGGGCCTGGTCCGCACCAAAGAGCTGGCGGACGGTGTGTTCGATGCGCCCGGTGGCGTCGTACTGGTGGGCTATGTCGCCGTGCAGGCTGTGGCGGCTTTGGCGCAGCTCGCCCACCTTGTCGTAGGCGTAGGCTTTCATCAAGCCGTCGAAGGGGTTTTGCTCGGGCGTGCCTGCGCTGAGCACGGCGCGCTGCCAGTGGGTGTCGCTGGCCTGGTAGGGGCGGCTGCGCTGGTCTATGGGCTGGCTCCAGACGCCTTGCCTGCGGCCCAGGGGGTCCAGCGCGTAGCGGGTTTGCACTTGGCCCTGGGTGCGGTGGATTTCTCGGTGCAGGGCGTCGCGCTCGATGTCGCTGATGAGCTGGTGAACGGCGAGAGCGTCTGCGCTGCGGGTGTCGCGCTGGCTGTAGTTGATCTGGTGCAGGTGGCCTGAGCCGTAGTGCAGGTAGTTGAGCGCTCTTTGCAGGTAGGGCTGGCCGAGCAAGGTGGGCAACTGGGTTTGGGTGCGGTTGCCCAGCGCGTCGTGGCTGTGCCGAAGGGTGGAAGTTTGGCCGGTAGTTTCGTCGGTGGCAGTTTCTTCAATGAGGTTGCCGACTTTGTCGTAGGCAAAGGTGCTGGTGTGCAAGGGCTTGAGGCTGCCATCTTGTTGCACCGCCAGCTTCTGGGCCTGGGTGAGTTGGTCGAGGGGGTCGTAAGCGTAGTGGTAGTGGTGGGCGGCGGTGCGCTTTTCGACCAGGCGGCCGACTGCATCGCGGATGAGTTGGGTGCGCAGGGTGCCGCCAGTCGCTGGGCCTGCAGGTAGGTCGCTGGCGCTCGGGTGGTGGTTGACGGCGATAGGCCAGCCGTTGGCGTCGTATTCGACGGTGACGCGCTGGCCGCCAACGCGGGTTTCTTCCACCATGCGGTCGGCGGCGTCGTACTGAAAACCAAAGTGCTGGCCGTTTTCGTTGACAAGGGTGCTCAGGCGCTGGGCGGCGTCATAGGCCAGTGTGATGCCGCGCTGTTCTTCATCGATCTGCGTTTGTAGTTGCCCGCGCTGGTTGTAGCTCCAGTGCCGCGTACGCGGCTGGGCGTTGGTGTGCGCCACGAGGCGCCCCGCCGCATCGTAGCGCCAGCTTTGCGCGGTCCCGTCGGCCAAGGTGAGCGTGAGCAGTTCACCCGTGGGGCTGTGCCCCAGCGATGTGGTGTGCCCCAGTGCATCGACGACCCGTTGGAGATGGCCAATGTCGTCGTAGTGGTACTGGGTACGCTGGCCCGAACAGTCCACATATTCCACCAGCAGGCCGCGTACGTCATGGCGGAGTTTTTTGACACCGCCTTTGCCATCCCGTATTTGGAGCAGCAGGCCATCGCCGTCATACGCGTATTCGGTAACAGTTCCATCGGGCGCATGTGTAGCAGTGCACAGGCCCTGGTTGTTGTATTCGTAGCGCCAGACGCTCCCATCAGGCAGCGTGACGGCCAACGGCTCAAACCAGTTGGTGTCCCACAGGGTGCGCGTGCGCCGCTCCAGGGCGTCGATCTCGCCAGTTCGCATCCCGTTGTCGTCGTATTCAAACCGGAGGTTTTGGCCTCCTGGTGCAGTGCATTCCAGCAGCTCTCTCGCAGGGCTCCAGCGCAAATTCCAACTCTCACCCAAGGGATTGGTGTAGCGCGTTAGGTTGTAGAGCCTGTCCCACTGCCATTCTTGCCGTCGCCCGAGTTGATCGACAGCTATGGTGATGCCGCAGGGGGGCAGAGCATCGCCAGCGGCAGCCTTCAATGCATCGCTGTCAAGCCAGTCGTACCGGATATCGTAGGTTTCCCCATCGCTTGTCCAATGTCGCACCACACGGCGGTCACGCCCTGTCGCGGTCATCCACAGGCTTGTGGCGGCCAAGCCCTCGATGAGCGGCCCCCCAGCCTGTTCCGTGGATTCCCATGCGTAGTTTGCCTCCAGCCCAGCGGCATCCACCTGCCAAATCATCAAGCCGTCCGAGTAGGAGAACCGGCGGGTTACCCGCCCCGCTCTGTCAATCACTCTGGCCAACTGGCCGTGGGCGTCGTACTCGTAGCTGGCCAGAAGGCCCGGGCGTTCGCCTGGGGCTCCTTGCACCAGTTCGATATGGGTCACGCGACCAGTGGCTTCGTGCAGTTTGAGGTCGATGATGCGGCCGAGATGGTCTGTGATGCGTACCAACCGCTGGAGCGCGTCACGCCGTAATCGTATCCAGTGATTGAAGCGGTCCTGAATGCGCTGTGTCCGCAACTTCTGCGCGCCCGTGCCGACAGTACCGGCGCCTGAATGGACTGGCCCGAACTGGTAGCGAATGTGGTCTAGGTCTACAACTTCGTACGCTCCACCAGGGGTGCAATTGACGATATAGCCTTCTGCCGTGTTGAAGAATGCGTTCCCAGGCTCAACCCAGGGCAGATTCACGCGCCTTCCCTGCCTGCTCACAAACGTAAGCGAACCAGGCGTGTCAGGTGACGGCGGGACTACATGGAGCTCCATGTCGTACGGAAGGGACCACCCCTTGCCATGGATGGTGTCCGATCGGTGGTCATGGCTGCTATAGAAGCGTGCCCATTCAATGCCCATGGGGCCCGGCAAGAAAAAATCCGTATCGCCCGAGCCGTCAAGAATCTTTCCGCCAGTCATGGGAATCACCGGACGCCCCACCACCCATTGAATGCCTTTGGCGGCGGCGTCGCCGATGTAGTTGCCAACGACAGCCATACCCAGACAGCCCAACTTGCCCGGCAAGCTGCCGCGCCCAAACAGGGCAGGCGCAAATTCCAAAGCGGTTTCCCACAAATCCTTGTCGTCAGCAATATTCAAATACTGGGTTTTGTTACCACCCACAAACACGTCGTCCGATCCTGTGACGATCTGGGCAGCACACATCAGCTTGTCGCCCTTACGCGCGGCAGGCCCCGTCTCGATAAACACAGAATCGCTGCCTTCAGCGATCTTGTTTGGCTCTGGCATGGGATGCTTTGAGCAATTGGAGGCGTCAAGGACCGCACGCATCGCTTCGAGTTTGTTAATGAAGACTGTGGCAGCGCCCTTGATACCAAGTACACCGGTGATCTCCATCTCACCAATGTCTTCGGTCATCTCCTGAATCTTCTTTTCTTTGTAGTCATTCCAGCCAGTCATGCGGCCTATAAATCCTGCCACCACCCCACTAACAACAAGGCCTGTACATGTAGTTCCTAAAAAGGCGAACGCTGCACCGAAAGTGACGGCTGCGCCAGCCAATGGTGCGGCAACCACCGCAACTGCAGCAATTGCCCCTGCGACCAGAAGCCCTTCCGCCACCATGGACCCCACGCGCAGAGCTGTACGGGCTAGTCGAGCCCACATCCCAACGTGGCCAATTTCGTCCGTCATGCGAGCCGCAGCCATGCCTCCCATTTTTGGGTCCTGTCTTTTCTGGTGTATTGGTTAGTGTTTCGCTGGCCAACAATGAAGGTTGGCGGGCGCTCTACTTCACAGGATGAAACGTGAAGCTGTCTAGAACATCGTCTACAGTTTTCAGTTGCGCCGAGGACAATTCGGCCGGCGAAGTAAACGTGAAGCTCAACATCTTTCTTTGATCTGGCAGTTGAAAGATGGCCTGCATGTGATGGAGTGTTTGGCCCTGCTGCTTGTAGCTAACCGGAAATTTCACGCCCTCAAGCCGAACTTTTGCCCCAAGCCGTGCGCTTTCGGTTACGCCTCTTGTGAACTTGGTGACCTGTTTGGCGGCTAACGCCATTTGGCGATCAATGAACTGTTGTGCGGTCTCATCCACCTCCATCTCCTCCCTCGTAATCACGATAGTCAAGCCGCCAGATGCAGGGCTCGGCATCAAGACATGGACTGTTCTGTCAAGGGAGTAGTCCGGGGCGCTGATGAAGCCCTCATTGAAGTTGTAGCGCATTGGGAATGTCGTTTTTTAGGGTGGAATAGATATCTATGCACGAGCTGACAGACGGCCTTCAGCTGCAATTGAGATTGATCTTCTTGCCAAACTCATTCAGATCATCTTCAAACTTCAACAATCCCTTCTTGACACCAACCACCTCGATGTCGCCTTCGTCCGTGAGCTTGATGTAGGCCTTGCCGCCGCCAACCACGAGCGTGATGCTCTCGGCGGCTTCCAGCCGGATGTGCTTGCCTGCCTTTATGAGCACGGAATCCTCGTCGGCGCGCAGGTTGACGTTCTGCTTACCGATCACCGTAGCGTCCGCCGTGGTGGAAGCAGTGGTGATGTTCTGCTGAGCAGTCAGATTCATGTTGCCCGATTGCGCCTCGTGGGCCACGTCCCCCGCCGTGACGGTCGTGCGCTGGCCACCTTCCGTCACGTGCGTGAGCATGCCGCCCTTGGCGAGTAGCGTGAGCTGCTGCTGGGTTGACGTGGTGACCGGGCCCTTGCCATGCACCGACACGCTCTGGCCCGAGCTGATGACGATCGGCTTCGGGCTGATCATGGATTGCCCTTCCGGGCTGACGATCGACACAATGGGTTTGCTGATGTCCTTGGACTTGGCCTGCAGTTCCAAGGCCTCGGGCATGGCCGGATCGGTGTTCATAGGCATGATCAGTTCAGGCCCGGAGCCTGCGGCGCTGCCTCCTGACACGAACGAGGAGACGGCTGCGGCCATCTGACCAAGGGAGGTAGCCGCAGCAACCTTGCCCACCATGGACTGGATGCCAGAAGCCAGTTCACTCATGTGCGACATCTTGAGGTTGTTGATGCCGCTGATAACGGACTCCATGGCAGCCACGGCACTCTTCGCCTCTGCCATCAGCGCCTGGGCAGATTCCAGACCAGTACCTAGGTTCGAGAACCCATCCGGGTTGTCATGCGCCACCTTCTGCTTGAAGTCCTGCGTATACGTCGTGATCAACAAGCCTTTGTCCGCGCGTATCGCGCCCCATTCGTTGGTGCGCAATTCGAAACCATAGCTGCGCTTGGCCTCGGTGCTCTGGTTCATGAGGTAGCCCATGTGCAGGTGGGTATTGCCATGGTCGGTAGAGAGCTCGATGTGCTCAATACCTCTTTGGTCCTCAAACCGCAGCATATGTTTGCCGCCGCCGCCTTTGCTCCAGTTGGTCTGGAAGCCGGACTGCGTCTTGTGCTTGGGCAGCTCCCACGGTGGCATCTGGTCTGCGTTGTAGACGCGGCCAGTGATGATGGGGTAGTCAGGGTCGCCGTTGAGGAAGTCCACGATGACTTCCTGGCCGATGCGCGGCGTGAAGATGCCGCCGTACTTCATGCCCGCCCATGGGTGCGACACACGGATCCAGCAGCTGGAGTTCTCGTCCATGGAGCCAATGCGGTCCCAGTGGAACTGCACCTTCACACGTCCGTATTTGTCGGTCCAAATTTCTTCACCAGGTGGGCCCACCACCACGGCCGTCTGGGGGCCCTGGCTACGGGGCTTGGGCGTGACCCGAGGTGGGGTGAACGGCAAACTGGTGGGTTGCGCCTTCAGCACAAACCGTTGAATGGACCCCACCTCATCCTTGGTGGTTTTTGGCGTGGGCTTGGCTACGCTGCTGACCTCAGGGTTCTCCTGAAAATGGTATTGCACCGAGGTGATGAGGTACTGCTGGTTCTGGTCTTCGCGCGGGTAGTTTTCCAGGTTGAAGGTGTAGCCGGGGGTGAGCGCGCGGCAGCTGGATTTACCTTGGACGATGCTTTGGCGAGTCAGGTTCTCCTGCAGGCGCACCTTCACATACGCCTCGCCGTCTCCATATTCGGTATAGCCACCGGGCCACTCGTAGATTTCGTGGCTGTCATGCGCGTGACCCGGGGGATCTTTGCGCATGTTCGACAAATCCGCCTTGGGCTTCTTGAAGTCGTAGTCGTCGTTGTAATGCCGGCCCGGTTTGATTTCCTCAGCCAGCTCCCACGCATAAACGCTTTCGCGATCAGCGATGGCCGCCTTTTCAGGCGGATAGAAGGGAATGGAGGCCGCGCCAGGAAGAGGACTGTGCGACGCCACGATATCGTCAGCCAGCGTGAGTGTGTGCTGCCCCGCTGAATGCTGGTGGTAATAATAAATACCCTCATGCTCCATGAGGCGAGAAACAAACTGACAATCGGTTTCGTTATATTGGACGCAATAGTCCCAAGTGCGATAACTGCGGGTCAGCTTTTTATCGATGGGATAACCGTATTTACCCAAAACTTCTTCAATAATTTCTGGAACGGTTTTATTCTGGAATATTTTGAAATCACTTTTACGGGTTGCCAGCCAAAGCCAGGGGCTGAGCCGCGCCCGGTAGGAATACATGCGATGGTCTTGCCCCTGCATGCCAAAGCGGGTGACGATGCCGTCGATATGGCGGGTGCCGCCGCCCTCTGTTTCTACGATGATGGTGGCGTTTTTGCCCAACAACGCCTTGGGATCCACACTTTTGCTCTCACTCAGCAAGTCCACATCCAGGGTGAAGAGTTGGCTGATCTCTTCCAGGCCTTGGAGTTGTCTGAATTTGAGCTGGTCGCCCAGAGGCGTTTGAATGGTGACGCGACGTTTCATGTGCTGCAGACTGTCCGGCCGATGAGTGCAAAGTGCGGCGGATGATAGCTGCAGGCAAGGTATTTTCTTTTGACACTAAACACCGTTAATACAGCGAAATTAACGCAAAAAGTAACTTCGGTTACCAAACAGGAATCTTCAAGACATCTTGCAACAGAGAGAAAATGCGCCAACGCACCTGTGGTAATGCGCGCACTCCGTCTAATGCATTGATAAAAAGGGGCTCAAATCATTGGAGAAGGAGCCCGTCCTGCCCAGCCCGGTTAGTCGCCACGGCGTAGCGCGGCAAATGATTTGGGGCCCCGCAATCAGGCCGTTGCAGGCGGCACCCCTGGAGCATCACCTGCCCGCATCGGTGGGACTTCCATTTCGGCCTCGACCTTGCGCAACAAATCCGCCAGCGTCTTCCCAGGCTCCTGGCGGAACTGCTCCTCCAGCACCACCAGACCCACGATGCGGTCGATGCGAAAGCCGCGAAAGTCGTTGCGCAGCTCGCACCAGGCCGACAGCGTCCAGACCTTGCCCCAGTAAAAGCAACCCAGCGGCCGCAGGCGGCGCAGACTGGGGCGGCCGTGCACGTCGGCGTAGTCGATCTGCACCATGTGGCGGCTGTGCACCGCCTCGCGCAGTGCCTGCAGGTGGGACTGCACGCGGGGGTCGAGCCCCACCGAGGGCGCGTACAGCGCCTGCGCCTCGGCCGCGACCCGTGCCGCCGGGGGCAGCACGGACAGGATCTTGCCCAGCGCCATCTCCACCTCGCGGGCCAGCCCGGCGTCCAGCCAGGCCTGGGCCAGGCGTGCCGCCGCCACCAGGGCATTGGCTTCGCCCTGGCTGAACATCAGCGGCGGCAGGTCAAAGCCCGCGCCCAGGCGGTAGCCCACACCGGCTTCGCCCTCAATGGGCACGCCCTGGTGCTGGAGGTCCGCCACGTCGCGGTAGATGGTGCGGGCCGAGACTTCGAGCCGCTCGGCCAGGAAGGCAGCGGTGGACAGGCGCCGCCCCCGGATGAGCTGGACGATCTGGAACAGGCGGTCAGCGCGACGCATGAACGTAGCCCCGGGGGCGAACTGCCGCCGACCGCTTGGGCCGTATCAGGTCGCAAAACTCAGCCATGGCCTTTGCTCTGCTGCACCAGTGCGTCGTCGATCTGGGATGCGCACACGAATGCGGGGCGCTGCATGAACGGCTGCGCATACCGCTCGAACGCCGGACGGCGTTCGATGGTGCCAAACTGCATGCCCCAGATCAGGTGCGCGCCCACGTACAGGTCCACTGCGGTGAAATGGTCGCTGCAGAGGTACGGCCCCTGGCTAACAGCCTGCTCCAGGGTGTTCATGACATCGGCGTAACTGCCGTAGCCCACCATGGCCGCACGTTCGGTGGGTGCCAGCAGGTTCAGCGCCTTGGCGGTGGCGGCGCTTTCCAGCGGCCCAGCGCAAAAGAACAACCAGCGGTAATACGCAGCGCGTGCAGGCGTGCCCACAGCCGGGGCCAGCGATTTGTCGGGGAACAGGTCGGCCAGATAGGCGCAGATGGCCGCCACCTCGGTGACCACCGCCTGCCCGTGCCGCAGTGCAGGCACCTTGCCCATGGGGTTGATGGCCAGGTAGTCGGGAGCCTTCATGGTGGTGCCGTATTCAAGCAGCACGGTGTCGTAGGGCACACCACACTCTTCCAGCATCCAGCGCGCGGTGCGGCCTCGGGACATGGGATGGGTGTAGAACGTCAGGGCGGCAGAAGATGTGTTCATGGAGGCTCCTGGTTCGTTCAGGTCATGCGCGGGGCGCACTGGGGGCGATGCCGATATGGATGGCCACGCGGTCCGGGCCTTCATACAGCTCGAAATCGGTGCCAAAGCGCCGTGGCACTTGCGGGTGGGCCGCAAAGTAGCGCCAGACCTCGCCCCAGGCATCGATCACCATCTGCGGCATTGTGCCGTGGCCGTGGAACACCAGATAGTCGCCCGCCTGCACCGCGATCTGCACAGCCCCTGGCACCGAGGTGACGGGCGGTGACACGGCCACGCCAGCGGTGACATCAAAGGCACCATGTTCGTCGGATTCGTAGCCGCTGTAGACGCCGAAGATGCGGCCATCTTCACCACGGCCGGGCAGGTTGCGCTCCCAGCTCTGGCTGAAAAAGCGGTCCCAGAGACCTCCAATGCGGGCGGTGGCGGGGTCCATCTCGTCGCGGTTGCGGGTGCGTACCGTAAATCCAGTGACATGAAACGCGGCAACCGGGGTCATGGTGGGGGTTGTTGTCATGGTCAAGCTCCTCTCTGTGTCGGGCCCGGCATGGTGCAGCCCGGCTGCTGACAACATGGTGTCAGTAGCCTGTCTGCAGTATTGCAACAAGCCGTGACACGCGCCGACGAGAAGATGACGGAAGCCGCTGCCAGCACGCCATGACCAGCGAGGGCAGAGGGAGCGTTGTGCCGCCCCCCGCTCAGCACGGGCCGGTCAGGCCGCGGCGGCGGAGTCGCCAGGCGCCACGGCGGGAGCAGCAGATACCGCAGCCGTCCGCCGGCGGGCGCGCTCCAGCTGCTGCCCCACCGTGCGGGGCACCATGCCGTACATATCGGCAAAGGCGTCCAGGGTCTGGCCGCTGGCCTCAAAGGCGCGCAGCAAGGCTTCATCCTTGGCGTTGCGGGCCGACCATTCGGCAAAGGCTTCTTCGAGGATGACGTTGGCGGCTTCGTCGCGGCTCAACACCAGTTGGGTATATGCCTCGCGCGTGAGGCCCGAGGCCTCGAACGCAGCCATCATGCGGTTGCGCAGCTTGGGCAGCAGGTCTTCGGTGGCGCGCGCCTTCTTGCGGCGGTACACCTCCAGCAGCGCATGGTGCACATGCTCGGGGGCCATGTCTTCCACGGGGTGCCCCTGCAGGTCGTGCCGCTTGTCACCCGCCGCCACGCTTTGCAGATAGCGGGTGGAGCGGGTGTGCAGGCCTAGCGCCACCTTGAGCGCCTCGCGCTCGAACAGCTCAGGGTGGGCGGCCAGGATGTCCTGGAAGATGCCGCGCTTGAGCGGGCGGAACACCGCGCCAAACAGGTGGGGGTACAGCGCTGCGAGCTGCTCCAGCGAAGGGTGCACGCGCTGGGGGGCGCGCGAAGTCGCACCGGGTGCGGCGGCTTGGGGGCTGCCTTCGGCGGTCCCTTCGGGCGCCTGGCGCCCCTCGGGCTTGCGGCGGTTGCGGCCACCACGGCGGGACCCGCCCTTGCGCTGCGGCTGGGGCACACCGGCTTCGGCAACAGGCGCTGCCGGGGACTCGGGGGTTGCCACGGCAACGGCAGCCTCGGCCACCACCGGTGCGGCCGGGGCGCTGACAGAGGCTGCGTGGGGTTGTTCTTGTGTGGACGCGGAGTCGGTCATGGCAATGCGGTTCGGGAGCAAATGGAGGGCAACAAAACCCTCGATCATGCCAGTGTTGGCGTTGCGGGCGCCAAACAGCCCTGGGGACACGCTACTTTGCCAGTGGATGGGTGCACCACTGCTGCTCGCACGGAACCCCGTCGCCGTTCCCGTCCATCTTGGTCCCAGGGCAGTTCTGCAGGAAGAACTTGGCTTCGGAGCACGATGTCATCTGTGAGCAGTGTTGGCGACCGTCACAGCGATACGAGGTGGCGAATGCTTGCGTCGGAGCAGCGGGGGCGTGCTGCTGCGGTGTCTCCAGCGCCTGCGCCGCCGCTTCAGCACGGACCGCTGCAGCCCGCTGCGTACGCCGGTCAAAATGCCAGTAGGCCGCCGCCAACAGCGCGCAGGCCACCACAAAGACAACGATGCGCATGGGCAGCCCCCGGGGCTCAGAGGGTTCGCGGCCGATGTCGCGGCGCGCCCGGGACGGGGCCGCAGTGGGCGAAGCGGCAGCGGGCCGGTCTCGGCGCACTCGAACCGCCTGCGTCTTGCCGTCTTGGTTCAGGGAGATTTCAAAACTCAGCGTTTCATTCAGCTGCGGCCGCAGGCCGTCGCGCGCAAATGCCGAGATGTGCACGAACACATCCTGGCCTGCCGGGATGGGCGTGATGAAGCCAAAACCCCGGTCGTCGTTCCACCGAGTGAGCGTCCCCTCGAAGCGCATGGCCTCCCCTTTCTAAGCTGTTTGGGGCGCCATGGTAGCGGCTGGTCACACAGCCAACCGCGAGGCTGCGAGGTCACGGCCCCAATAGCGCCTCGTCCAGCACCTCCACCCAGTGCCGCACAGGCGTGCCCGTGCCACTTTGCAGATGGGTGATGCAGCCGATGTTGGCCGACAGGATCATGTCGGGCGGCTGGTTGCCGAAGGCTTCGCCGAGCACGCCGAGCTTGCGGTCGCGCAGCTGGTACGACAGGTCGGGGTTGAGCACCGAGTACGTGCCGGCCGAGCCGCAGCACAGGTGGGCATCGTTGCGCGCGGTGCGCAGCTTGAAGCCCAGCTGGTTCAGGTGCGCCTCCACCCCGCCGCGCAGCTTCTGCCCGTGCTGGAGCGTGCAAGGGGGGTGGTAGGCGTACAGGGTTTCTGGCTGGTTGACCCTGCCCTGCAGCTTGGTGGCCAGCTCGGGCAGCAGGGCAGGCAGCAACTCGGACAGGTCGCGAGTGAGGGCGCTGATGCGTTCGGCCTTGGCTGCGTACTGTGGGTCGTCCTTCAGGATGTGGCCGTATTCCTTGACGGTGACGCCGCAGCCCGAGGCGTTCATGACGATGGCCTCGACCCCACCCGCTTCGACCAGGGGCCACCAGGCGTCGATGTTGGCGCGCATCTCGGCCATGCCGCCTGCCTGGTCGTTGAGGTGGAACTTGACGGCGCCGCAGCAGCCGGCCTTGGATGCGATCACGGTCTGGATGCCCACGGCGTCGAGCACGCGGGCGGTGGCCGTGTTGATGTTGGGCATCATGGCCGGTTGCACGCAGCCCGCCAGCATGAGCACCTTGCGCGCATGTTCGCGCGTGGGCCAAGCGCCCGCGTCCTGCGGTGCTGGCACCTTGGCCTTGAGCGCCTCGGGCAGCAGGCCACGCACCATTTGCCCGGCCTTCATGGCGGGGGCGAACAGGGGCGAGGGCAGGCCCTCCTTCAGCGCCCAGCGCAGGGCTTTTTCGCCCACGGGGCGGGGCACTTTTTCATCGACGATCTTGCGGCCAATATCGACCAGGTGGCCGTATTGCACGCCGCTGGGGCAGGTGCTTTCGCAGTTGCGGCAGGTGAGGCACCGGTCCAGGTGCATCTGGGTCTTGCGCGTGGGCTCGGCGCCTTCAAGCACTTGCTTGATGAGGTAGATGCGGCCGCGCGGCCCGTCCAGCTCGTCGCCCAACAGCTGGTAGGTGGGGCAGGTGGCGGTGCAAAAGCCGCAGTGCACACACTTGCGCAGGATGGATTCGGCCTCCAGGCCATCGGCGCGGGCGCGGTATTCAGAAGAGAGCTGGGTTTGCATGGGGCATGCCTGGGCGAAGGAACAAAAAGAGGGGGGCCGGTTCAGCGCGCTGTCGGTGGGTCCAGCGGCGGATCGTGCGGCGTCTGCAGCGCCAGCGCCTTGCGCCAGGGCTGGCGCAGCCTGGCGCGGTCAGCCCACAGCGGGGGCAGCGACAGGGCCAGCAGCACCAGCGCCAGCGGCACCACAAACACAAAGCCCACGTGCTTGAAGCCCGCAGCCCCCGCAATGCCGCCCACCAGAAACATGCCCACCAGCCCGGCAAACAGCCGCAGCCGGGCCTGGTTGGCACGCACCTGCGACTCGGGCGCGGTGCCCGTGCGGTTCCAGTAGAGCATCTTGCCCATCTCGATGCCCAGGTCGGTCACCAGGCCCGTCATGTGGGTGGTGCGGATCTGGGACGAGGACATCTTGGTCACCGTGGCGTTCTGCAGCCCCATGATGAAGGACAGCAGCAGCACCGTGAGTGGCACCGCAAAAGGCGTGGGCCAGCTGAGGGTGATGGCGCCCACCAGGCCAAACAGCAGCATGAGCACGGACTCCAGCAGCAGCGGCAGCGCGTAGGTGCTGCGCAGCCGGCGCTGGCGCGCCCAGTTGACCATGATGGCCGTGGTGCCCGCCCCCGACATGAAGGCCCAGAGCGCGCCCACGGCGCCCAGCACCAGCTTCATCTGCCCCAGCACCAGGTTGTCGGCCAGCGACGACAGGAAACCCGTCATGTGCGAGGTGTAGAGGTGCACCACCAGAAAGCCGCCCGCGTTCACCGCGCCGGCATTGAACGCCAGCAGCAGGCCCAGCATCCGGTTGCTCGCAACCGTGCGGTGGTGTCCGGTGAGGTGAAAAAGGCGTCGCATGGCCAGGGTGGCGGTGGTGGCTGTGAGGGGGGGTTGGCTTGCCTACCAGGCCCGCGCCATGCGGCCGGGGTTGAAGATGCCTGCGGGGTCGAAGCTGTGCTTAAGGCGGGTGTGGATTTGCTCCAGCGCCTTGGATTGCAGGTCAAACGCGCCGCTAGCGCCGGTTTTATTTGCCTCGGCAGCTATAAAAACAGAAGCACTACCACCCACTGCACGGGCGGCTTCGCGCAGGGCGTCGCCTGCGGACTCGGGGGCCTGCACCCAGCGCAACGCCCCATGCCATTCCACCAGGGGCTGCACGCCGCCGGGCAAAGCCAGCACCGGCGCGGTGGCGGGCACCGACAGGCGCCACAGGGCGTGGTCGGGACGCGTGGCCCGGTCGGTGAACCACGGCAAGGTCTGCTCGCGGCAGGCGGTCCAGTCGGCGGCCACGGTGGCGTTGTCCATGCGTGTGCCGCCCATGGTCTTGCACGCGGCCTCCACCGCCGCCACGGCGCCGCGCAGGCGCACATACAGGGTGCCTGCGCCTTCGTCGTGCACCCAGCAGCTGGCGTTGAGGGGCAGCGGCTGGCCGCCCCAAGCGTGCAGCTTGCGCAGCGCATCGACCTGGTTGATGCCTTCAAACCGGAGCGTGGCCTCGCCGGGCGCCACGGGCAGCACCTTGAGGCTCACCTCCGTCAGCAGGCCCAGCGTGCCCCAGGCCCCGGTCATCAGGCGCGCAACGTCGTAGCCCGCCACGTTCTTCATCACCTGGCCGCCAAAGGTCAGCAGCTCGGCCTTGCCGTTGAGCAGGGTCACGCCCAGCAAGTAGTCGCGCACGGCCCCCACACTGGCGCGGGCCGGGCCCGACAGGCCGGCCGCCACCATGCCGCCGACGGTGGCGGCGTCTGCAGGGGTCTTGGCGAAATGCGGGGGTTCAAAGGGCAGGCACTGGCCTTGTTCGGCCAGCACGGCCTCTAGCTCGGCCAGCAGGGTGCCAGCGCGCACGGTGACAACCAGTTCGCTGGGCTCGTAGCTCACGATGCCGCGCAGCACCCGGGTGTCGAGCACCTCGCCGTGCAGCGCCAGGCCATGGAAGTCCTTGGTGCCCCCGCCACGGATGCGCAACGGGGTCTGGTCGGCGGCGGCAGCGCGCACGCGCTCAGTGATCGGGGCGAGGGAGAAGTCCATCCGTGCATCGTAGCGGCAGCGGTCGGCCACACGGCAGGGGAGGAGCGTGAATTTTTTGAACAGCGGGTGTGCAAAGGACTGGCGGATGCCACGGGGCGCGTTTGTCCCCGCCAGTCCCACACCCCCACGCACTCGCTACCCACCGGTACGAAAAAAGCCCGCCGGTGGTCGGCGGGCTGAAATAACCAGAGGAGTAACTCGCTTGTTCTTATTGCGACGCCACGGTGCCACCAGACACCGCAGCGCGTGGGGCGCAGAGCGATCAGCGGTTGTACGCCGTTTCGCCGTGCGAGGTGATGTCCAGACCTTCGCGTTCGGCTTCTTCCGAAACACGCAGGCCCACGAGCAGGTCGGCGATCTTGTAGGCGATGAAAGCCACCACACCAGACCAGACGATGGTGAACAGCACGCTCTTGACCTGTACCCAGACTTGAGCGCCCATGGCGAAGGTGTCAGGCGTCAGGCCGCCCGTGCCACCCAGGCTTTGCGAAGCGAACACACCAGTCAGGATGGCACCCAGGATACCGCCCACGCCGTGCACGCCGAACACGTCAAACGCGTCGTCCACGTTCAGCATGCGCTTGAGGCCACCCACGCCCCACAGGCAGACCACACCAGCGATCAGGCCCATCACGATGGAACCCATGGGGCCCACGAAGCCTGCAGCAGGCGTCACGGCCACCAGGCCAGCCACCGCACCGGAGGCAGCACCCAGCATCGAGGCCTTGCCCTTGTGCAGTGCTTCACCAGCGATCCAGGACAGCGTGGCAGCGGCAGTGGCCAGCACGGTGTTCACGAAGGCCAGGCCAGCGTTGGCATTGGCAGCACCGGCAGAGCCAGCGTTGAAGCCGAACCAGCCCACCCACAGCAGCGAGGCGCCGACCATGGTCAGTGTCAGGCTGTGGGGCGTCATGGCTTCCTTGCCGAAGCCGATGCGCTTGCCCACCATGTATGCACCCACCAGGCCAGCGATACCGGCGTTGATGTGCACCACGGTGCCACCCGCAAAGTCCAGAGCACCGTCAGCACCCAGCAGACCGCCGCCCCACACGATGTGGGCCATGGGCACGTAGCTGAAGGTGAACCACAGCACCGAGAAGATCAGCACGGCAGCGAACTTGATGCGCTCGGCGAACGAGCCCACGATCAGTGCCACAGTGATGGCGGCAAACGTGCCCTGGAACGCGAAGAACACGTACTCAGGAATCGTGGTCAGGGCGCCGAAGGTCTCCTGGGTCACGCCCTTGAGGAAGATCTTGTCGAAGCCGCCGAAGAACTTGCCCTCGCCCGAGAACGCCAAGCTGTAGCCATAGATGGCCCACAGCAGCGAGATCAGCGAGAACACCACGAAGACCTGCATCAGCACCGACAGCATGTTCTTGCTGCGGCCCAGGCCGCCGTAGAACAGAGCCAGGCCAGGGATGGTCATCAGGATCACGAGCAGCGTGGAGGTCAGCATCCAGGCGGTGTCGCCGGAATCGACCTTGGGCGCTGGGGCCGCAGGGGCTGCCGGCGCGGCGGCGGCTTCTGCGGCAGGCGCGGCAGCGGCTGCGGGAGCTGCAGGTGCAGCGGCAGCATCAGCGGCCGGTGCTGCAGCCGCGGGGGCTGCGGCGGCGGGCTCGGTGGCGGCAGGCGCCTGGGCCATGGACAGGTTGCCCATGGTCAGCAGACCGAGCCCCAGAATGAAGGAAGCAAGCAGTTTTTTCATGGCGTTTCTCTTCTTGGATGGGATGCGGCCTCGCCCTTACAGGGCTTCCTTGCCGGTTTCGCCAGTGCGGATGCGCACCACCTGCTCCAGGTGGGTCACGAAAATCTTGCCGTCACCGATCTTGCCGGTGCGCGCTGCGGTCTCGATGGACTCGATCACGCGGTCCACCAGGTCGTCGGCCACAGCGGCCTCGATCTTGACCTTGGGGAGAAAGTCCACCACGTACTCTGCACCGCGGTACAGCTCGGTGTGGCCCTTTTGGCGGCCAAAGCCTTTGACTTCGGTCACCGTGATGCCTTGCACGCCGATGTCGGAGAGCGCTTCGCGCACTTCGTCGAGCTTGAAGGGCTTGATGATGGCTGTCACCATTTTCATTTTCAGATCCTCCGGAATGGGCGCCACCGGCGCCCATTGAGACTTACAGGGTTTTGGTGAGCGTGACGATCACGCGCGACTTGTTGACCGGGCCGTAGAAGGCCTTCTTGGTGGCGCCGACCACGGCAGCGCCGAGGGACACGCCGCCGCCGAAGTCGTACGAACCGCCCAGGCTGTAATCCATGAAGTTGGGGGCGGTGATGTCACCACCAAAGCGGGTGAAACCGACCGATGCCTTCAGCGTGGTGCTGGGGGCCACTTCCTGGGCAAACGCCAGGTTCAGGTAGCCGGTGTTGCGGCCTTTCATGCCAGGACCTGCGTAGGCGAAGTAGTCCTTGGACAGGGTGTGCGAGTACTTGGCCGTCACGGGGCCGAAGGTGGCAGCGCCATAGACTTCGGTGGTGTTGCCCGCGCTGTTGCCGGGGTAGATGTAGGTCAGCAGACCCACATCCAGGTCCACGCCGCCAGCCTTGAACTTGTAGCCGCCGTACAGGTCGGATTCGAGCGAGTTGCCGGACAGCCAGTCCACGCTGGAGTTCCAGTTGCCCACGTAGAAGCCGGTCTCGCCGAAGGTGTAGTCAAAGCCGCCTTGCAGTGCGGGCTTGACGGTCTTGACCTTGGACGTGTCCTGGTCCTGGCCGCGGAACTTGTAGTTCGTGGTCAGGCTGACGTTGGCGGTGAGCTGGGCGCTGGCCAGCATGGGAAGGGTTGCAACAAGGGCAACGCCCAGGGTCTTGATGATGGCGCGGGTCATGTTTCCTCCGGTTGGACAAAGTAGGGACAAGCGCTTTAAGCACGGACCGTGCCACGCCAAGGTGCACAGGGCGCCGCACGGTTGCGTTGCGTTACAACAATCCCCAGTACAGTGGCGGTGACCGCGCTCGGAGCGCCGCACTCAACTGGTGCAGACGCCCCGCAGGCCGCGCTAAAAACCTACAAAACGCACCCATCTGGGGAGAAATCGCTTCATGAGTCTTGCTTTGGTGCAAAGCCGCGCCCTTCTGGGGCTGCAGGCGCCTGCAGTCACCGTCGAAGTGCATCTGGCCAACGGTTTGCCCAGCTTCACCCTGGTCGGGCTGGCCGAGGTGGAGGTGAAAGAAGCCCGCGAGCGTGTGCGCTCGGCACTGCAGAACGCGGGGCTGGAGTTCCCGACCAATAAGCGCATTAAATGTAGTCAAGCACTTTTTTTGCGATGTGTGCAAGGTAAATTCACACACTCGAACCAGCTTGATATCAAGGCAGTTGTTGTGGATAACCGCTGTCAGCGTTGCTGCAGACATCTAGCCCGCAGGTGCCCAACAGCTGCAACCTGTCTCAAGTGGTCGGCGGCATTAATTCCCCGAAGGCCGCTTCGGCCCGATAGTGCTCATTTGACGAAAGGCGCGGCTGTCAGCTATTCCTGCAGGGGCTTGCTGCTCGGACTGGCCTGGAGAAGCCGCCTTGACCCACTTGTAAAGGCTATACGCTGAGACGCCCAAACGACCTGCGACATCGGGCACGGTATACCCACGATCGATCACCTGTTTGACTGCTTCTTCCTTGAATTCCGGTGCAAACCTCTGGATGCTCATCACACTCCCTCCTATGCTCAAAGGATAGGCGCGGTTCGTGTACCGGGCCGAGAGCAGTCCCTTTCAAAGGCCCCTGGGCAGCGGGTTGCTGAGGTTTCATTGGCGCCAGCGGAGTGGCCAGGTCGAAATGGACTCAGTGTTCAGATAAGGCCGGAATACGCACCTGGGCTGTCGACCCTGTACCAGCCAGATTGAGGGAGTGCGGCGGTCACCCAGATCTGCGCGGAGCCTTCAGTGCTACTCCCTGATTTGTGGCACAGTTTGCTGAATGGCTCCTGCAGTTTCCCCCTCCAAAGAGCGGCGTGCTCGCAAGCGTACGCCGCTGGTCAGTGCTCAGCTTCAGCCGACCATAGGTGCGGCTGTACAACGCGTTTTGAAAGCTGGCGGTTCCGACTTCAGGTTCCCAGCTCTCTCGGGCGATGAGGCGGCTGCGCTCCTGCAAGCGGCTGGCATCGTGGACCAGAACGGAAAGCTCGCGAGTAAATACCGCTAGTGGTTCAGATCATCCTGGGTTTCCACGGGTGTGACATCACGACCCACGACAGGTTCGTCGGTGGCGCAAGCACCGCCGAAAATCTCAAGCAACTCCTACGATTGGCTGGGCGATAGTCTCCATTTTTTCGAGGGCGACTGTAGTCTCATGCGGAACGACCGTTCACATCAGTTTTTCTGCCACTGATCTTCAGTTTTCCGCCTGCGAGTGGCTTAGCAGGCCAGGCGCGAAAGTGCGGCTCAGGCTGTTCAGTAGCAACGAGAGCGCCAGCTGGTGGGCATTCCGGTGGTGCTGGCCGGTCAGTTTTGCGAGATGAATACCGCAGCGGTATCCTCTATCCTCGAACGCTTCGAGGTAGTGTCGGAACACCGGCTCCCTACGCCAGTCCTTTACGGCAATAGCTGCGCTCTGTTCCGCTTCAAACGCTGCTCGGACGCCGGGAAGACGCAGCGCGTGCATGCATAAGGGCAAGCGCGGCGGCGCTCGCGTGGTGTACTTCAATGTCGCCGCCGAAGAAATTGTGCTGCTGGTGACCGTGTACACGAAGGCTGAAAAGGCCAACATTCTTCCAAAGGAGATCAAGCGATGATCAAGGCGATGGAAGACCTGCAAGGTCTGGATGCCGACTCGGTGGCACGAGCCATCGACGTCGACGCAGGCCAGGCAATCCCAAGGCTGCGTGAGTCCCTTGCCGACCTGAAGGCTGGCAAGTATGGTGCGGTGCACACACCTGCGAGTATTGCTGCACGCGCGAAGGGTATCCGCCCACACCGAAAGCTGTTATTGATATTCAAGCTCACGTCGATTTCGCCGATGAAGGCGCGACTCCGGCGTCGCGGCTAGCCTGCGGGAGTCTTGCTATCAAACGTGGGAACCACTGCTCCCTCATCCCATGAACTCAGCCAGCCCCATAGTCATGAGCGACGGCGCAACGCTGATGATCTCTGGCTCCACGACTTGGTGCTTCACAAATGGGTCTTCTTCCACCAAGGCTATCACCTCGGCCTTGCAGAGCTTGACTGCCAGCAGCGCACCGCCTTGCGCATTCTCCAGAGACCCGGCGAGCAAGAACACCCCGTCGCTGATCCCCTTTTCAATCCACTCCTTGTGCCCCGCCATCCACTGCGCGGCTTGCGAACGATTGGGCCCGAACTTGAGCAAGACAATGTGCATGAGAACTCTCTCCTATTGATAGCGATATCAGCGTTGGAATCTGGGATCTACTTTTGCGGCGCGCCTTGACCCGCCGCATCCAGCACCCAGGCTTCGATCTGCTTGACCTCATGGCGAATGAAAGCCTCGTCATGGAATGCGTTCGCCAAGGAAGCAATGCCTTGGCTTCGCACCAACAGGTGCATCGCCAGCGCGTCGGCATCCTTGATGCGGCCCAGCTCTACAAACTGCTGCGCCAGCCAGCGCCTGAACTGGCCAAAGATCATTCCCGCATCGCCTTGTGAGGGGTGTTCGAGCTTCGCCAGTTCGGCGCACAGCGTTCCTACTGGGCAACCGAAGCGCTGAATGTCCTTGCGGTTGTCGATCAGCATCTGGGCAAAGCACTTGAGCCTCTCGATGGGCGTGCGCCCCTTGAGTGCCCAGGCGTCCAGCATCCCTTGCGTCTTGGTCGCCCTGTGGGCAATGACTTCTTTGAGGATGTCGTCCTTGGTTTTGAAGTGGTAGTAGAAGTTGCCGCGTGAGATACCCACTGCATCGGCAATGTCCGCGAACGATGTGTTCTCAAAGCCGCGTTGATAAAAAAGAAGATCGGCTTTCTCGACGATCTCCTGCCGTGTGCTGGGTTTGGGGTCGGTGGATTTCATGCTGCCGCCATTGTTGAGAGCGATTGCTCAGTGGCCGTTGGATAGTCCGTGTATCCACGTTCGTCTCCGCCATAGAACGTGGCCGGATCGGAGGGCACGAGAGGAAGATCTCGACGCAGCCGTGTGACCAAGTCCGGATTGGCAATGAACGGCTTGCCGAAGGCGATCAGATCGGCAGATCCTTGCTCGATAGCTGCCATGGCTCGGGCTTTGTCGTACCCGTTGTTCGCGATGTAGGTGCCGCCAAAGCGGCGCCGTAGTTCGCGATAGTCCACCGCCGGGACAGTGGCCGACATATCCCCCTCCAGCACATGTAGATATGCCAGGTGCAGTTTGGAAAGCTCTTGAGCGTAGTACCCAAAATGCGCTGCCGGGTCGCTGTCGCGCATGTCGTTGAAGCGGTTTTCTGGACTGAATCGCACACCGATACGTCCCTTCGGCCAGATCTCGCTGACGGCAGCCACGATCTCCAGCAGAAACGCCAACCGCCCCGCAGGAGATCCTCCATACCGGTCGCTCCGTTGATTGCTCCCGTCTCGCAGAAACTGATCAATCAGGTATCCATTCGCTGCGTGGATCTCGACACCGTCGAAGCCTGCAGCTTTTGCCACTGCGGCAGCCTTCTTGAACTGATCCACCACTTGAAGGACCTCACCAGTGGCCAGCTCTCTCGGCGTCAAGAACGGTTGCATTCCGCCGTATGTGACTGCCAGGCCTTCTGGCTTGATCGCTGAAGGGGCGACGGGCGTCTCTTCGTCCACCTGAAGACTGGGATGCGAGATACGGCCACAGTGCTGTAGCTGGGCAAAGATGTGCCCGCCTTTGGCATGGACCGCGTCAGTAACCTTCCGCCATCCCTGCGCCTGTTCCTCCGTGTAGATCCCGGCCGTTCCGGGATATCCAACCCCCTGAGCCGACACGGGAGCAGATTCGGAGATAACAAGCCCGGCGTCTCCGCGCTGTCCGTAGTGGATCGACATGAGAGGGGACGGCACGCCCTCTGGTGCTGCACGGTTGCGCGTCATCGGCGCCATGACGATCCGGTTGCCGAGCAACATGTCGCTCAGCATGAAGGGGGCAAAAAGCTCATGCATGCAAGACTCCACAAGTTTAGGTCATTTGTCCTAATATCGTAGGACGAATGACCTAAT
>OFJB01000411.1_pt1 | contig 21452 bp, 21 predicted proteins | sample 1775081 | NCBI WGS metagenome assembly OFJB01 (sample SAMN08195771, study PRJEB24354) | sludge metagenome | isolation source: initial sludge from phenol fed wastewater aerobic bioreactor | place: India: Nagpur | collected 2016-06-05
TTCCTTGCATGGTTTGCAAAACGAGCTTATGCTTTTAGCTATCTTAGCGGCTCGTGGAATACTACACGTTGGCCGTGCAAGGAGCTTGGAGAGATGGATAACGAAGTAACCTGGTGGAAGTTCGACGAAGTCGAGAACTTCATGAAAGCCGGCTTTGAAGCTGTCGGCGTGCCGGCAAAAGAAGCAGCCGTGTGCGCAGATGTGTTGATTTCTGCGGACAAACGTGGTGTGGATTCACATGGCGTGGGCCGCTACAAGCCGATCTATCTGGACCGCATTTGGGATGGAATTCTCAATCCGAAAACGAATTTCGAAGTAGTGCGTGATTCCCCGACCACTGCAGTGGTAGATGGCCATAATGGCATGGGGCTTTATATCGCTAAGCGCTCCATGGAGATGGCAGTGGAAAAAGCCGAGAAAACTGGTCTTGGCATGGTTGTATGCCGCAATTCTACACACTTTGGGGCGGCTTTCTACTACGCGCGAATGGCGGTCGAACATGGCATGATCGGTATGGTAACCACCAATGCCCGTCCGTCCATAGCGCCAACCTGGGGCGTAGAACCGATGCTCGGCACCAACCCCATGACCTGGGGCATGCCTTCCGACGAGGACTTCCCCTTCATGCTGGACTGTGCAACCTCGGTGACCCAGCGCGGGAAAATCGAGCTGTACGACAGGCTGGGCAAAGAGCTGCCGGATGGTTGGGTTATCGGGCAGGACGGACACTACAGGCATGACACACACCAGGTACTCATCGACCTTACGAAAGACAAGGCCGCGCTTACCCCACTTGGCGGCTTGGGCGAGGATCTTGGCGGTTACAAGGGCTATGGCTATTCGACGGTGGTGGAGATTCTGTCTTCGGCGCTGTCGCAGACCAACTACATGAAGGCGCTGCTTGGCATGGACGCGAACGGAAAGCCTAAGCCAATCGAACTGGGCCACAGCTTCCTCGCCATCAAGGTGGACGCATTCTGCGACCTGGAGGACTTCAAGAAGCAGGTGGGCGACATTTGCCGCCAGCTCAGGTCATCCAGGAAGGCGCCGGGTGCAACTCGAATCTACACGCCTGGCGAAAAAGAGCACGAGACCTGGCTCTACCGCAAAGACAAGGGCGTGCCCTTCAATGATCCGCTCAAGGCGGCTTTCCGCACGGTCAAGGACCGCTGCAAACTCGATATTGAACTGCCGTTCTGACGATTCTGGTCATTTAGCGTCTTTCTGACGCGCATTTGAAACATAAAAGTAATGTAAAAAAGCGGCATGCCTGAGCGTGCCGCTTTTATTTAAGAGCCCTTCAACGTAGAGCCCTTCAAGGCATAGACTAGGCTCCTGGACTAGGCGTGGCGCTTTCTAAAGTCCTCCATAAAGTCGACCGCAGTCTTGACGCTGTCCACCATGTTGGCATTGTAAATTGAGAAGCGGATACCACCCGTTGATCTGTGCCCCTTAACACCAATAATGCCAGCGGCCTTGGCCTCTTTAACGAAAAGATCATCCATCTCATCGTTTTTAAGGCGGAAAACTACGTTCATGAGGGAGCGCGAATCCTTCTCAACCGGCCCGCGGTAGAACCCGTCGGAGGTGTCGATGGCTTGGTAGATGAGACGGCCTTTTTCCTCGTTGATCTTCTGCATTGCCTCGAGCCCGCCCATTTTGACAAGCCACTTCAGGGTGAGATTGAGAATATAAATTGAGAAGCACGGCGGCGTGTTATAAAGCGAATTGTGCTCGACGTGCGTACGATAGGAGAGCATGATCGGCAACTGCGCCTGTTCCTGTGCGAGTGCGAGGAAATCCTCGCGTATGGCAACCACGGTGACGCCCGAAGGGCCAAGGTTTTTCTGTGCACCTGCATAGATCAGGCTGCATTTGTCCGCAGGGAAGGGGCGCGAGAAGATATCGCTCGACATGTCCACAACGAGCGGGACCTTGCCGGTCTCTGGCCAATAGTGCCACTGCGAGCCAAAGATGGTGTTGTTGCTCGTCATGTGCACATAGGTCGAAGTGGGGTCGATTTTGATCTCCTCCGGCTTTGGCACGCGTGTGAAGGTGCCATCGGGATTCTCGGTGGTGATCTGGTCGCAGGAGCCAAAACGCTTAGCTTCTTTGATTGCGTTCTTGCCCCAAGTGCCGGTGACCAAATAGGTGGCCTTTCGCCCGCCAAACAGCATATTCATAGGTACCATAAAGAATTGAGTCGAAGCACCGCCAGTAAGGAAGAGGATTTTCCACTCTGGGCCCATGCCTGCGAGTTGCCTAAAAAGGTCCTGTGCCTCGTTGTGCATGGCTTCGTACTCTTTGGAGCGGTGAGAGACTTCCATCACCGACATACCGGTGCCATTCCAGTCCAGCATCTCGGCCTGTGCCTGCTCCAAAACCTCGAGTGGAATGGCCGCCGGGCCTGCGTTAAAGTTGATCACTCTTTTCATACATTCTTCTCCGTTTTTCCTGTATATTTCCTAAGCCGGTCGACAATGCAATCCCCGAGCCTGAGAAGGTTTTCTTCTGTTGATGCGCCGATATGGGGAGTTAGCAGCACGTTGGGCGCCGTGATGAGCGGGCTATTCTGCGGTGGGTCGGAGTAGTAAACGTCGGTTGCATAACCGGCGATACGGCCATTCTTGAGCGCAGCCACTACATCCTCCTCCACAATCACCTGTCCGCGGCAGGTATTCACGATCCGCACGGTCGGCTTCATTTGTGCAAGCGCCGCAGCGTTGATCATGCCACGGGTTTCGTCGGTGAGCGGCGTGTGGATGCTGATATAATCGGACCGCTTATAGAGGTCTTCCAGCGTGGTGAGCTCCGCAATGTCGGACTGTGTCACGTACTTATCGTAGGCGATTACTGTCATTCCAAAGGCCTTGGCCCGGATGGCAACTTCGCGCGCGATGCGTCCGAGTCCGATAAGGCCCAAGGTTTTGCCCAAAAGCTCAGTGCGTTCGAGCTCTTTTTTAAGCCATTTGCCTTCCTTCATCGAAATGTCGGCGGCAACCAGGTGGTTTGGCAGGGCAAGGAGCATGGCAAAGGCCAGTTCCGCCACGGCAACGCTGGATGCCTCGGGCGTGTTGTCGACCGCAATACCTTTTTCTTTGGCGTAAGCCACATCGATGGTATCCACGCCAACTCCGCCCCGAATGATGTACTTGAGCTTGGGCGCCACGTCGATCATGGCTTTGTCCACTTTTGTTTTGGACCTGACGATGAGCACCTCTGCTTCTGGCAATTTTGCCATGTCGCTCGTCACCGTTCCAAACCCTGCAAGCCGCCCTGGGAGATCGGGCGCAAATGCATCCGCCAAAAGTATTGTCATGCATGCCTCCATATTCGCAATCGAACGAGGGGATAATTCATACTAACATGGTTTGCTAACCTGTCAAGTTCGATACAATAACCTCAATCCGGGAGAATCTTGCGCGCCTCGATATAGAATCGCTTTTCCGGAGCCTCTCCCATGGAAAAAGTCTTGCGTGGCATAGTGCCGTTTTTGATCACTGTGGAGAAGAACGATGTCTTATCTACGGGCGGCAAGTACAGGCCCAGGTTTCCCGGTTTTTGTGCGAGCGCCTTGAGGCTGCCTTCACCATGGATGTAGTCGATGGTTGTGGCAGGATGCGCGCCAAGGTAGCTGTCCAGGAAGGCCTGGATGGTGCCCGCGGCGAGCGGCTGGCTGGGATTATCGAAAATGATGGCGCCGGCCTCGTCGTGGGTGAGAAAAGCGATGGTGTGGCAGGCGGCTTGATCGAGTCTGCTGGGCGAGTCGCAGGCGGCGATGGCGGTGTCGGGGTCGGGGTACCGCGCGACGCGGGCACCAGCCTTGGCCGCCTCTGCAAGGAAATCGCGGCTGTCGACGTTAAAGAGAACGCGATGTATGGGGTGGAAGGGCAAGCCTTCATCGTAAATATTCACAAGTTCAACCAAGGCAAAGCGTGCAGGGTGATTTGCAAGGAGTTCTTCTTCGTTGGGCTTTCCCTTGAGGGAGGCCTTCACTTCTTCCCAAATTGCCTTGGCTGTTGCAAGCGAATGGTTGCCATCGCCAACCGCATAGAGTAGGACATCGTCAGTGCCATATTTCTCTCTAAAACGGTCAGGATCCGCGAGTTTTTCCAAGGCCGTGGCCACGGGCTCCAAGAGTTCGCCGTCCTTTACAAACCAACCACGCACGTGCCCGGCATGCATCATCAAATCGAAGTCGTAAGCCTTGGGGAAGTAGGTACGCTTCTCGTAGAGCGGCTCTATGACAGATCGATTGGGGTCGTCCAGAAGCACCATGATGTGCGGCAATTCGAGTGGCGCGCCTTTTCGTATCGCGATGCGCGGCGGCAAGCGTTCTACAATGGTGCCTTCCGTCGGGCGGATGAGGCTCTTCGAGCCTTTGCCGTATTCGTATTTTTCGAGATCGAGTGCAACTACTAGGCCAATGCGCGGCTTTTGTTCGTAGGGCGTGTAGCGCTCAACAAGCATGAATCCCCTGCCGGCTGAGCGAAGGTATCCTCTGGCAAGATAATCGCGCATGGTGCTCTGAATTCTTGCGATGCGTGCTTCTTTGTCTGCATCCTCAAGGTAGGCTTCGGGGAAAATGAGATTGAAGGTCGAGGGTTTTTTGCCCACAAATTCCTTCACCTTGTCCCAGTAGTCGCGTTCTGAGGAGTACTGGTCGCAGGCCACAACTGCCCAGGCCTGCCAGTCGACACCGTTTGAGGGCAGATAGATCTCAGGAATTTCAACCCCCACCTTACGAAATCGTTCGTGTAATTCCTGCAATTCTGGCATTGATGGCGCTCCTTGTTTTTTGATGTCGCGCTGGACGCGGTATACTCGGATCGCCGCTTGTTGCGGCTTCTAATTTTATTGTTTTTGCTTTTTGTTGAGTCCTAATTGTTCATCAAGGTTGTATTTCTTGCGAGCCCAGTCCAGGACCTTGCGATAAATAAAGACAGTAACAACGATACTCGCAACGAATCCGACCATGGCCGCCCAAACGATGGCATTTTGCGGAAGCCGTGGTGCCAAGGTAACCGAGTACAGCCACATAAGGGCAATGAACAGCAATGCCGTCACCACTACATTGAGAATAGTGGCAACTATGGTAAAAAGAAAAACGTTGGTCTTCTTAGACATGCTTGTATCCTCTCTTTGGGCCAATCTTCATGTGCGCTTTTTGTCAGTCTCGACGTTCCAGAAGAAGCCGCTCAAAATGAGCAATATCGCTCCCACCGTTACCGAGGCATCCGCCACATTGAAGGTCGGAAAACGCTCAAAACCCAGGAAGCCGTGCATAGCAACCGATACAAAGTCCACAACGCCGTCTGGCCGGAAGATCCGATCCACCAAGTTTCCGAGCCCCCCTCCCACGATTGCCGCAATGGCCCAGCGCTGGAAACCGGTCAGTGTCTTGCTGCGCACACAATAGACAACAGCAAATACGATAAACGCCAAAGGCAAGACGATAAAGAGCACCACACGGAGCACGTTGGACAGCGCATCACCAATCGAAAATGCAATACCGAGGTTGCGTGTGTTCACGATCCACAAGAAATCATTGAAAAGGCGAACTCCAATACTGTCAAGCGGAATTGTGTTGGCAATGATGGCTTTTGAAATCTGGTCCAGCAACACGAGGACACCGCTCAAAACAAAAGGTATGTAACGTTCCTTCCTTGTGTCGACCTGCACTTTTTCCGATTGTTTTTTCTCTTCGCTCATGTTCACTCCATTTGGTGAATTCAGGTTTGGGAGGCTGGCAGCATCAGCCTGCTTTACAGACCAGTCGGAAGATCGATGAACACTGTCTCAATGCCAGCTTCCGCCGCAAGTTTTCTGGCAACCGCCTTGACGCCCCACACTTCAGTTGCGTAGTGGCCGGCAGCCACAAAATTGAGTTTGTTCTCCACAACGTAGTGGTACATCGAATGGGACGGTTCGCCTGTTAGGTAGAGGTCGATGTCGGTGCCGAAAGCCTCTGTCACTTCGGACGCAGCTCCCCCTGAAACGATGGCAACTCGGCTCACTTTTTCTTTGCCTGCGGCGATCACTGAAAGCGGTTTTGAATTGTCGGGCAAGATCTTGCTCACAATTTGTGCAATGGTAAGCGGTGTTTCCAGCACACCAGCCACGCCGATGGCGACGCCATGATACACGCCGTAGGGCTTGCGTTCCTGTAATGAAAGCAAGTCGGCCAAAACGGCATTGTTGCCGACAACAGGGTTCATATCCAAAGGCAGGTGACAACCATAGAGGGCGATGTCGTTATCCACGAGTAGGCGGATGCGTTCGAGGAGAACCCCTTCGATACGCAAGGGTTTGCCCCAAAAGAGGCCATGGTGCACAAAAAGCAGGTTTGCGCCGAGTTCTTTGGCGCGGCGAATGGACTCGAGGCAGGCATCCACTGCAAAGGCGACTTTTGTGATAGGTTCGTTTGAGCGGCCGACCTGAATGCCGTTGAGGGAATCGTCGGTATTGGCAAGGGCATCGATGGTCAGGAAAGATCTGCACCAGGTATCGAATTGTTGGATATTCCAAGTCTGGTTGTTCATGAAATTGAGTATAAAAGAAAAGAGCCTTCCATGGAAGGAGGCGTACCATGGAAGGCCCAAGACAGCAACGCTGTCAAAAAAGGAAATATGCCGTTTCGCTGTCGGCATGTTACCTACTCATTAAGTGACTAGAAGGTACCTCAAAATGGTCCAGATTGTCAAGTGAAGATGAATGAAATTTCATGAAAATTTATGAGTCTTTCGCATTGCGTTTATAATTACGCAGCATACCGCAAAATTCCATGGCAAAAACTCCAGCCCTGCGCGAACGTGGACCCGAACCTTGCCTTGTGCCGAAATCAGGCATATAGTTTGTTTACTAGAAGAGGGTACCCATGATCTATTGGAATGCCGGTCTTGCAAGGCGAATGGCCTGTTCGGACGACGATAAGGCCACTCTGCCCTTCTTAATCCGTGACCTCCTCGCGCTCGCAACAAAGGCACAGCAGGAGGGTATCCGTTCGGTGCAAGGAGAACCAGTCGTGGCGAAAAACGACATCCTCGTTTTCGGCTTCCGGCTGCTTTCCGAAGGCATGGCCTTGGAAGCGTTTGAAGAAATCCTTGCTGTTCTGCTCATCACCGGAGACAAGTCGGGTTTTGATTTCTTAAAGCAGTGCCTTTTTGCGGAGACGCTTTTGTCTATCGCTGCAGGCGACACCATCGACATAACCCTGCGCAAACTTGCACCTTATTGCGGCGTTGAAAAGGCAATCAGTCTCCTAACCATCCTTGAAGAAGAGAATCTGCCAGGTAAGTCATGATACTCAATACCATTTCGAACTTTTACGACCAGTTCCGGGCCCGCAGCGCCAATCTTGACTATCACGAGCGCGACATTCTCTTGGACGAGGCGAAGCGTTTTGTACATATCATTATAAAAACAAGAAATGGAGACAAACAGGCGCTGCCTTCTGCAATCAAAGAGGAAAAACGCAAGCCCCTGCGGTTTGCATACTCGCTCATCGTAGCTTCGACCTCGCCTGCGTATATTCGACAGGCATTCCACGCCGCCGGGCTAACAGCCACACGTGACCAGGCAGAGCGCTGCGAAATCGAGATGCTCATCGTGGGCACGGAGCTCGCGCTTAAGAATGCTCACCCAATTGTCATCATGCAAACGATGGCAGCATTTCTTGGCTTCTCGGTTTTCGATGCGACGCACGACTGGCTCATCGAGCAGCTCCAAACAAACACCAGGTCGGAAGAACTCATTCTGCCGGGCGACCTTCCGGAGATCATTTTGAATGGCGAAAAATCCGATGGCGAAATTGCGCGTGCGGTACGCATGGCAGGCCCGGATTTGGCCGCGGCAACGTTTTCTGGTTGCCCAAACGAGGTTATCGACTACATAAAATCGGTATGTTTTGACGATCTCGGCTCAGTTTTGTTCGATGACAATATCGACGATGCGCGCCGAAGAATGTCATCTGACGAAATTGCAGATGCGCAGAACGCGTTTTACGAACTTCTTGAATCGTTCAGCTCGAATACAGGAAATACAAAGATCATTGCTCATGAGGAAGCTGAAGAGGTACGCGGGCCTAAGGTGGACGAGTCTCTTGTTTCAGATGTGAGCAACCTTATCCTGGAGTTGGACGACAAGGTGCTCAAGTCGGTGCTGGCCAGTTTGAGCCCCAAGACGATTGCCTCTCTTGTACAGATGATGCAGCCAATGGCGCACGACCGCGTTTTTTCGACTATTCCATCCGGGCGGGAGAAGAAAGTGCTGGACGCCATAGAGGGGTCGGCCCCACTCAATCAGGTGGAGCTTACCAGGACTGCACAGCTTTTTGCCCAAAAAGTCCTGTCCACCGTGTCTCCGCACAGTAAGTCGCTCCAAAAACCACTTGAGTTGCCCACGAAAGTGCGCCAACTTTTGAGTTCGATCCTGGGGCGTGAATAGCTGGAACTCGCGGCCACTCTGGCCCGCTTGCGGCGCCCTAATAACTCAACACCATGGCCAGTCAGGCGTTTTTCTTTCTGTTTCTCTTGATGAGCGTCCCTATCACCACACCAAGAACGATCATAACGGGGAGCATAATTCTCATATCGATCTTGAAGAGATACACAAAAAGGGATCCGAGTATCAAACCGACTATTCCAAAAAGCAGTTGTAACATGGCGTTACCTCCAAAGTTTTACCGCAACATAGCGACACCTTCTTCCAGGGTCGCGACGAACACAACCTTGCCGGTCCGGTTGCTCTCGTAGATAAAGTCACGAAGGTTTTTCCTTGTAATCGCTGCAAAATCGCCAAGAATGATAAGGCGCTTGTCGTAGGTTGAGAGTTTTTGCAGGATTTCGCCTGCGACGCCGGTTTTAAGGTCGTAGAAACTGTCGGCAAAGTCGGATTTGTGAAGCGTGATGGTGTCGGCGCCAGCATTCATCATAAGGTCGAGAAAATCCGAGGCAGTCTTGAGTGGCACTTCCAGCTTCGGATATACCGCGACTGCGCCTTTTGGGGTATGAATAATCGTCTTTTCTGTACCTTCACTATGCATGATTCCTGCCTTAAAATTAAGCTTCCTGATTGCCGGACCTGTGCGGCCCCAGCGACAATAACCAGGGACAATAATTGGAGAAAAAGCAAATCAGAGATAGCCAGATTAGCCTAAATTAGCCCAATAATTCATTCATCTGCAAGGCCGCCTTACGTCCGCAGGCTACTGCTTCCACAATCGTCAATCCGTCTTTACAAGCCTCATTACCAAGAAAGAGGCTCGGATGTTTTACCGCCAAATCGCTGAGCCAACCGGATCTCAATTCCGCCTCTTGTCCTTCTTTGTTTGGCATTAGGGTGCTTGTAACAAAGACAGCAGCAAATCGTTCCAGGAGATGCTCAAGATCACTGCGTTGCCAAGGTTGTTGATTGCCGACAAAGTCAATTCCACTTCTCATAATACCATCAATGTCTCTCTGCAAGGCGGCCTGAAGTTCATTATTCGCCGAAAACTCAATATACAAAGAGGCTACGGGTCCGGTGCCCGATGAAAAGGTCTTGACCCTATATCCACTCAATGCGAGATAGTAGGCACACGTCAAGGCACACGGACCGTCTCCCAGCACTGCAACATCTTGATGTTTTGCGTCTCGGTTTGCATCTTGTTCTGCATCTTGGTCGGAAATCGACCAGCCGGCCTCGCCTGCTTCTTCGCAAACCCATCGCTCCAACTCAGCGATGTTAACCGGCTTGTCAGAAAACGTAAGTCGAAGGCAATGCTTCTGGCAAAGCCTGTCTGCTGAACAAGTGAGCGCGCAGGTCTCAGCAAAAGGATTCTTGACACGAATCTCACGCGCCGCTCCAACATAGTTCCTGGCTTCCATCCTACGCAGGAACCCCGGGATATCAATCTCTGCAGGACATCCTCTAACACAGCCTGGGACACGACAGCCCTGACACTTTGTCGCAGCCAAGTAGGCGGTCTTCTCAGAAAGCCTTGTGCCTGGAACATAAGCAGGCCTGCTGTATGGCGGTTCAACAAGATTTATGTACTGATGCTCAAAAGTAACGGCATCGTATTCAGGCTTATGAAGCTCCCTTAAGATTACATTTGCTGCGCCGACTCCAGACACAACTGTCGCTGGAGCTCCTGTGCCCATCACGGTAGAATCGCCACAGAAATAGAGATGCTTGAGTTCGCTACGGGCATGCAGACGTTTTAGCATCTCTTGCCCCAGCTGATTCTTAGGTCCGCCTACTGCGCCCCCGTTCTTGAGCAAGTATCGTTCTATGGTGGTTGGAGTACCTACAATCATCGACCGAATATGCTGTCGGAACCCGGGGATGTGCGCCTCAATTTGGTCAAGCATTCGTTCGGCTTCTTGTTGCTTCTGATCTTCATATGCCTTGGACCTATAGCCCGGATCGCCCGGCGCTGGCCACTTGCAAAAGTTCGGAGCAATCGCCATGACCACAAGCTCATCCGGAGCACATAGTGTACTGTCCACCAATGAATTGATATACAGGGTCAAGTCGGAAGAGTCTATTACCTTCCTGTTTTCTATGAAAATCTCCCAAGGGTAATAATTCTCGGGTATACCATTTCTGTCTATCATCATATAGAGCGTCATACTTGGAAAAGTTGGAACCAAAGATCGTACCTGCTCCAGTTTTTTCAAGCTCACATTTTCAGGATCGAGGAGATGCTCGTAGATGTTCCAGACCGTAGCATTCGCAATCACCCGGTCGGCCAGAATTACATTGCCATCGTGCAGCCTGACGCCATAGGCTGTCCCTTCCCGAATAAGGATTTTGTCTACAAGGGTATGGTAAAGAACCTGGCCGCCGTAACGTTCAAAGGCTTTCTCAATGGTGTTGGGAAGCATCTGTGCGCCACCAGCAGGATAGTAAACACCGCCTATATGATTATCAATAAACATCGTTGCCGCTAAAACTGCAGGTGTTTCTTTGGCAGTTGTGTAGGCATAGGCTGAACAGAGTTTGTCGTAGAAATTCAGCAACTCGGGAGAATTGAAATACTTCTGGAGGAGTTCGAGCGTACTTGTCGAAAGCAACTTTTGCATCTTCAGAATTGAAAAAGGATCTGACAGCAAACTGCGCAAGGCCTGGCGCCTGGAAAACTCTGATGGCGGCACAATTACTTCATTCTTGATAACGATATTCTCATACATCTTGTAAAGATCAGCGTAGAAGGATCTTATTCCTTGGGCGTCTTGGGGAAACAGCTCAGTCATTTCTTCAACAAAACGTTGAAGATCGGGCCAGAAAACAATTTCTCTGCCTTCAAATGTCATGCGTGCCAGGGTTTTATGATGGATGATATCGATGGGTTCCTCGAGTTGATTAAGCACAAAATGAAATGGCCGAAATCCTTTCTCGCCAAACCCATAGAGCATCGCAGCTCCCACGTCATACACACGGTCTTCACGTTTGAAGGAAGTGCACGCACCTCCTGGCTTGTCCTGTTGCTCGACAATAAGGACGCCCAGACCCTGTTTTGCAAGCAGACTTGCTGCTGTCAGACCGCCAAGGCCGGCACCCACAACAATCACATCATAGTGCTCGCGTAGAATCGAATTCTTAGTAATCCTCACCGTGTGCCTCCTCGCCGTTTTGCTGCTTTGTCTTATGCAGAACCGCCTCGGCTGCAAGCTTTCCTGTCAGGACAGCCACCGGCGAACCACCAGGTGAATAAGTCCAGTGACCGGCTGTTAATAATCGGGGTATCGGTGTGTAGACACTGGAGTTCATCTGCAAGAAACTCCCTCTGGAGAATGTTCTCCCCCGATGATAGGACCAGCCCATGATTGCACCCTCGGAATTGGAGGTGCGGTTTGCAATTGTGAACGGAGTAGCAGAAAGACAGACCTCGATATGTTCTCTGAGTCGAGGGATATACTTCTCAAGGCTTATTATGAGTTCGCGGGTTGCCCGATCTTTCATTTTCTTATAGGTAGGCTGAGGCCCATCCCAGCCGCCACCAAATTGCCAGGAAGTCATAGCGCTGATCACAAGCCCGGTTTTACCCTCAGGGGCAAGCTCGGAGTGATGCATACAGGGGACCGACAGCTCTTGTGGAACATGGGCAAAATAGTCGTCGCGGTTAATTCGGTCTTCTTCGCTGATGCCTTCCAGGTCTGGGTGGTAGAACACGTGGCCACAACCTTCAAAATTGAGCGCCTCCGGTGCCTGGTCAATACCGAGAAAGACGTTGAAAACCGAATGCGACACCTCTGCAGCCTGCAACTTATGCTCAAAACGCTTTGGCAAGATTCCCTCGGGCACCAGTTTTGTGAGTGTTTGACGTAAATCACTTGCTGCGATGACATATTCTGCTTCGATTTCCTCTCCGTTCGCAAGCCTCACTCCGCGTGCGCTTTGCTCTTTCAGTAGGATTCCAGTAACACGCGCACCGAATCGGAAGGCCCCGCCCCATTTCTGGATGGCGTTTACTAGAGCCTGAGGAACAGCTTGAATACCACCTTGTGGATAATAATAGTCCAGAAACATCCGAAAGTACCCAAGCCCAAAAAAGACACTGGTGCCATCAGGGAAAAGGTCACTCAGTAAGTTTATAAGGCGAAAATCATGCAGGTGCTTATGCAGATAAGGACGTAATTCCTGCTGCATGAACGAAAAAAGCTTTGGCGACCGCTTCAGCAACGAAGAGCCGTGTTGCTTCATCCATGCCGATCTGGCATCCCCGCCACTCTCGGGTCTGTCAAAGAAAGGAATCGGGAAGGAAAGAAGGCCGTCCATAATCTCATAGACCGTTTTGGTATCGCGCAAGATTTGGTCGAGTCCTTGCGCTTCATCCTGGTAGAGGTCTTTCAGAATCCGAAAATATGCTTCAATGTCACCAAAACTTCGAACAACCCGCACCTTCCCGCCTGCTATCAATGCAACGGGACTTGGCTCAAACTGAATTTCGTCGAGCAGGCCAAGCTGAACCAGCATTGGCATCATTACCGAACTATTCTCTATTGCCTTGATTCCACCATCGAAGCAGTAACCTGAATGCCAGAATGAACTGAAAAGCCCACCCGCCTTGTCTGCCTGCTCACAAATGAGCACTTTGGCTCCGCGCCTGGCCAGAAATGCCGCTGCTGTAAGGCCAGAAATGCCCGCACCAATGATGATTACGTCGTATTTCATGGCCACACCTTCTGTTTCTTCATAGTCGACTTCCCTTTTTGGCTGCGAGAGTTGCCTATTAGGATTGACTATCAGCAGTTGTGGATCAAGTCCCTTCCCTGTGACTGGACCATAAAAAGTGTGCAGTCATGAGTTTTTGGTTCGATTCTCCCACAATCAGGTATTCATTGCCTGCATGTCGAGCGTCGTTATCACCTTGTTCCGATAGACGAGGTCGTCGCGCTTTGTAAAACCCAGATGCTCCCAAAACTCGTTGCCTATTCTGTTGCTATCAATCACGACCAGCGCGACTTTGTTAACGCCTTCTGCGCGAAGCGCCTCCACAGCGCGATCCACAAGGGCGCGGCCGATGCCCTTGCCACGCTCACTGAGCGCCACAGCGGTGTGATAGATAAAGCCGCGACGTCCGTCGTGGCCGCTCAAGAGAACGCCTACAATTTTGTTGTCTTTTTCGGCCACAAAACAGGTGGTTGGGTTGCGTTGTAGATATTTGTCTATGCCATTTTTTGAATCATCGAGCACATTGAGGCCCATCCCGGGGGTGTTGAGCCACAGGGCATATACCTCGTCGTAGTCTTCGATGGTCATGGTACGAATTTCCATGGTTTGCAATCTAGTGTCTCACTGGCCAGTTGTCCAGAGCCGGCGCTACTGTTCTGAACGAGGCCCCAAAACCAAAGTCAACTCCAGACAAGTGTAGAGTTGACTTATTCTCTACTCTTTGTAGTGCTCTTTGTAGTGTACCTGCAGATCCCGCTCATCACCATAGACGGTGAGAGTATAGATGCATCGATCCCCATGAACCATGTAGTGGGAGTAGTGTACAGGAACATTGTTTTCGTTATAAATTATTTTGCTATTGGAGAATAAAGGGTCACCGGGAATACAGGAAAGGAGTGTCGCTTCCTCTAGACCCGCCCTAACGACACTGAGCGCCTTCTCTGCACGTGCAAATTGGACTTTATATTGTTCCCGCAGAATCTTGAAGGTCGATACGTTTTCGCGTAGTTTGTCCCAAATATCAGGGTACAGATCCAGTCTAAAAAAAGCGGTATCGATCATGTACGGATTATCATTTTCATACATCACCCGCTTAAGGCGAATAAGACTAGTACCTTCTGGCACCTGTAAATAGCTCGCAAGAATTGAATCTGCGGGCACAATTTCTTTTGCGATAATTCTATTCGTCATGTTCTGTGAAGGATTCGTAGCATTTTCGCTAATTGTGTTAAAGGCGAGATACTTGTACTCATTCTTTAGGTAATTAACAAAAGTACCCTTCCCCTGTTGCGACTTCAAGAAGCCGTCGGCAGCCAACTCAGCAATAGCCCGCCTGACTGTTATTCTGCTTACTTTATAGTGGGAAGCAAGTTCATTCTCCGCTGGTAATTTCTGACCATGTTTGTATACTCCTCGCTCGATGTCGCTCATAATCACTAGCTTTAGTTGCTCATACAGCGGACGAGAGGAAACCATCACCAATACGGAATCTTGAGGCATAACGAGATCATCTTTTTTACTCACACGTGTTTGTATCCTTTTTCGAATGGTCTAGGATACCCAAAAGCACCATAGAATTGGCAGGTAGCGGCCGCTCGTTCGGCAGCGTAGGATAAACATTCTTCAACACTAAGATTCTCCATATAGCGTACCAAGAATGCTGCAATGAAGCTGTCGCCAGCTCCCATGGTATCCACCACCTGGGTCAAAGGCTTTGCTTTCTGTCGGTATTTTTTCCCATTAACAGAAAACAAAGCGCCTTCCGAACCACGTGTAATACCAACCACCTCAACTCCAGCCTGGGTACAAGTATCTAGTATAAAAGCGAGTTCGTAATCGGTCAATTCCGAGCCTGAAAAAAAGGCCATTCTTAAGAACGGTGCAATCTGCCGAATATAGGCCTCCTCGTGCCTGTTAGAGAAATCAAACGAGACTGGCACCACTTTGGACAGATTCTCGACTTCAGGTTCAATCCCTGAGTAGCACGAAGTATGGCAAAGATCGAACCCACCGATATACTGTAGGTCTTCTTTAGTAAGCCGAATTCGAAATAGATGCTGGGCTGTATCTTGCGGTCCGCCAACAAAAACACGGTCTCCTTCTTCATTGAGCTTAACCGCGGGGTGGGCAGTACGCGCATAGACATGCCGGCAACGTTCAAAGCTCACATCTTCTTGCTGTAGCGCCCATTGCAAATGAGATGATTCCAGATCATCTCCGAGAATGCCCATATAAGCTGCGCTATCTACACCGTCGCGTTTTGCATTTACCGCAACATTAACAGCATTCCCTCCAGGATAATAGAGACCTTGATCAAGATAGCAATCCACGACATTGTCACCCAAACCCAAGAAATTCATATTGCTTTCATCCCTTTTGTTCTTTGAGTTAGCCCTTTACTGAGCCAGCAAACATCCCTTGTATGAAATACTTCTGAACAGAGATAAAGAATATCATGATAGGCACGGCCGATATGGCCATACCAGCAATAAGAGGGCCCCAGTCAACTTGAAGTGCATCCCTAAAGCTCATAAGTCCGGCAGGTATTGTGCGGTACTTACTAGAGTCTATGAAAATGACTGCAAACATAAATTCATTCCACGCGTAATATGCAGTAAGGATTGCGCTGGTAACGAGAATTGGGCGTGAAATCGGCAAGAAAATCTTAAAAAACATCTGAAGGCTTCCACAACCATCAATGGTGGCTGATTCTTCAATTTCTTTGGGAACACCTATAAAAAAGGAGCGTATTAAAAGAGTACTTAGAGGCAGCCTAAATGCGATATATGGCAATATCAGCGCATAAGGCGTATTTCGAATATTAAGACGTGTTAACAGTTCGTACAAAGGTATTAGGCAAACCTGAGGGTTAAGCATCATTCCACCAGTAACAAAGAGAAGTGCGTACTTAATCCATGAAGCCTTGTATCGGGAAAGGCCATACGCACCAGCAGAACCGATAAGAATAACCCCTATTATAGTTGCTGCCGTTACTAGGAGACTATTAAGAAAGTACTGCGAAATTCCCCGCTCCCATGCGGCTTTATAGTTTATCCACTGCAATTTGGTCGGCAAAGACCACACATTCAGCGATATTTCTTCACTCTTTTTCAACGATGACATAAGAATCCAAAAGATTGGATACGCCACCATAACGAAGCCGACTACTAATACAAGCAAGGCTAAACCATGGAGAATGCGGCTCATCGGTGACATCCTTCGCCATTTTTTGAACATACTCAGTCCTCCCCAGTGCCGAATGCCTTTATCTGAACAAAGGCGAGAATTGCGGAGATAATGAAGATAACTATGGCAATCGCCGAGGCGTATCCCATCATGTCCCTAAAGAAGCCGGACTGATACATGTACACAGCAAGCGTAATAGAACTGGTACCTGGTCCTCCTCCTGCAGTCAGTATGTATGGCTCGTTAAAGACCAAAACAGAACCGGTGACTGTAATCACCGAAGCAACAAAGAAAGTCTCTTTTACCTGCGGAATTGTGATGGTGAAAAACTTGCGGATTTTGCCTGCACCATCCAGTTCTGCTGCTTCATAAAGCTCGGCAGGGATCTTTTGGATAGCAACAATAAAGAGCATCATGATATAGCCGGTACTCTGCCACTGAGAAACTGCGATTGTAGCCCAGATCGCAGTCTTACTGGACCCCAACCAAGGACGTTGCCAAGACCCAAGGCCAATCAGACTAAGAAAGCCATTTAGGAGACCATTCGTAGGATGGTAGATAAACGTAAAGAGCAAACAGATTACGGTTATTGAGATTAGGACTGGCAGGAAAAAGGTAGTTCTAAATATTACTGAGTACTTTTTGAAGAATTCGTCCTCAAGAATAGCAGCGAGCACAAGCCCAAAACAAACCTGAACCAAAAGAGACACGACTGCGTAACGAAAATTATTCTTCAATGCAGTCACAACAACTTTGTCGTGAGCTAGCCTAACGAAATTTTCAAAGCCAACATATTCTTTTTGCGGCGAAAATGCAGAGAATCTAAAGAAGCTGTTAATAAAATTCTGAACGAGGGGGTAATAAATAAATAGGCCTATCATCGCAAGGAGGGGAAGCAGAAAGAGAACTGGTTCAATCGAATATCTTGTTTTTTTCGATAGTGTCATTGCTGTCATCCTCTCAACAATCAAATAGGGCCCCGACGAATAGTCAGAGCCCTCATTAATCAGCGCTTATCCAGCTATTGCTTCTTTGCTTCGGCTGCTACAATCTTTGCTGCTTGCTGAGCGTCTTTAAGTACATCGTCTATAGTTTTGTCGTTTACGGCCACGGCTTGCATGCCACGCATGAAGGCATCAGCAACCTTAATGTTTACTGCATTGTCAAACCAAGGCGTCGTGCTGGATGCTTTTGTAATAAGATCTACAGCCGCAATAAGCTCAGGATAAGAGTTAGAAGCATTTACTGCACCTTTTATTGCAACTGGCGCTCCAACATCTTTGACAAATTTAGCCGCATTTTCTTTGGAAAGGAGGAACTTTATGAAACGCTCGGCGGCTTCTGGATTCTTGCTAGTGTTTGAAAGCATGAAACCTTCAGGCGCACCAGTTAATGTAGTTGGGTCGCCCTTCCCATCAGTAAAAGCCGGGAAGTTAAAGTAACCCCATTTGAACTTTGGATTACCTTGCTGGATGTAGGCAAACTCTGCCAATTGTAAGTAGATAACAGGGACCTTTCCTGCGATAAATAGATTCCTTGCATCAGTGTGGTTTATTGATGATGCGTTTGGCCCCATGAAGCTGACTAGCTGTTGAAAACGTTCAAGAGCGACCTTGTAACCGGGGTTAGTAAACTCGCCTGTTGCCTCGTTGTAGTCCTTATCCAACACCTCAGCAGGAAGATAGCGTTGGAAGATTGTCCCAAGATAGTGCGAGATAGCCCAAGCGTCCATTAAACCTTCGGTGAGTGGCGGATTATAGCCAGCACCCTTTAACTTTTGAAGGTCGGCTATGAGTTCATTGTAATTCTTTGGTTCGGCTGTGATACCGGCTTTTGCAAAAGCATCTTTGTTGTAAACAAATACCTTCCCGTCGATTGTCTGTGGAAGGCCATAAACCTTGCCATCAAACGTAAAGGCTTTCATCTGCGATTGAATGAAGCTGTCTGCAAATGCTTTGTCTTTGGCCAACATATCATTTAACGGTTTGACTTTTCCGGATTTTACCAAGTTATACGCAAAACTGTCCGACCACGAGACAAATACGTCTGGCACATTATTTGACGAAATTAGGACTCGGATTTTTTCCTTGTATGCGTCATTTATAACCGAATCCATTTCTACATGGATGTCAGGGTTCTTTTTCTCAAAGTCAGCTACGACTTGGTTAAAATAGCTGTACCTTGGTTCCTGTGGCCATCTATGAAAGAATTTGATGGTCACCTTCTGCTGCGCGCCAGCGATCGAAGCAACAGCGAGAAGTACACATACCATGACTCTCATCTTGTTTTTCATTCTTGCCTCCCTTATATACGCTCCGTACAACGTACGGCGAATAACCTTTTTTGCCTCAGTACCCTAATGCATTAATGCCTTGTAGCCCTATTCTGGCTTTATGCTTAGTACTGCATCTTCCACATATACCGGCGTACTGAAAGTGGATGACCTCTATTTTCGGCGAGTTGTTCAGCATAAACGCGCGTAACTGCACCAAAAATCGGTGCAGCGAAATAGGTCCTGAGCCCTTCCGGAATATTCTGCCAGTCGAAATCAGCCGCATCTACCGTCGTAACCTCCTTGGAGAATTTTCTGGCAAATGCTTCTGCTCTCTCGTCTAGCGGGCGGGTTTCACCAACTGTTTTGAAAAGTAAAAATGGCACATCATAGTCGGTGATTTCAAATGGACCATGGAAATACTCGCCGGAATGAATTGCTGCTGAATTCACCCACTGCATCTCCTGCAAAAGGCAAATTGCAAAAGAATAGGCTTCGCCATAAACCGGACCGGAACCCATAGTGTATATCAGCGGAGAACGCTTATAAGTGCTCCCCCACTGTACCGCTTTTTCTGCAAACTTCCCTTTATTGGTCGTATAGATCGATTGCAAGTTCTTTGTCACCTCAATGGCAGTTTTATAGACGCTTGAAGGATACATGGCCTGCAAGAATCCAAAAATAAAGCGAAGCGCCATTCCAGATTTGTGATTATAGGCGTCGGATTCTGGACCCCAATCGTAAAGCACAGGATATTCGGCTGCGTTCCAAAGGGCAGAGTTTTCTGCATACGTATACGCTACCGTTAAAGCGCCCTTTTGACGCGCAAAAGTCGCGGCGGCTACTGTTTCGGGTGTCGTACCCGAGTGGCTGCACAGTACAACGAGCGAATCTTTGCCAAAGGCTTTAGGATTTCTATGGATAAATTCGTTGGAGTTCAGTACACGGGAGGGGATCTCCGTTTCGCGATCAATAATGTATTGCTGGTGAATCATATATGCTAACGACCCACCACAACCGACAAAGTAAATATTCCTAGGCTTAAGATTTGCAGCAGCACTAATTGCGGTACCAAGTATTCCTTCATAATCAGTGGCCATATTCTTCCCCCTTCCGGCTTGCTTCACTTGGAAGCATGTTATAATACATCCTATAATGTCTGCAGACATGTTATTACCTCTCTTTCTTAGGTGTCAAGAGGAAAAATACAAAATGTCAGAATTTTTTGCATCTTTATCCATGTTTTTTTGCATATTGAGATATCCAAGCGTGGAGTCATGCCTATGCCCTATTATAATTTCATTTGAAAGTATATATTGACATAACGAAATAATATGCGTATTCTAGGGCTAAGATGATATTCGACATCCAGCGGTTCTCGACACACGACGGTCCAGGCATACGGACGGTGGTTTTCTTCAAGGGATGTCCGCTAGTCTGCCGTTGGTGCGAGAATCCGGAAAGCCAGTCGTTTAATCCGGAGTTCTTGTATACCAGGGCACATTGCCTCAACTGCTGGACCTGCATCGATGCGGAAAACAAGATGATCCAGGCTGACGCGACAGATCGGCATACTCCCCACCAAAAAGGATGGGCGCCCTTCTTAAGCAAGGACCTGAATGGCGGCATCCTGATAGACCGCAAACGTCCGGCGCCATTGAGGCTTTCCAATGTCTGCCCAGCGTTGGCCTTGCAAGTGGCAGGGCGGGAAGCGAGTATTGAAGAAATCATGGCGGAGGTTCGCAAAGACAAACAATTCTACGACCAGTCGGGCGGCGGGCTGACCTTGTCCGGGGGCGAACCGCTGGCGCAACCGGACTTTGCATTGGCGCTCGCACAGACGGCACTGGAAGAAGACATCGATATCGCCATCGAAACATCGCTGGCAGTGTCGCGTGCCCACGTCGAACGGGCCGCGCAGCTGCCCTTCCATTGGTTCACCGACCTCAAACATGTCGACCCTGATACTTTAGGAGCCTGGACCGGTGCGGACTTTCCCCTTGTAGCGGGCAATTTGAAATACCTCGCCGCGCACGGCGCGGACCTGACGATTCGAGTACCGGTCATACCAGGGTTCAACGACGACGAAATTTCGATGCGGAGAATTCTCGATTTCGCAGCAGGACTTTCGTTGCCCTTGCACGTCGACTTGCTGCCCTACCACGACTTGGGAGCAAGTAAGTACGCCCGCTTGGGAAAAGAATATACTTTCCGCTTAGGGCTACGTGTCGAGGAAGCGCGGTTGCAACAGTATGTCGAATTTGGCCAGTCGCTTGGCCTTGCAATATCGATAGGAGGATGAGGTGAACGATCGTCTTGAGAAATTAAGAGATTCGCTCCTTTCTGCAGAACCTCGGCTCTGTATAGAGAGAGCTCAAATCTATACACGCGTCTACCAGGAAAACGAGGCCTTGCCCATCGTTAGGAAACGCGCCCTCGCGCTAAGAAAGACCTTGGAAGATAGCACAATCTATATCAACGAAGGTGAACTCATCGTCGGCAACACAGCCTCGCGGGCAAAATCGGCCGCAATCTTTCCTGAGTACGCCGTTAACTGGATCTTTAATGAAATCGATAGTATCGACAACAGGCCAGCGGAGTCCTATGGCGCCACACCCGAACTGAAGGCCGAGATCAAGGAACTGTGCTCCTGGTGGAAAGGCCGCACCCTGGAAGACAGGGCCAACGCAAACTTCACTCCCGAACTGAAGGCCATCAACGAGTCCGGCATTGTCCACGCCGAAGGCAACATGACGGCAGGCGACGGCCACATTGCAGCCAACATGAAACGCATTCTGGATATCGGCATTGGGGGCTACCAAGCCTACGTGCACGC
>OFJB01000412.1_pt1 | contig 21348 bp, 19 predicted proteins | sample 1775081 | NCBI WGS metagenome assembly OFJB01 (sample SAMN08195771, study PRJEB24354) | sludge metagenome | isolation source: initial sludge from phenol fed wastewater aerobic bioreactor | place: India: Nagpur | collected 2016-06-05
CGGCCTGGGCCGGCACGGCGGCCTCCACCCCGGCGCGCCAGCTCTGCACCACACCCTTGGCGTAGTTCTCGACGTAGTTGGCGGTGTTGGGGTAGGAGCCGTCGGTGACGATCTGCACCAGCGGCTCTGCGCCGCGCCGGGCCAGGCGCTGCTCGAAGTCCTGCGGGATCACGACGTAGCCGCGCAGCTCGCCGGAGACGAGCTTCTCGGCCACCTCGCGCCGGTCGTGGACGAAGTGCGCGTCCAGGAAGCGCGTGCCGGAAAAGGCCGCGCCCAGGGACTGCGCCGACGCGCCGGGCGATTCCATGACCACGCCGATGCGCACGTTCTTCGCATCCAGCGACACCGCGTAGGCGAACAGCAGCAGCAGCACCACCGGCAGCACGAAGGCGATCAGGAGCGTGGAGGGGTCGCGCAGCGCCTGGTAGCTTTCCTTGGTCACCAGGGCGAGCAGGCGCTTGAGGTCGAAGCGGCGCAAGTCCGCCGGCGCCGGGCTGGTGCTGGGTTTGTCCACGGCGTTCATGCGGCGGCCTCCATTTCGCGGTCGGCCGACTCCACCAGGTGGATGAAGGCGTCCTCCATGGTCGGGTCCGGCCGCTCTCTGCTGGCCGCCGAGTGCTTGAGCGCATCGGGCGTGTCCAGCGCGATCAGGCGCGAGCGCGAGAGCATGGCCACGCGGTCGCAGTACTCGGCCTCGTCCATGAAGTGGGTGGTGACCATGATGGTCACGCCCTTGCGCGCCAGGCCGTTGATGTGCGTCCAGAATTCGCGCCGCGTGATCGGGTCCACGCCCGAGGTGGGCTCGTCCAGGAACAGCACCGGCGGGCGGTGCATGAGCGCGCAGGCCAGCGCCAGGCGCTGCTTGTGCCCCAGCGGCAGGGCGTCGGGCGTGGCCGAGAGCCAGCCGCCGAGGTCGAAGGTGTCGATCATCTCCTCGATGCGCTCGCGCCGCACGCTGCCTTCCAGGCCGTAGACGCCGGCCGAGAACTCCAGGTTCTGGCGCACCGAGAGCAGGCCGTAGAGCGAGAACTTCTGCGCCATGTAGCCCAGCCGGCTCTTGGCCGCGCCGGTGGCCCGGCGCAGGTCGTGCCCCACCACGTGCGCCTCGCCCGCGGTGGGTTTCAGCAGGCCGCACAGCATCTTGAAGGTGGTGGACTTGCCCGCGCCGTTGGGGCCGAGCAGGCCGAAGATTTCGCCCTTGCGCACCTCGAAGCTCACGTCGTCGGTGGCGGTGAAGGCGCCGAAGCGCTTGGTCAGGTTGCGGCACGACACGGCCACGTCGGACTCCAGCGCCACCGGCGGCAGGCGCTCGGCCAGGGCCGAGGTGCCGCCGGGGCCGCCGCCGAGCAGGTCGATGAAGGCGTCCTCGAAGCGCGCGGGCACCGGCGCCAGCCGCACCTGCGCCCGGTCGGCCAGCGCCTGCACCTGGCGCGCCTCGGCGCCCTCGCGCAGCACCACGCGCACGCCGGCGCCCTGGATCACGCCGTCGCTCACGCTCTCCAGGTCGAGCGCCTGGGTGAGCACCGCCCGGCGCGCGTCGCCCACGTCTTCCAGGCGAAAGCTGCGGCCCTGGAGCTGCGCGGTCAGCTCTTGCGGCGGGCCATCGAACAGGAGCCGCCCCTGGTTCAGCAGCAGCACGCTCTCGCAGCGCTCGGCCTCGTCGAGGTAGGCGGTGGACCAGACCACGGCCATGCCCTCGTCGGTGAGCGCCTGCACCATGCGCCACAGGTCCTGGCGGCTGACCGGGTCCACGCCCACGCCGGGCTCGTCCAGCAGCAGCACCTTGGGCCGCGCCATGAGGGCGCAGGCCAGCCCCAGCTTTTGCTTCATGCCGCCGGAGAGCTGGCCGGCCAGGCGCCGGGTGAAGGGCGCGAGCCGCGTGAAGTCCAGCAGTTCGGCGAACAGCGCGGCGTTGCGGTTCGCGTCCATGCCGCGCAGCTGCGCGTACAGGCGCATGTTCTCCATCACCGACAGGTCTTCGTACAGGCCGAAGCGCTGCGGCATGTAGCCGCTGGCGGCGTGGATGGCGTCGTTGTCCTCGACCACGTCGAAGCCGGCGAGGGTGACGCGGCCGGCGTTGGGCACCAGCAGGCCGGTCAGGATGCGCATCAGCGTCGTCTTGCCGGCGCCGTCCGGCCCGACCAGGCCGGTGAGCCGCCCGTAGTGGATGCGCGCGCTCAAGCCGCGCAGGGCCTGCACGGGGCCGAAATGCTTGTCCACGCCTTCGATGACGACGGCGGCGTCCGCGGTCATTTCAGCGCTCCCCGGCGCGCGCGCCGGTGGTCATGCGGGCACCGGGCGGGGCATCGACCTCGATCGTCACCGGCATGCCCTGGCGCAGGGCGGCGTCGCTGTCGGCTGCGTCGATGGCGATGCGCAGGCGGTACACCAGGTCGGTGCGCAGGTCCGCCGTCTCCACTGTCTTGGGCGTGAATTCGGCGCGCGGCGAGATGAAGCCGATCTGGCCGCGATACACCTTGCCCGCGGAATCGCTCTTCACGCGCACCGCGGTGCCGGGCGCGATGCGCCCCAGGTCGCGCTCGCCGACGTAGGCGCGCACGTACACCGGCTTGTCCAGGCTCAGGCTGTAGACCGGGCTCTGGCTGGCCACCATGCTGCCGGGCTCGCGCACCCGGGCGATCACGGTGCCGTCGCTCGGTGCTATCAATTCAGTATCTGCCAGCGCTGTCGTGGCCTGCGATACAGCCGCTTTGGCTGCTTCAAGCCGGGCCTCGGCGGCGGCAATGTCTTCCTTGCGGAAACCCTCGGAGGCTTGCGACAGCGCGGCCTTCGCGGCCTCGGCGCCCGCGGCTGCCTGGTCCCGCGCCGTGCGGGCGGCGTCCACCGTGCGCTGGCTGCTCGCGCCCGAGGCGAGCAGGCCGCTCTGGCGCTGGAAGTTGCGCTCGGCATCGAGAGCCAGCGCCTGCGCCTGCCTCAGCGCCTCGCGCGCCTGGGTGACTTCCTGCGGGCGCAGGCCGCGGCGCAGCTTGGCGAGCTCCGCCTGCGCCACCTGCGCCTGGGCCTGCGCCGCGGCCAGGGCTTCCCGGTAGGGCTGCGCGTCGAGCGCGGCCAGGCGCGCGCCGGCCTTCACGGCATCGCCCTCGTCGAAGGCCATTTCGGCCACGCGCCCGGGCTGGCGGAAGGCCAGCTGCACCTCGCGGATGTCCACGTTGCCGTACAGGCGCAGCGGGCCGGCGCCCTTGTCGGCGCGCTGGCTCAACAGGAAGGCGGCGCTGGCGCCCAGCGCGAGCACCGCCACGATGGCGACCGCCAGCCTGGCGGCGCGGGAAGAAGCAGTTTGGGCCATTACACGCCTTCCGTGCGTTGGGTTGGAACAGGCTTCGGGGTGCGCGGGTTCGACCCGGGCGCGCCGAAGGCATGGATGCGGAGGTTTGTCATTGCGCCGCCCGAATGCCGCGCAGGTAGATGGCGAACACCGCCGGCGCGTCACGGCGGATGCGGCGTACCTTGCCCGCCAGCAGCGACTGCATGACCAGGCCCTGGATCGTGCCGATGAAGAGCACGGCCGCGGCGCCCACGTCCAGGTCCGCGTCCAGCTCGCCCTGCGCCTTGCCCGCTTCCATCACGCGGCGCAGGCGCTCGTCGTACTGGCGGATCAAGGTCTGCACCATGCGCTTGGCCAGCGTCTCGCCGGAGCGCTGCAGCTCGCCGAACAGCATGCGCGGCACGCCCGGGTGCCGGGCCACGAAGTCGATGTGCGTCATGAACATGGCTTCGAGCGCCGCGGCCGGCGACGCGGCGCCCTGGGCCGCCTTGTCCACGTGGGCCAGCAGGCGTTCGCTGACCCAGGACATGCTGGCCTCCAGGATCGCGTCCTTGTTGGGAAAGTGGCGAAACAGCGCGCCCTGCGTCAGCCCCATCCGGTCGGCAATCGCCGAGGTCGTGATCTCGGCCGGGTTCTGCTCGGCGGCCAGGTCCACCACGGCCTGCACCGTGGCGGCGCGCCGCTCGTCGGCGGACAGGTATTGAGGACGTTCACTGACCATCTGGACTCCTTAAAGTAAGTGATTGATTACTATCTTATCACGCAAAACGAAGCGCGTGCAAGACCGAACCATCACCCCGGCGGATCTCAGCCCATGAGGCACCTTTGTGCGCCAAGCCAGGCTTGCATCTTTTTCCGCAAGCCATAAGATAGTAACAAGTTACTCGCTAAAAAGGAAGCCGAAACATGCACCCTGCCCACGCGCGCCTCGCGGGCCTGCGGCGCTTGGCCGTCATGGCCCTTCCCGCGTTGGCACTGGCGCTGGGCGGCTGCGCGGTCGTCGGCGAGTTCCAGCCTTCCGTGGCCGTGCGCGCCATGGCGCCGGACGAATACGTGGCCCTGCGCCGTGGCGACGTCCTGGGCACGGGCCAGCTCAGCGCGCTGACGGTGCAGACCCTGCGCGTCACCGGGCTCGATGCCGGGGCCTGTGCGGTGAGCACCGCCCCCGCGTGCATGCAGGCGCTGGCCGCGGCCAGGGAAGTGGACGACGAAACCCGTTGGTCGGCCCTGGCCGAGCTTTGGCTGCAGCGCGCCGTCTCCATCGCCTCCCGGCTTTCCGGGGGCGACGCCGCCGCCACCTCCGCCTGGATCGAGACGGCGCGGCACGCCTACGCCTACCTCTTCTTCACCCGGCGAACACCGGGCGAGCGCGCGTTCGAGGAGCGGCAGACGCAGGTGCGCGACTGGTACAACTACGCGGTGCAGAAAACGGTCATGCGCCTGTTCGGCGCGCGCCGCGATGCGCCGCATGCGAAGGGGAGCGAAACCGCGGTGCGCCTGGGCGGCTGGACCTTGCGCATCGACCTGCAGGCCCGGCTGCCCAACGGGGCGGCCATGCCGCGCGAGCTGCTGCCGGCCAACGCGCTGGCCTTCCAGGGCCTGCGCGGCGTCTACCGCCGGGACGGCCTGGGCGCCGAATTCGTCGCCGTGACGGAGGCGGCGCCCGGCTCCGGCCGCTCATCCGCCGATGGCGCGCCGCCACCCGACGCCTGGAGCGAAATGCCCACCCCCAACGTGACGGCGGTGCTGCGCTTTGACGTGCGCACGGTCGATGAGCTGCTGGCCACGCACACCCTCGTCGTCGGCATGCACGACCCGCTGATGCAGGCGCATCTGCTGCTGCACGGCGAACAGGTGCCGCTGGCGGGCGACTTCACCGCCGGCTACGGCCTGTGGCTGGCGCGCTCGGGGTTCAGCCGGCAGTCGCTGCGCGGGCTGCTGGGGCGCGGGGACGGCATCGAGCAGCCGCACCTGTACCTGATGCAGCCCTTCGATCCAGGGCGGCGCATCGTCGTGATGCTGCACGGGCTGGCGAGCAGCCCCGAGGCCTGGGTCAACGTCGCCAACGAACTGCTGGCCGACGCCCGCCTGCGCGGCGCATTCCAGATCTGGCAGGTGTACTACCCCACCAACATGCCCATGCCGGCCAACCACGCGGCCATCCGGCGGGTGCTCTCGGCCGCCTTGCGGCATTTCGACCCCGGGGGCGCGGCCCCGGCCTCGCACGGGCTGGTGCTGATCGGGCACAGCATGGGCGGCGTGATGGCGCGGCTGATGGTCTCCACGGCCGACCGGCAACTGTGGGACTGGGCCGCCTCGGACCCGAGGATCGACCTGGATCGCCTGGTCGGCGACCGCGCGCGGCTGGAGCCGCTGCTGCGCTTCGAGCCGTTCCCGGGCGTGGAGCGCGCGATCTTCATCGCCACGCCGCACCGCGGCACCGTGGTGGCGGGCGAAGGGCTGGGGCGCTGGCTGGCCAGCCTGATCCGCCTGCCGCTGACGCTGCTGGCCTCGCTGGGCGAGACCTTCCCGGTCCACGCCGAGACCGGGGACGCGGCGCAGGGCGCGCTGCTGGAGCGCGTGCCCAACAGCGTCGACCAGCTCGATGAAAACGACCCCTTCGTCCAGGCCGCGGGCACGCTGCCGATCTCACGCCAGGTGGTCTACCACTCGATCATCGCGCGGCGGCACGCCGAGGGGCCGCTCGCCGATTCCGACGACGGCCTGGTGCCTTACCGCAGCGCCCACCTGGAGGGCGCCGCCTCCGAAAAAATCATCGTCTCCGGCCACAGCGTGCAAGAGAGCGCCGCAGCTATCCTGGAGATCCGGCGCATCCTGCACGAGGACATCGGGCAGTACCGGCCGCCGGCCGCGTCCCGGGCCGCCGGCAGCGGCCTCGTGCCACCGGCCGGGGTGTGGCTTCAGAGCGTGAATTCCTTGCCCACGGCATCGTCGGGCACGCGCTTGTGCGTGCCGTCGCAATAGGGCGCGTTGTGGGTCTGCTTGCAGCGGCACAGCCACGCTTCGCCCCCTTCCTTGGCGGTGAAGGCCAGCGGCGAGATGCCGGTGCCGTGGTGCGAGCCGTCGCAATAGGGCTGGCTACGCGAGCGCCCGCAGCGGCACCAGTGGTAGGTCTTGCCGGCTTCGAGTTCGACGTGGATCGGGGTGTTGGCGGCAACGACGGGCAGGGCCATGGTCTCTCCATGCAGGGTTGGGAACAGGCGCCATGGTGCCAAGTTTGCGGCGAACGTGCCGGGCCAGGGCTGCGGGCGCCGCGCGGCAGGGGTTTCATTACACTGCGGGCACCATGAAAAGATCATGAACAGGCTCTTGGAGAGCAGGCGATGGATCACGCATTCTGGCTGCAGTGCTGGCAGGAAGGCCGCACGGGCTTTCACCAATCCCATGTGTCGCCGCCACTGCAGGCGCACTGGCCTGCGCTCGGGCTCACGCGGGGCGCGAGGGTGTTCGTGCCGCTGTGCGGCAAGTCCCTGGACATGGCGTGGCTGGCGCAGCAGGGCCACAGGGTCCTGGGCGTGGAGCTTTCGCCGGTGGCGGTGCAGCAGTTCTTCGCCGGGCAGGGCCTGCGGCCCGAGGTGCATGTCTCGCGCCACGGCACGCATCACGTGGCGGGCCCCTTCGAGCTGATCTGCGGCGATGCCCTGGGCCTGGATGCCGAACTGCTGGCCGGCTGCGCGGCGGTGTACGACCGCGCGGCCCTGGTCGCGTTGCCGCCGCCGATGCGCGCCGCCTATGTGGAGCGCCTGATGGCGTGCCTGCCCGCGGGCTGCGAGGGGCTGCTGGTGACGCTCGAATACCCGCAGCAGGAGATGGCCGGCCCACCTTTTTCGGTGCCGCAGGAGGAAGTGCTGCGGCGCTATGGACGCGACTGGCAGGTCGCGCCGCTTGAGCGGCGCGACATCCTGGCGCACGAGCCCGGCCTGGCGGCCCGGGGGCTCACCACGCTCACGACGACGGTCTACCGCCTGCAACGGCAGGCATGAAAGCAAATCAGATGATCAAGCAAGGATGGACGATGGCGGCCGCGGCCGCCGTGCTGCTCACCGCGTGCGCCGGCCCCGCGGCCGTGGCGCCGGTGCCGCAGGTGGTGGACGCGGCCGATGGCTCCCGCGCGGTGGCCAGCGCCAGCGCCAAGCTCATTTGCGCCCAGCAGCGCTGCCCCGTGCTGACGGCCCGCTGGAGCAGCAGGCGCGCGGGGCTGGCCGTGCTGAGCGTGGGCCTGCCTTACCAGCAGGCCGAGGTGACGGGCGCGGAGTTTCACTTCGGCCCCAGCCAGGTCGTGAGGCTGCGGGTGAAATCCTCGCAGGCCCCGGCGGCGGCGCAGATGCCGACGACGGCGTTCGACGTGCCCATCGCCCTGATCAACACGCTGGCCTACGCGCCCGACGGCTGGCTGCGCGTCACGACGGCCGATGGCCGCTCGGTGGACGAAACGGTGAGCACCGGCGAAATGCAGAGCGACGTGGTCGAGGCGATGCGCCAGTTCCTGCGCGCGGTGGACACCGCGACCGGCACGCCGCCCGATGCGCGGGTGAACCAGAACGGGCTGTTCGACCTGCTGAAGTGAACCGTTTCAGAGCTTCTTGACCAGCACCTGGCTCTTGCGGTCCCAGTTGTACTTGCGCTTGCGCGCATCGGGCAGCCAGTCGGGCTCCACGGGTGAGAAGCCGCGCTTGAGAAACCAGTGCATGGTGCGCGTGGTGAGCACGAAGATGCTGGAAAGGCCCATGTCGCGCGCGCGCTGCTCGATGCGCTTGAGCAGCTTCTCGCCATCGCCCGTGCCCTGGCTGTCGGCGGAGACGGTGAGCGCGGCCATTTCGGCGGTCTTCTGCTCGGGGTAGGGGTAGAGCGCGGCGCAGCCGAAGATCACGCCGTCGTGCTCGATCACGAGGTAGCTGGAGATGTCGCGCTCGATCTCGGTGCGGTTGCGCTTGACCAGCGTGCCGTCGCGCTCGAAGGGCTCGATCAGGCGGATGATGCCGCCCACGTCGTCGATGGTGGCCTCGCGCAGCTCTTCGAGCTTTTCGTCGATCACCATGGTGCCGATGCCGTCGTGCACGTAGATTTCGAGCAGCAGCGAGCCATCGACCGAGAACGGGATGATGTGGCTGCGCTCCACGCCGTGCTCGCAGGCCTGCACGCAGCGCGCGAGGTAGAACGCCGGGTCGGTGGGCAGGGCCGGCTCGGGCAGCTCGGCGAGCATGCGCCGCGCGCTGGCGAGGGTGATTTCGGTGTCGATGGGGTTGTCGTCGCCCTCGGGCTCCAGCGGCTTTTCGCGCACGCCGGGGATTTCGGTGAGAAAGAGCAGCTTGTCGGCCTGCAGCTCGCTGGCCACGCGGGTGGCGACCTCTTCCATGCTGAGGTTGAAGGCCTCGCCCGTGGGCGAGAAGCCGAAGGGCGAGATCAGCACCAGCGCCTGCGAGTCGAGCGCGCGCTGGATGCCTTCCACGTCCACCTTGCGCACCTTGCCGGTGTGCTGGAAGTCCACGCCATCGACGATCCCCAGCGGCTGCGCGGTCAGGAAGTTGCCCGAGATCACGCGCACGCGCGCATCGGCCATCGGGGTGTTGGGCAGGCCCTGGCTGAAGGCGGCCTCGATCTCGTAGCGCAACTGCCCGGCCGCCTCCTGCGCGCAGTCGAGCGCCACGGGGTCGGTCACGCGCACGCCCCTGTGGTGGCGCGGCGTGTGGCCCTTCAGGCGCAGCTGCTCGTTCACCTGCGGGCGAAAGCCGTGCACCAGCACGATCTTGACGCTCATCGCCTGGATCAGCGCGAGGTCCTGCACGATGTTCTGCAGCTTGCCGGCGGCCACGGCCTCGCCCGTCAGGCCCATGACGAAGGTCTGGTGGCGGAACTTGTGGATGTAGGGCGCGACCGAGCGGAACCAGGGGACGAAGGTGAAATTGAAGACGGCGGACATCGAGGGCGCGGGTGTGGTGGTTGGACGGGGTGAGGTTCGGCATTTTCATGCCAAACGCCCGGCCCGGGTCCTCGATGGAAAGAAATTGGCTTGGAACCGTTGACCAGAAAGCGCGGCCAGCTATGGTTTCCGATGATTCCTGCGGCGGTGCGCGGCCAGCAGCGCCAGCAGACCCGACAGCCCGGCCTAGGCCCAGCCGGAGAGCGTGGGGATGGCGGCGGGCGCCACGGGCAGGGCGAAGCTCAGGGTGATCTGGCCGGCCTTTCCGTTGGCGCACCCGCGCCGCCACTGGTGGCCGGGGTGAAGGTCACGCCTGCCGGGCCATCGCTGCTGCCAATCACGGTGATGGTCATCGTGTTGATGCCCGCCGGCACGGTGCAGTTGGCCGGGCCGGGCATGGCGTAGGTCGTGTCGCTCACGCAATCGGCGGCCCAGGCGGACGCGCCGAGGGTGCTCGCGCACAGGGCCAGGAGGGCGCGGCGCAGGGTGCGGCGGGGAGGATGCATTTTCAAATGGAATGCGCGGGACGGCGCCATGCCCATCCTGCGGGCAGGGTGACTGTCGCGCGCGTTGCGTGGCACGCGGTGCACCGCGGCGCCGGCCCGGACTGCAAAAGGATAATCGCCCCCCATGCCGTTGACGATCGCGTTTCCCGATGCACTCCCCGTATCCGCCCGGCGCTTCGACATCATGGCGGCGATGCGCGAGCACCAGGTCATCATCGTCTGCGGCGAAACCGGCTCGGGCAAGACCACGCAGCTGCCCAAGATCGCCCTCGCGCTGGGGCGCGGCCGGTGCAATGCGAAGGAGGGCGAGCGCGGCCGCCTGATCGGCCACACCCAGCCGCGGCGCATCGCGGCGAGCAGCGTGGCCAAGCGCATCGCCCAGGAGCTGGACACGCCGCTGGGCGAGGTGGTGGGCTACAAGGTGCGCTTTGCCGACACGCTGCAAAAGGGCGCCTCGGTCAAGCTGATGACGGACGGCATCCTGCTGGCCGAGACGCAGACCGACCCGCTGCTCACGGCGTATGACACCCTCATCATCGACGAGGCGCACGAGCGCAGCCTGAACATCGACTTCCTGCTCGGCTACCTCAGGCAGATCCTGCCCCGGCGCCCCGACCTGAAGGTGGTGGTGACCTCGGCCACGATCGACGCCGAACGCTTCGCCGCGCACTTCGCCGGGCCGGGCGGGGCGGCGCCGGTGATCATGGTCTCGGGGCGCACCTACCCGGTGGAGATGCGCTGGCGGCCGTTCGAGGAGAAGAAGGACCACGACCTGAACGACGCGATCGCCGAGGGCGTCGATGAACTCTGGGCGGGCGGCGGGCATGGAGGCCCCTCCGGTGGCGGCGGCGACATCCTGGTCTTCCTGCCCGGCGAGCGCGAGATCCGCGAGGCGGCCGACCACCTGCGCAAGCACCTGCAGCATGCGCCCGCGCTGCGCTCGGCCGAGGTGCTGCCGCTGTTCTCGCGCCTGTCGCAGGCCGAGCAGGAGCGGATTTTCGATGCGCACCACCAGCGGCGCATCGTGCTCGCCACCAACGTGGCCGAGACCTCGCTCACGGTGCCTGGCATCCGGTACGTGATCGACGCAGGCACGGCGCGCGTCAAGCGCTATTCGTTCAGGAGCAAGGTGGAGCAGCTCCTGGTCGAGCCCATCAGCCAGGCGGCGGCCAACCAGCGCGCCGGACGCTGCGGGCGCGTGGCCCATGGCATCTGCATCCGGCTGTACGACGAGGCGGACTTCAACCAGCGCGAGCGCTTCACCGACCCCGAAATCCTGCGCTCGTCGCTGGCCGGCGTGATCCTGCGCATGAAAAGCCTGGGGCTGGGGGAGGTGGTGAACTTTCCCTTCCTCGAAGCGCCCTCGGGCCGGGCGATCGCCGACGGCTACCAATTGCTGCAGGAGCTGGGCGCCGTGGACGAGCACGGCACCCTGCAGCCCATGGGGCGCGAGCTGGCCAGGCTCCCGCTGGACCCGCGCGTGGGCCGCATGATCCTGGAGGCGCGCACGCGGGGCGCGCTGGCCGAGGTGCTGGTGATCGCCTCGGCCCTGTCGGTGCAGGACGTGCGCGACCGGCCGCTCGACGCCCAGGCCCAGGCCGACCAGGCGCACGCCAAGTTCGATGACGAGAAGAGCGAGTTCAGCGGCTACGTGCGGCTGTGGAACTGGCTGGGCGATGCGCGCGGCGGCAAGGTGGTGGCGACGAACCGCAAGGAGATGGCGGCGCGGGGGCCGGCCGCGGCGAATGCGCGCCAGCAGGCGTTTTTGCCGGTGTGCAAGCGGGGCTCTGGTGCGCAGCCGCCCTCACCTCAGCCCTCTCCCAGAGGGAGAGGGAGCGAAAACCAGGGCGCGGGGAATCCTCCCCCTCTCCCGCGTGCGGGAGAGGGCAGGGGTGAGGGCGCATCCGACACCCACAAGCTCAGCAACCGCCAGTGGGAACAACTGCTGCGCCAGAACTACCTGAGCATCCGCCGCGTGCGCGAGTGGCGCGACATCCACACCCAGCTGCTCACCGTGGTGCGCGAGCACCAGTGGCCGCTCAACACCCAGCCCGCGGGCTACGAGGCGGTGCACCTGTCCATGCTCTCGGGGCTGCTGGGCAACATCGGCTTCAAGGGCGAGGAGAGCGAGGCCTACCTCGGCGCGCACGGCATCAGGTTCCATCCGCACCCGGGCGCGCACCTGTCGAAGAAACCCGGGCGCTGGATCGTCGCCGCCGAGCAGGTGGAGACCTCGCGCCTGTACGGGCGGGGCATCGCGGCGATCGAGCCGCAGTGGCTGGAAGAAGTCGGCGGCCATCTGCTCAAGAAGCAGCTGCTGGACCCGCACTGGAGCAAGAAGCAGGCCGACGTCATCGCCTACGAGCGCGCCACGCTCTACGGCCTGGTGGTCTACAACAACCGGGGCGTGAGCTACGGCCGCGTCGACCCGCAGGAGGCGCGCCAGCTCTTCATCCGCCGCGCGCTGGTGGAGGGCGAGTGGGAGACGCCCTGGCCCTTCCTCGCGGCCAACCACAAGGCGGTGCACAAGGTCGAGGAGCTGGAGCACAAGAGCCGGCGCCAGGACGTGCTGGTGGACGACGAGCTGATCTACGCCTTCTACGACCAGGCGATCCCCGAAGGCGTGTACAGCGGCGCGACCTTCGACAAGTGGTTCCGCCCCGCGAGCAAGGCCGACCCGCAGCTGCTGCGCCTCTCGAGGGACGAGCTGATGCGCCACGAGGCGGCGGGCGTGACCAGCGAGCGCTTCCCGAAGCTGGTGCGCCTGGGCGGCGTGGACTGCGCGGCCAGCTACCTGCACGCGCCGGGCGACGCGCGCGACGGGCTCACGGTGACGGTGCCGCTGTTCGCGCTCAACCAGGTGAGCGAGGAGGATGCCGAGTGGCTCGTGCCGGGCATGCTCAGGGACAAGATCCAGGCGCTGCTCAAGAGCCTGCCCCAGCGCCCCCGCAGCCGCTTCGTGCCGCTGGCCGAGAGCGCCGGGCGGCTGGCCGGGAAATTCCTGGACGAGCGGGCGTGGGAGCGGGGCGGCCTGGTGCCGGTGCTGCTCCAGCAGGTGCGCGGCGAGACCGGGCTGGACGTGAAGCCGGCGGACTTCAAGCTCGACATGCTCAGCCCCCATCTGTTCATGAACTTCCGCATCGTCGATGAGCATGGCCGCCAGTTGGGGCAGGGCCGCCAGCTCGCGGCCCTGAAGGCGCAGTGGGGCGGCCAGGCGCGCGGCGCGTTCCAGGCGCTTGCTACTCTGAAAGTAGCTGCTCGCGCTGGCTCAGAGCCGGTTTCAGATACGAAGAAGCCTGAAACCAACGCCCATCAAGCGCGGACAGCTCCTGAAAGAAAAGCGGAAGCTGCGCGGCCGGCGGACACGCTGTACACGGACTGGACCTTCGGCGAGCTGCCCGAGCTGCTGGAGATCGAGCGCGCGGGCCAGAGCCTGGTCGGCTTTCCCGCGCTGATCGACCGCGGCGAGGGCGTGACGATCGAGGTCTTCGACGAGCCCGAGGTGGCCGCCGCGCGCCACCGGGTGGGCCTCAGGCGCCTGGTGGCGCTGCAGATCAGGGACGCGCTCAAATACCTGGCGAAGAACATCCCGGATCTGCAGCGCATGGCGGTGGCCTACATGCCGCTGGGCACCCAGGAAGAATTGCAAGGGCAGGTCATCGACGTGGCGCTCGACCGCGCCTTCCTGCAGGAACCCCTGCCGGCCGACGCGGCCGGCTTCGCCCGGCGCATCCAGGAAGGGCGCTCGCGCCTGACCCTGATCGCCAACGAAGTGGCGCGCCTCGCGGGCGACATCCTGCAGGACTACGCCGCCGCCCACCGCAAGATCAAGGAAACGCGCAACGCCGCCTCTGCCGTGCAGGACGCCGGCAAGCAGCTGCAGATCCTGATGAACAAGAACTTCCTGCTGGAGACGCCCTGGGCGCAGCTGCACCACTACCCGCGCTACCTCAAGGCCATCTGCCTGCGCCTGGACAAGCTGCGCGCCGACCCCGCCCGCGACGAGGCCAGGGGGCGGGAGCTGCAGCCGCTGGAGCAGCGCTACTGGCGCCTGCTGGCCGAACGCAAGGGCCGCGAGGACGCGCGCATGCAGGAGTACCGCTGGATGCTGCAGGAACTGCGCGTGAGCTTCTTTGCGCAGGAGCTGCGCACGCCGTATCCGGTGAGCGTCCGGCGCCTGGACAAGGTGTGGGCGCAGCTTCAATCCTGAGACGCTGTTTGTGTAGGAGCGGCTTGAGCTGCGAATGGCCTGTTCGCGGCTCAAGCCGCTCCCACAGGGATGCGCAAGCTACGCCAGCGACAGCCGGTTGAGCTCCGCGCAGACGTCCGCCAGGCGCCCGGAGGCCACGAGCCGGCACGAGCCATCGGCCGCGCGGTCGACGATGAGGCGCAGCGGCGGGCGCATGCCGGCGCGCGCCGGGCCTGCGCCGCGCGGGCGCGCCAGGGGGCGCAGCGCAATGACGTTGCGGGGCGCGGCCGCCACGGGGAACAGGGGAAGAGGGCGGGGGGCGAGCTGCATGTGAAACTCCATCGAATGTGAAACACAGGCAGGATTGCCACGAAAAGGCGCGCTCGCAGGGTTGGCTCGTACAAGGCGTTGATGCCCCGCGCGAGACCAGACGCCCGCCACCTGCGGCGTGCCGGCCATGCCTACATCAGCATGGTGTTGCGGATCAGGCCGACCGCCAGGCCTTCGATCTCGAAAGGCTCGCCGGGGTGCACCTGGATGACCGGGTAATCGGGGTTCTCGGGCAGCAGCTCGATGTGCCCGCCGGTGCGGCGCAGGCGCTTGACGGTGACCTCGTCGCCCAGCCGCGCGACGACGATCTGGCCGCTGCGCGCCTCGTGCGTGGCCTGCACCGCGAGCAGGTCGCCATCCATGATGCCGGCATCGCGCATGGACATGCCGCGCACCTTGAGCAGGTAGTCGGGCTTGTGCTGGAAGAGCGTGCCTTCGATGGTGTAGGTCTGATCGACGTGCTCCTGCGCGAGAATCGGCGAGCCGGCGGCGACGCGGCCGATGAGCGGCAGGGTGAGCTGGGCCAGCCCCGGCATGGGCAGGCTGATCTGCAGGCCGCGGCTGGCGTTGATCTGGCGCATGGCGTCCGAGCGCAGGCGGATGCCGCGCGAGGTGCCGCTGACCAGTTCGATGACGCCCTTGCGCGCCAGCGCCTTCAGGTGCTCTTCGGCGGCGTTGGCGGACTTGAAGCCCAGCGCCTGCGCGATTTCCGCGCGGGTGGGCGGGGCGCCGGTCTGCGCGATGGCGCGCTCGACGAGTTCGAGGATTTGCTGCTGGCGGCTGGTGAGCTTGGGCTGATCGGTCATGCGGCGCTCCGGTGGCTCGGTGGGATGGATGACTGTTCATTGATCCAGTAACTGTATTTTTAACCAGTTTTGTAAAAGATGCAAGCACCATGGGCAAAAAAATCGTGATCCTGGGCACCGGCGGCACCATCGCCGGCACGGGCGCGGCGGACAGCCACGCCTACACCGCGGCCCAGCTCAGCGCCGAAGATCTGGTGCGCGGCATTCCCGCCCTGGCGCGGGCGGCGGGCGGCGATCTGGCCGTCGAGCAGGTGGCCCAGATCGACAGCAAGGACATGGATCACGCCATCTGGCGCCGGCTCGCGCAGCGCTGCCTGGCGCACCTGGCCGATCCGGGGGTGGGCGGCCTCGTCATCACCCACGGCACCGACACCATCGAGGAGACGGCGTGGCTGCTGCACGAGCTGCTGCCCGCGGACAAGCCGGTGGTGCTCACCTGCGCCATGCGGCCGGCCACCGCGCTGGTGGCGGACGGCCCGCAGAACCTGCTCGACGCCGTGCTGCTCGCCGCGCACCCGCAGGCCCGCGGCGTGCTGGTCTGCACGCTGGGCGCCATCCACGCGGCGCGCGAGGTGAGCAAGGTCCACCCCCAGCGGCTCGATGCCTTCGCCTCGCTCGGAAGCGGCCCCGTGGGCTGGGTGGAAAGCGGGCAGGTGCGCTGGGCGCACGACGCGCCGCCCCGGCCGGCCACCCCGCGCCACTGCGCCTTGCCGGGCGCGCCCGCGCTCACCGACGGGGCCTGGCCGCGCGTCGAGATCGTGCTGAGCCACGCGGGCAGCGACGGCGCCCTGGTGGACTGGATGGTGGCCGGCGGCGTGCGCGGCATCGTCGTGGCCGCCACCGGCAACGGCACGCTGCACCAGGCCCTGCAGGCGGCGCTCGGGCGCGCGGCACAGGCCGGGGTGGCCGTGCGCATCGCCGCGCGCTGCCCGCTGGGGCGCATCGGCGCGATCGAGGGTCAGCCCTGGCGCGATGCAGGGGGCCTGAGCCCGGTGAAGGCGCGCATCAGCCTGATGCTGGAGCTGATGCGAGGCCCCGGCCCCGCGCCGGAAATCAGTTCGAGAGCGCCTGCAGCGCGCGCGCCGTGATCTCGTCCACGCTGCCCAGGCCGTTGATGGCACGGTATTTGGGCGCGGCCGCCGGGTCCGCCTTGGCCCAGTTGGCGTAGTAGTCCACCAGCGGGCGCGTCTGGTCGCTGTAGACCTGCAGGCGCTTCTTGACGGTCTCTTCCTTGTCGTCGTCGCGCTGCACCAGCGGCTCGCCGGTCGCGTCGTCCTGGCCCGCGACCTTGGGCGGGTTGAACTTGACGTGGTAGGTGCGCCCCGACGCGGGGTGCGAGCGGCGCCCGCTCATGCGCTCGATGATGGCGTCGAAGGGCACGTCGATTTCCAGCACGTAGTCGAGCTTGACGCCCGCGGCCTTCATCGCGTCGGCCTGCGGGATCGTGCGGGGAAAGCCGTCGAAGAGGAAACCCTGGGCGCAGTCGGGCTGGGCGATGCGCTCCTTGACGAGGCCGATGATGATCTCGTCGCTCACCAGCGCGCCCGCGTCCATCACGGCCTTGGCCTGCAGGCCCAGCGGCGTGCCCGCCTTCACGGCGGCGCGCAGCATGTCGCCCGTGGAGATCTGCGGGATGCCGAATTGCTTGCAGATGAAGGCCGCTTGCGTGCCCTTACCGGCACCGGGTGCGCCGAGCAAAATCAATTTCATGGGTCTCTCTCGTCAGTTTTGGAATCAGGCGGCACGCGGCAGGCCGTGCGCAACAGCATTCGAGAATAGCACGCGCATGCTTTTCCCCGGCTTACAGCCAGGGACTCGTCCCGGCTCATTCACGGCGCGCGGCAAACACCGCGCGCACGCGCTCCAGGTCCTCGGGCGTGTCCACGCCGGCGCCCGGCGCACTGGGTGTCACGTGCACCGCGATGCGGTGGCCGTGCCAGAGCGCGCGCAGCTGCTCCAGCGCCTCGATCTGCTCGGTCGGCGCGGGGGGCAGCCGCGCGAAGCGGCGCACGAAGGAGGCGCGGTAGCTGTAGAGGCCGATGTGGCGCAGCGGCGCGAGGCCCGGCGCCGCGCCATCGGCCCACCAGGCGCGATCCGCCCGCTCGCCGCGCGCATGCGGGATCGGCGCGCGGCTGAAGTAGCTGGCGTAGCCCTGGGCGTCGAGCACCACCTTCACCACGTTGGGGTTGGCGAAGTCCGCCGGGCTGGCGATGGGGTGCGCGGCCGTGCCCATGCCGGCCGTGGCGTGCGTGGCGATGAGCCGGGCGACGGCGTTGATCAGCGCGGGATCGATCAGCGGCTCGTCGCCCTGCACGTTGACCACCACGGCGTCGTCCGGCAGGCCGAGCAGGGCGCAGGCCTCGGCCAGCCGGTCGCTGCCGCTGGCGTGGTCGGCGCGGGTCAGCAGCGCCTGCACGCCGTGCGCCCGGCAGGCGTCGATGATCTCGGGGGCGTCCGCCGCGACGAAGGTCTGCGCCGCCCCGCTTTGCGCCGCCCGCTGCGCCACGCGCACCACCATGGGCATGCCGGCGATGTCGGCCAGCGGCTTGCCCGGCAGGCGCGTGGAGGCGAACCGCGCCGGGATCACGACGGTGAAGGGCGCGGCGCTCACCTGGCCTCCAGCTCGTCGTCGGTGAGCGTGCGCGCCTCGGTCTCCAGCAGGACGGGGATGCCGTCGCGCACCGGGTAGGCCAGCCGCGCGCTGTACGAGATCAGCTCCTGGCGCTCGCGGTCCCAGACCAGCGGCCCCTTGGTGACGGGGCAGACCAGCAGTTCAAGCAGTTTCGGGTCCATGGGCAACTCCAGCGTGCGCCGATGATAGTGGGGCAAGGCGCGCATCCAGCCACGCGTAGAAGGCGGGCGGCAGGCTGGCCTGCAGCGGCACGGCCAGGGCCTGCGGGCACAGGGGCCACAGCTTCACGGCATCTTTTTCGGTACAGATCACCTGCAAACCGTTATCCAGCGGGCGCGTCCAGCTCTCGAAGTCATAGTGATCGGGCAGCGCCTCGGTGCGCGCCAGGGTCAGGCCGCGGGCACGCAGCATGGCGAAGAAATCCTCGGGATGGGCGATGGCGGCCACCGCATGCAGCGCCCGGCCGCGCAGGCGCTCCAGCGCCACCGGCTCGCCCGTCGAAGTGAGCGCGCCGGGCGCGAGCGCGCGCTCGACCGCAAAGGCCCGGGCCGCGCCGGCAGGGGCGGGCCCATGGTGGAGCACGGCATCGACCGCGCGCGGCCACGGCTCGCGCAGCGGGCCCGCGGGCAGCAGCCAGCCATTGCCCACGCCGTGCGCGTTGAAGACGCACAGCTCCACGTCGCGCGCGAGCGCCAGGTGCTGCAGCCCGTCGTCGCACACCAGAATATCGCATTCGGGGTGCGCCGCCAGCAGCGCACGGCCCGCCTCGGCGCGACGGGGCGCGACGAACACCGGCACCGCGGTGCGCCGCGCGAGCAGAAGCGGCTCGTCCCCCACCTCCGAGGCCCGGCTGTCCGCCGCCACCGCCCTGCAGTCGCGCCCGCGGCGCCCGTAGCCGCGCGAGACCACCCCCGGGTGCCAGCCGGCCGCGGCCAGGTGCCGCACCACGGCCATCGTGACGGGCGTCTTGCCGGCGCCGCCCGCCACCACGTTGCCCACCACCACGACGGGCACCGGCAGCCGGCTGCGGCGCAGCCATCCGTGGTCATATGCCCAGCGGCGCAGCGCGACGAGCGCGCGGTGCAGCTGCGCGAGCGGCCAGAGCAGCCGCGCCAGCGCTCCCCGGTGCTGCCAGGCGCGGCGCAGGCGCTCGTTCATGCCGTCAATGGGCTGCGGCCCCCGAGGACTGGGTGGCGAAGGTGACCTGCGCCAGGCCCACGCGGCGCGCCGCCTCCATCACGGTGATCACCGATTGGTGGGGCGCCATGGCGTCGGCGCTGATGATGAGGACGCGCTCGCCCCCCGCCGGCGCCGCGGCCTGCAGCGCCGCCGCCAGATCGTTCACGCCGCGGCCTTCGAGCGTCGTCCTGTCCACCGCGTAGCGCCCGTCGGCCGAGACGGCCACGGTCACCTCGCGGGGGCGCTCGCGCATCGGCTCGGTGTTGGCGGTGGGCAGCGTGAGCTGCAGCTCGGTGAAGCGGCTGTAGGTCGTGGTGAGCATGAGAAAGATCAGGATCACCAGCAGGACGTCGATGAACGGGATCAGGTCGATCCGGGGCTCTTCACGGGGGCTGCCACGAAAGTGCATGGAAAGGCCTCGCTCAGGGCTGGCGCCTGTCGAGCTGCGCCAGGTGCCGCAGGAAGCGCTCGGACGCGAGTTCGAGCTGCAGCGTGTACGCATCCACGCGGCTGCGGAAGTATTTCCAGAAGAACAGGGCCGGGATCGCGATGATCAGGCCGAAGGCGGTGTTGTACAGCGCCATGGCGATCCCGTGCGCCAGCTGCGCCGGGTTGCCGCCGCCCGCCACGTGGCCCATGGCCGCGGTGCCGGCCTGCGCGCCGAAGATCTCGATCATGCCCACCACCGTGCCCAGCAGCCCGAGCAGCGGCGCGGCCGAGGCGATCGTGCCCAGGGCGTTGAGGTATTTCTCCAGCCGGTGCGCCACCGAGCGGCCGCTGCCTTCCATGGCCGCGCGCACGTCTTCCGGCGTGCTGCGCGGGTCATGCGCCAGCTGGCGTATGCCGCTGGCCAGCACCTCGCCGAGCGCGCAGTTCTGCGCCAGCTGGTTGACCACGTCGGGCGCGGGCAGGCTGCGGGCCGTCACGGCGATGGCCTCGTCCAGCAGTTTCGGGGGGGCGACGCGCTTGGTCTGCAGCGAAATGAAGCGCTCGATGATCAGAGCCAGGGCGACGATGGAGCAGGCGATGAGCGGCCAGATGGGCCAACCCGAGGCTTGTATGATCGAAAGCAATGCTCACTCCGCGCGTTTGGATGCCAGCCGCTGATTATGACCCAGCCGCCTGGCGCCGCCGCGATGCGGGCGGGCGGCGGCGCACCTGCCGATCATCCACCGTTGCTGTGGATAACTTTGTGGGCAAGTACCGGGACAAATGCGTACGGCGCGCATCGGCTGGTGCTCTGCACGCATTGCCTAAAAAATACGCAGTAAAAAATTCATTCAAATCAACAACTTGCACGTGCGTTGCTGATTCTTGTGCTATGTCTTGCCCCGGTTTCCGACAAAAAAGCTATCGCCGGGGACTGTGGATGACTTGCAATCTGACACACGCCGCAAACCCTTGCCCCGCCTATGTTTGAGAGTCCGAATGACGCCGTGGCGCCGCTGATCTGGGAGGTTGGCGCGCTGTGCCGCGCCGTGGCCGACGCGCTGCAGGCGCGATTCAGCCTGGTCGCGGTGCGCGGGGAGATTTCCGGCTTCTCCCGGGCGGCCAGCGGGCATTGCTACTTCACCCTCAAGGACGCGCAAGGGCAGCTGCGCTGCGTCATGTTCCGCCGCGCCGCCAGCCAGCTCGACTTCGCGCCGCGCGAAGGCATGTGCGTGGAAATCCGGGCGCAGATGAGCGTCTACGAGGCGCGCGGCGACCTGCAGCTGGTGGTGCAGGGCATGGCGCGCACGGGGCAGGGGGCGCTGTTCGAGCAGTTCCTGCGCCTGAAGGCCCAGCTGGAGGCCGAGGGCCTGTTCGACGGCGGGCGCAAGCGGCCCCTGCCCTTGATGCCGCGCGCCATCGGGCTGATCACCTCCCTGGGCGCGGCGGCGCTGCACGACGTGCAGACCACGCTGGCGCGGCGCGTCCCGCACATCCCCGTGGTGCTGGCCCCCGCGCAGGTGCAGGGCGAGGCCGCCCCCGCGACGCTCTGCGACGCGCTGCGGCAGCTCTACCGCCTGGCCGCGCCGGATGCGCCGCCCGGCCCGCCCATCGACGTGATCCTGCTGGTGCGCGGCGGCGGCTCCATGGAAGACCTCTGGGCCTTCAACGACGAGCAGCTCGCGCGCACCATCGTGCAAAGCCCGGTGCCGCTCGTGTGCGGCGTCGGCCACGAGACGGACTTCACCATCGCCGACTTCTGCGCCGACGTGCGCGCCCCCACGCCCACCGCCGCCGCCGAGCTGGTGGCCCAGCCGCGCGCCGAGGGGCTCGCGGCGCTGGAGCTGCTCGCCGGGCGCATGCGCGAGGCGCTGCAGCGGCGCCTGGATGCCGGCCACCAGCGGCTGGACCACGCCTGGCTGCGCCTGGGCCGCCCCTCGGGCTTCCTGGCCCAGGAACGCCTGCGGCTGCAGCAGCGCGCCCAGCGGCTGCGCCACGCCATGCTCCTGAAACAGAAGCTCCTCGCGCAGAACCAGCAAGCGCTGGAGGC
>OFJB01000413.1_pt1 | contig 21319 bp, 19 predicted proteins | sample 1775081 | NCBI WGS metagenome assembly OFJB01 (sample SAMN08195771, study PRJEB24354) | sludge metagenome | isolation source: initial sludge from phenol fed wastewater aerobic bioreactor | place: India: Nagpur | collected 2016-06-05
TCGGTCCAGGCGATGCGAAAAGAATCCGGCGAGGCGCGGATCACGCTCGAGACCTCCACGGCCACCTGCTGCTTGCCGACCCGGGCGAAGGGATCGTTGGCGCGGGCGTAATCATTGAGGGCCACGGCGCCAGCCTGGGTCGTGTAGGCGTAGGCCCTCAGCCAGTTCTGGCGCACGATGACCGGATCGGCGGAGATGCTGCGCACCTCCTCGATGAAGCGGGCGAGGTGGAAGGCGATCTGGGGATCGGACGGGCGATAGTCCGCGGCGGCGGGCGCCACCGCCTGCGCCTGTCCGAGCTTGTCCACCTGAACGACCCACGGGACCACCGAGCCGCTCAGGGCCTGCCAGGCCAGGGCGCCGGAGAGGCCGGCCGAGAGGGCAAGGCAGCCGAAGGCCATGAGGCGCCAGTTCTTCGCCTGGACGCGGGCGGAGCCGATGCGGTCGTCCCAAACCTGGGCCGCGCGCTGATAGGGCGTCTCGGGCTCGGGTGCGCGGCCGTAATGGACTGAGGGTCGCTTGAAGGGCGTCATGGGCGATCGCTTTCGGAGAGGGAGATGGACGATCCACCGCCATGGCTGTCGCCGGATCGCACCGCATGTGTTGCGGCCTGGACTCCATGCGACATCTGCTGGGAGCGCCGCATGTGCCGGGCCCAATCGGGAACATCGCCGGTGGAAGTGGCGGTCGGAGCAGGACGGCTCGACGGCGCGGGACTCGGGCTGGCTGCGGTCGATGCCGTCTCGCCCGCGGCATCGGCGGAACGCCTCAGGGGAGATGCCGCTGCCGCGCCGGCTGCCCTGGCCATGCCGCCAAGGCCACCTGCGACACCGGAAAGACCCGATCGGCCAGCAGCGCCGACGCCGTACGCAGATGCTGCGCTTCCAGCGAGGCCCGCTCCCGCTTGCGCAGCGGCAGCGGTCCCGGAGAGCGCCGCGCCGGCCCCGCGTGCAGCAAGACCCGCGGCACCGGCTCCTGTGAGCGCGACACCGCCCGCGGCAAGCCCGGCCCCCACGGCAGCGCCGGCCCCGAGTTGGGGCGCGCCGGTGATCAGTCCCGTCGCGATGCCCGGACCGAAGATGCCGAGGCCCAGAAGCGCCAGCGCGGCCAGGACGGCGGACAGCGCCTGGCTGATGGTCGGCTGGGCATCGCCATACCTGGCGGTGAATTGGGAGAAGAGCCCCGAGCCTATTCCGACGATGATGGCGAGGACCATTACCTTGACGCCCGACGCCACGATGTTGCCGAGCACCTTCTCGGCGAGGAAGGCGGTCTTGCCGAAGAAGGAGAAGGGGATGAGGACGAAGCCGGCGAGCGTCGTCAGCTTGAACTCGATGAGGGTGACGAAGAGCTGGACCGCCAGGATGAAGAAGGCGATCAGGATCAGAAGCCACGAGATCAGCAGCACGGCGATCTGCACGGCATTGACGAAGATCGCCACCGGCCCGGTGAGCTGGCTTGCCGCATCGAGCATCGGCTGGCCAGCGGAGAGCCCCACTTCCGCAAGTCGCCCCGGCCGCAGGAAGTCCGCGGTGCTGATGGCGGACCCGCCCGCCTTGAGGCCGAGCCCGGCGAAGCTCTCGAAGACGATCTGGGCCAGAGAATTGAAGTTGCCGATGATCCAGGCGAAGAAGCCGATGGCGAGGGTCTTCTTGACAAGCCGGCGCATCACGTCCTCGTCGGCGCCCCAGGCCCAGAACAGGCCGGCGAGCGTGATGTCGAGGGCGATCAGGATGGAGGAGAGGCCCGTCACCTCGCCTTTGATCAGGCCGAAGCCGGAATCGATGTAGCTGGTGAAGGTGTTGAGGAAGGTGTCGATGACCCCTACGTCGTTCATCGGGTCACTCCCTCAACGGACTTGCCGAAGAAGCGGCGGCGGTTCTGCTCCCAGAGCGCGGCGCAGCGCGGATCGATGGGGTCGGCCGCCTCGATCTGGGTGCAGCTCTTGAGATCCGCTGATGAGACGGGCGCGATCTTCCCGCTTACGACGACGTTGGGCTCCGACCGCCGACCCGCGGCGGCAGCAAGCGCAGCCAGCACCGCGCCCACCAGGCCGGCGACGATGAGAGTTCGAAGCGCGGTGTCCCGGTCCATGGCGACGCCTCACTTGCCGTGGAACATGGTGACGGCGGCGGGCTGATAGCTCGACCCGGTGGAGAAGCGCCGGTAGCGCTCCTGCCCCTCCGACACGGCAGTTGCCCGCTCGGCTTCCGACAGAGCCTGCGCTCGGCCGTTGGCCGTGATCACGGCGGTGAGGTCGGAGAGCTGCTGGGCCTGGAGCGCCTGAAGCTGGTTGCCCGCCTGCATCGCCTGCAGCGCGCCGGTTGCCGCCTGGCTCTGGTCCACCAGCGTCGAGGACTGTGCCCGGTTGGCGTCGAGATTGCCGACGACACCGGCTTGAACCCGCATCGCATCCTGAAGGCCGGCGAGCGTGGTCTCCCAGCGGGTCTTCGCCTGAGAGACGAGTTGTGCATCCGAGGTGCTCAGGGAGACGGAGCCGTATTGGCTCTGGAAAGCCCGGTCGATGGAGCCGACGTCATAGGCGATCTTCTGTGCCTGATTGAGCAATTGCTGGGTGCGCTGGGCCGCCTGCTGGAACGCGCTGATGGAGGAGTAAGGCAGGTTCGCGAGATTGCGGGCCTGGTTGATCAGCATCTGCGCTTCGTTCTGAAGCGAGGTGATCTGGTTGGTGACCTGCTGCAAAGCCCGAGCAGCCTGAAGGACGTTCTGGGCGTAGTTGGAGGGGTCATAGACGACGTACTGCGCCACGGCCGGCTCTAGGGAACAGACAAGGAGCGGCGTGGCGACGAGCGCCGCCCGCAACAAACGGCGGATCATGAGCGTGGCTCCAGATTGTCGAGGGTGGGGATGAGATCGGCGGCCCAGCCGAGGCCGCGATGCTGGAGCCAGGCGGAAAGGAAGCCGTCGCGCCCGTGCTCTGCAAAAACTTGCGAGAGCGCGGCTTGGTCAGTCTTGGACGCGGCGGCGCACAGGGCGAGCGCCACCTGGGAGAGCCCGAGCTCGAACAGGCGGTTTCCACGGCGGGACTGGCAGTAATAGTCCCGTTTCGGCGTTGCCCGCGCGAGGATCTCGATCTGGCGGTCGTTGAGGCCGAAGCGCCGGTAGGTGGCGGTGATCTGGGGTTCCACCGCCCGCTCATTGGGGAGCAGCAGCCTCGTCTGGCAGCTCTCGATGATGGCGGGGGCGATGGCGGAGCCGTCGATGTCCGAGAGGGACTGGGTGGCGAACACCACGCTGGCGTTCTTCTTGCGCAGGGTCTTGAGCCATTCCCGCAGTTGCCCGGCGAAGCCTGGATCATCGAGCGCCAGCCATCCCTCGTCGATGATCAGGAGGGTGGGAGAGCCGTCGAGGCGATCCTCGATGCGGTGGAAGAGATAGGAGAGCGCCGCCGGCGCTGCGCTGGTGCCGATCAGCCCCTCGGTCTCGAAAGCCTGGACGGAGGCCTGCCCCAGATGCTCGGCCTCGGCATCGAGCAGCCGGCCATGGGCACCGCCGATGCAATAGGGCCGCAAAGCCTGCTTCAGTGCATGGGATTGGAGGAGCACGGCAAGGCCAGTGAGGGTGCGCTCCTCCACCGGCGCGGATGCCAGCGAGGTGAGGGCCGACCAGATGTGCTCCTTCACCTCCGGGGTGATGGTGACGCCCTCCCGGGTGAGGATCGCCACGATCCAGTCCGCCGCCCAGCTGCGCTCGGCAAGCTCATCCACGCGGGCGAACGGCTGAAGGGCGATGTGGTCCTCGGCAAGCCCTCCGCCGAGATCGTGCCAATCGCCACCCATGGCGAGGGCGGCGGCCCGAATGCTGCCGCCGAAATCGAAGGCGAACACCTGGGATCCGGCATAGCGCCGGAACTGCAGGGCCATGAGCGCCAGCAGCACGGACTTGCCGGCGCCGGTCGGTCCCACCACCAGCGTGTGGCCCACATCCCCCACATGGAGCGAGAAGCGGAACGGGGTCGAGCCTTCCGTCTTGCCGTAGAACAGCGGCGGGGCAGTAAAATGCGCGTCCTGCTCGTCTCCCGCCCAGACCGCCGAGAGCGGGATCATGTGCGCGAGGTTGAGGGTGGAGACGGGCGGCTGGCGGACATTAGCATAGGCATGCCCCGGCAGGCTGCCGAGCCAGGCATCGACCGCATTGATGGTCTCGACCATGGCCGTGAAGTCCCGGCTCTGGATCACCTTTTCCGCCAGCCGGAGCTTCTCGTCCGCGATACGGGGATCGGCATCCCAGACCGTCACCGTGGCGGTGACATAGGCAATGCCGGCGTGGTCGGCGCCGAGCTCCTGCAGGGCGAGATCGGCGTCCTCCGCCTTGTTGGCGGCATCGGAATCAACCAGCACCGAAGATTCGTTGGTCATCACCTCCTTCAGGATGGCGGCGATGGACTTGCGCTTGGCGAACCACTGGCGGCGGATCTTCGTGAGGAGCCGGATCGCATCGGTCTTGTCGAGGAGGATGGCGCGGGTCGACCAGCGATAGGGAAAGGCCAGTCGGTTGAGGTCGTCGAGGATCCCCGGCGTGGTCGCCGTGGGAAAACCCACGATGGTGAGCACACGCAGGTGCTCACTCCCGAGCACGGGCTCCAGCCCGCCGGTGAGCGGCTGGTCGGCGAGGAGCGCGTCCAGATACATCGGCGTCTCGGGAACGCGCACCCGCTGGCGCCGGGTCGAGACACATCCGTGCAGATAGGTTAGGGTCTCACCGTCATCGAGCCAGCGGCACTCCGGCATGAAGGCTTCGACGAGCCGGAGCACGCGGTCTGTCCGATCGGCGAAGGCGCTCAGTGCTTCGCGGGGATCGACACCCTCGCGCCCACGTCCCTCGTAGAGCCAGCCCTCCGCCCGTGCGGCATCCTCCGCTGGTGGGAGCCAACAGAAGGTCAGGAAATAGCTCGACTCGAAATGGCTGCCGGCCTCGGCGAAGCCGGCCTTGCGTTCGGCCTCGACCAGGGCGGAAGCGGGATCGGGGAAGAGGCTGTCGGGATAGGCGCCTGCCTCGTGCCGCTGGGCCTCCACGAACAGTGCCCAGCCGGAGCCGAGGCGACGGAAGGCACTGTTGAGGCGGCTTGCCACCGCCACCAGTTCGGCAGGAACAGACGAATCAAGGTCCGGGCCGCGGAAGCGCGCCGTGCGCTGGAAGCTGCCATCCTTGTTGAGGACGACGCCCGGGCCGACGAGGGCCGCCCACGGCAAATAGTCCGCGAGCCGGCTCCTGTGCCGGCGATACTCGGCAAGGTTCATCATGGTGCGCGCCCTCCTCAGGCCGACAGGTGGGAGGGGATGCGCAGATGCCGGCGCACCACGTCGACGAAGAGCGGATCGCGCTTCGCGGCCCAGACGGCGGCGAGGTGGCCGATCGCCCACAGCGCGAGGCCCACGAGCCAGAGCCGCAGTCCCAACCCGACGGCGCCGGCGAGCGTGCCGTTGAAGATGGCGAGTGCCCGCGGCGCGCCGCCGAGCAGGATCGGCTCGCTGAGCGCCCGGTGGACCGGCACGGAGAAGCCCGGCACCTCGCCCGCATCGCCCGCCATCAGACCAGCGCCCCGCCGCTGAAGGAGAAGAAGGAAAGGAAGAAGCTGGAGGCGGCGAAGGCGATGGAGAGGCCGAACACGATCTGGATCAGCCGTCGGAACCCGCCGGAGGTGTCGCCGAAGGCGAGCGCCAAGCCGGTCGAGATGATGATGATCACCGCCACGATCTTGGCCACCGGCCCCTGGATGGACTCCAGGATGGACTGCAGCGGGGTCTCCCACGGCATGGAAGAACCAGAGGCATGGGCAGCGGACACTGCGCCGACGAGGGCGACGACCACTGCGGCGGTGCGCATCAGGCGGCGATAGCGAGAGACAAAGCTTGTCTTCACAGGGAGGTTCCTTCTTCGGTGGGAGAGATCGCGGGCGAGATCCGGTAGTCGCCGTCAGGGCCAAGCCCTTCGACGTGGGCGAGTTCGGTGAGCCGGCGTGCGGCACCGCGGCCCGACAGCACGGCAATGAGATCGATCGTCTCGGCGATCAGTGCGCGCGGGACGGTGACGACGGCTTCCTGGATGAGTTGCTCCAGCCGTCGCATGGCGCCCATGGCGCTGCCCGCATGGATGGTCCCGATGCCACCGGGATGGCCCGTCCCCCAGGCCTTCAGGAGGTCCAGGGCCTCGGCGCCACGCACCTCGCCGATGGGAATGCGGTCCGGCCGCAGGCGGAGCGAGGAGCGCACCAGATCGGAGAGCGAGGCGACGCCGTCCTTGGTGCGCATGGCGACTAGGTTGGGCGCGGCGCACTGGAGCTCGCGCGTGTCCTCGATCAGGATGACCCGCTCGGAGGTCTTGGCCACCTCGGCGAGGAGGGCATTGGTGAGGGTGGTCTTGCCGGTGGAGGTGCCGCCGGCCACCAGGATGTTGGCACGGGAGGCGACACCGTGTCGGAGAGCCTCGGCCTGCGGCGCAGATATGGTGCCGGCGGCGACGTAGTCGTCGAGGGTGAACACGGCGACGGCTGGCTTGCGGATCGCAAAGGTCGGGGCGGCCACGACGGGCGGGAGCAGACCTTCAAAGCGCTCTCCCGTCCCAGGAAGCTCGGCAGAGAGCCGCGGGGCGCTGCCGTGGACCTCGGCGCCGATGTGGTGCGCGACGAGGCGGATGATACGCTCGGCGTCGCCGGGGGCCAGCTTCTGGCCTGTGTTGGCGAGGCCCTCAGATAACCGGTCGACCCAGAGCCGCCCGTCCGGGTTGAGCATGACCTCGACGACAGTGGCGTCATCCAGAAGGCGGGAGATCACAGGGCCGAGCGCGGTGCGCAGCATGCGCACCCCGCGTGTCAGGCTCTCCGGATTATGAGCTGAAGCCGCCATGTCATCCCCGCTCTGGCCGGGAGCGATGCAGGGGCTTCCCGGACGGGGATGATTAAAAGGAGAAGAATAGAGGGAGATTCAATAACGGGAACAACGCATCGTAGTATGGCGTGCAAAGACAGGCAAAAAGCGGGCGACCAAGCGCTGCTTTGAATGCCCTTCCCGGGCGATGTGGGTAGCCATTTTTCCCGAAGAGCCTTGTCACCCATTTCGGGGGACACAAAGCAGAGGCGCGTTGCCGACGGCGCGAATGTTGGCTCTGGCGCGAAATTTCCAGATAGGCAGGGCAGCGCGCTTGCATTGCGCAATTTTTTTGGACACAATTCGGTCAAGACGCAAATCCATGGGCTGGTTCGGATGATCGAATCGACAACGCTTCGCCTGCTTCGCCTCACCCTGACGAAGGATTTCCTTCTGAGCCTTGAAGACGCCCTTCGGGCCGAAGCGATGAAGGCCCACGGGGTCGTCCGCGATCATTCAGGCTTGAAGGATCGTCGCCGCGCACGGGGGGCAGAAGGGCAGCTGCGCTTCCGCATGATGGAAGAGCGTTTCGAGGAGATTTGCCAAGAATATGGTGGCCAGCTCCTGGACGGCGGGATCGTTCCAGATACCGACCTTAAGGTGTTTCAGCCGTTCTTCAGATTTGTGACTGGCAGTCAGGGCTTCATATTCGGTCTTGCCGCGGTTCCGGAGCCGAATGCGCTTCCCCCGAAGAACAAGTCTCGCCTTGCAGGCGTACGCGTGAACTATCACTTGCAACCTGGACTTTTCGACACTGGAGCACCGAAGGACGGCGACATTTTCGTCCTGCTGCTGGTCGCGCGCGACCGAGATAGAGCGGGCTTCATCGAAGAGATGGCGATCGGCATTATTGATGCTCGCTATCAGAGCTTCGTTCTCTATGAGCCTCTCGGTAGGTTCATGAGCGGTCAAGACGACGAATCGGCTCCCCCCGCGCCGCCTCCGGAGCCCCCGACTTCAGGGGTAATCCTCAAGAAGGGAGTGGCACCTTATGTTCCTCCGGAGCTTCCGGAGGATGACGAAAAGAAGGATACCGGGACGAGGTAGCCTGCCCTCAGATTCGGGGACGGGGGGACGAGACGGACATGCGTGTAGGGACACCCGGATTTGTGCCGGCCCGGCTTGAAGAAGCCCGGGCCGCACGCCGTATTAAGACCCAAAAGGATCTTGCTGAACGGCTAAACGTCGCGGCGAGCACGGTGAGCCGTTGGCAGAAGGGAGAGATTGCACCCGATGCCGACGCTCTGACGGAAATTGCTGTAGCCTTTGACGTCCGGCGAGAATTTTTCCTCCGCCCCATTTGCGTATCCGATCGGCCGATGTTTCATCGTGCACTCTCGAGCACGTACGTGCCTGACCTCAAATTTCAGAGGTCGCAGATGAGCTGGCTCCAGGAGATCAGCTCTATCTTGCAGCACTATGTGGATTTTCCGCACGTCGATATACCTGATGTGCTCGCTGGAGCCTCCTGGAGACAGCTGCGCACGGAGGATATCGAGCAGATTGCGCTTGAGCTGCGCCGCCACTGGAAACTCGGCGAAGGTCCGTGTGGAGATATCGTCTCCCTGCTTGAGCGAATTGGTGTCATCGTCGGTACTATTGAAATGGGCACGGCACGACTCGACGGACTTTGCAGTTGGTCCCCCGTAGATGGGCGGCCGCATATTTTGCTCGCCACCGACAAGATGTCGTTTCCTCGACGCCAGATGGACGGTGCACATGAGTTAGCGCATGCGATTTTGCATCGAAACGTCAGTGAAGATGAATTCAATGACAATTTAAAGGATATCGAATCTCAAGCGTTTCGACTTGCGAGCGCCTTCTTGATGCCGTCGACGTCATACCCGCTGGAAGTGCAACGCCCCTCGCTCGCCAATTTTCTGAACCTGAAGGAACGGTGGCGAGTATCCATCAAAGCGCAAATTCATCGCCTCGCAGACCTTCAGATTATACCTCGGGACTATGTTACGGATCTCTATAAGCTGCATTCTGCGCGCGGTTGGACGAAGGAAGAACCTCTGGACAGAGAGTGGCCCCTCACGCAGCCGCGAACTCTGAGGGAGGCCCTCAATCTGCTTGTGAATGCGGGAGGGCGTACCAAAGCGGACCTGTTAGCGGTCGAGTTCACGATGTCCCCAACCGATATCGAGCGGCTGACTGCATTGCCATCTGGATGGTTTAAAGAGAAGGCTGGCGAGTTGGTGCAATTGAAAAATGAGCGCCCCCATTCACGTGCGGCGTCCTCGCAGGCGGGAGTTGTCGTCCCTTTCCCGCAGAAACGTGACTGAACCGACGTCTGCAATGTATGAGAACTGGATCTTCCAGTGAGGACTGTCGGCTAACGTCGTAAGGTGGCAGGGTGCACAGTTGATCGAGCAGATACAAAGCAGATTGGCGAAAGCCTTAGAAGCCCAAGGATCGGCTAAAGGTGTTCGCACCCATAGCGGCGCGGCCCTTGGATCGAGCGTCGGACTGGTGCGCAAGCGTAATGAGGATTGCTGCCTCGTCGCGCGAGTATCTTATGCATATGGCGCCCGCTCGAACTTCACCATTGCGATCGTTTGCGATGGCCTTGGCGGTATGAGTCAAGGTCGCGAGGCAGCCATTCTGGCTGCCAGCGCTTTTACCGCCTATTTGTTTTGCTCGCGAGCCATCAGCTGGAAGGAGAACCTTTTTAAGGCAGTCGCTTATGTGAACACGCAGGTATATCAACGGTTGCGCGGCAGCGGTGGCACTACGCTTTCGGCCGTAATTTCATCCCATGATGGGGCCATGTTTTGCCATGTTGGCGACAGCCGCATCTACGGCGTCATGCCTGACCGCGAAATCAAACAATTAAGTCGCGACGATACCATTAATGCGCTTCTTAAACGGCAAGAAAGCGAGGCCGAAGCTCCCAAAGATTCGCGGTTGTTGCAGTTCGTCGGAATGGGCGATGAAATGGAAGCTCAGATTGCTGCCGTTCCCCGGCATTGTCGCTCTGTCCTCCTGACATCCGACGGTGCGCATGACGTGCCGCATTCCGTACTTCAGCGGGTCGTCACCGCCGCGGTAGGTGGAAACGATCTCATCCGCAAATTGCTAACGCTGTCAGACATGACAGGCGGCCGCGATAACGCTTCCGCTATCCTGCTACCCATAGGATCCGAAGCGGAACTCTACGATGAGAGCGGGGAAAACGAACTGCTGGCAATCATGCCAAACGATACTTTGGCGATCCACGTCATGGGATGGGAGGTATGGGAACCGTCGGGGCATCCGAGTAATCCGCCGCCAAATTATCCGGCCCATGAGCCAAGCAGGCGGATTCAAAAGGCCCCCTCCCAGACAGATGCCGTCGACAATGAATCTGAGCCAAAACCCACCCCTACAAAAGGCAAGGGAAAGACAGCCAGAGCGCGCAAGCCGAAACGAAGCCCACCGCGCCCGAAGATGGATACCGCCGGCCGGTTGCCGCTTGATGAGCCCGACAACAAAGTCGATGTTCAGTTTTCTACTCCGGCCACTCAACCGGATGAGGACAAGCAATGAAGTTGCCTAGTCGCTATGAGAAGGTCGGCTCTCCCTTTTCCGGCGGAGGAATGTCGACAGCGTTCAAGTGCAAGGACAAGCATCTCGACCGGCATGTGCTAGTCAAGGTGCTTCAGAAGGGCGTGGATCAAAAGCGTATTCTCGACGAAGTCAAAGCTCTGAGCGCGATCCGGTCCAAGCATGTTGTTCAAATCTACGACGTACTCAAAGATGGTGCTGGTGCGGTAACAGCACTTGTGGAGGAGTTTCTCTCCGGCCAAGATCTGAATGAGATCGCTCCAATCAAGAATGCCGATACGTTTCTGCGACATGTCTATGCGATCGCCTGTGGTCTCGCCGACATTCATGCGGTGGGGGTAGTCCATCGCGACATCAAACCCAACAACATGAAGATTGATGCCGAAGGCTGCCTCCGAATTTTCGATTTCGGGTTGTCCCGCATGGACGACGTGAACTGCGAGACGATCGGTACCATCGGAACACCGGGCTATATCGCGCCAGAACTTTGCGCTCCGGCGAATCAGAAGGTCAATTTCACGTCTGCGGTCGACGTCTTTGCCTTTGGTGCCACGGCGCTCAAGCTGGTTCGTGGCACGTTGCCTAACGGCCTGCGTGCGATCCCACCTGAGCTTCCAATTGCCGATGCGGACTTTACCAAACAAACCATCGTTCTTCCGCTTGCAATTGCCGCAATCCTCAATCAATGCCTGTCCAAAAAGCCTGCCAACCGCCCGAGCATGGAGACCGTTCGGGATATCGTTGGCCGTCATCTGCTGCATGGACGGCACAAGGCGACCATGATCGTTGGTGAAAATATTCATTATCTTGATAAGATGGGTCAATCCGTGAAACTCAGCGCGGGCTCGCTTGGCTCGGTGGACTTGAGCTATGATGGATATGATTTCATCGCGACCAATGTCGTCGGCGACGTCTATATCAACAACATGAGCATTTCTCCGCCGCAGAATTTGCCTGGCGCCTGTGTCATTACGCTGGGCGCGCCCAGCCTAGGTATCAACAGGCATTACATCACCTTTGACGTGACGCATCCGGAGGTGGTTCTGTGAGTGGTGTGCTACATGCGACTGGCGACCTTGTAGGCGGTCGATACGAAGTGATCGATTATATTGGCCAAGGCGGTATGCAGGAAGTCTACCGAGTCCAAGATCGGTTGCTGGAACGCGACGTCGTCCTCAAGTCCCCGAAGAACCCATCGGCAAAGAAGCGGTTCAACAGGAGCGCTACTCTAAGCGCCCGCGTCAATCACGACAATGTGGCCAAGACGCTCGACTATATTGAGGAATACGATCGCTTCTATCTGGTCGAAGAACTGATCCAGGGCTGCGATCTGGGCCATTTTCTGAAGAACCATGTTGCGATGCTTGATCCCTTCGCCGCCGGGCGAGTAATGCACCATCTGGCAAAAGGGTTGGCCGCCTCCCACCATGTCAACGTGGTTCATCGCGACCTCAAGCCGACCAACGTCATGGTTGTTGGCGGCCGGGATTTTACGGGATTCAAGATCACGGACTTCGGCATCGCCAAGATGGCGCAGGAAGAAATCGGAGAAGCTGTGGCCGGCGACGAGGAAGGGTTGACCAGTTCCCAGACAGCGCTTGGAGCGCTGCCTTACATGGCGCCGGAAACGATCGACGACATGAAAAATGCCGGTAAACCTGCGGATGTTTGGGCGATCGGCGCACTGATCTTCGAGGTCTTAACCGGTAAAAGGCCATTCGGCGCAGGGTACAAGGCTGTGCCGCTGATTCAGGCCGCCACGGTGCCACCATTGCCCGGTCTTCTGACGAGTAACACTCAATTCGCACCGTTCGCCACCGCAATATTTGATTTGATTAAGACGTGTATGCAGAAAGATCCGGTCGCACGCCCTACGGCTGACCAATTAGTTGTGGCCTGCGAGGGTCTCTATTATTCGACGGTTCCGCGCGAATTCGGGATCATAAAGAAATTCGACAATACTAGCTGGGGCTTCGCCTCTGTGCCGGGCAGCGATGTTTTTTGCCACGTGAAATCGGTCTATGCCGCGTCTAGCTTGGCCGTTGGTGAACGCATTTGGATGACGACACATCCAGGCTCTCCTTCACGCCGAGCCTTTCCGATCGTGAAGGCGATATAGATTATCGAGATTTTGGCAATTTCGTAAAAATGGCGTTGTGAGCGTAAGCGTCGTCTTCAGGTATTCAGTCCCCGGCCAGCAGCTCCGCCCCACGGGAGGGGTCTTCGGCTCACTACAGCGCAGCGGTGCATCATCGGCTTGGCAGTTGTCCCCTGCCGATGAATCGATCGAAGACGTCGGGCTCCTCCTCCTCCGCCTGGAAGCGCGGGCCCTCGGACTGGAACTGCAGCACGGTGATTTCCTGGTCGTATCGGTCCGAGTGTAGGCACATTTCATGCACAGGTTCGGGAAACCATACATCCGCAGCCTGCATCATTCCCGTGAGAGCACTGTCCGAATAGTCGCCGCGCGCGGCGAATGCCTGCGCGGGCAACTCGAACACCGTGTTTTTTGTCCGGATGAACCGCCCGGACTTCAGCGCAGACTCACTCGGCTTTGCCCAGTGGGCAAACCCCTCGTTCGAAACGACCATCATCGCTCGCGTTTCGGTGTACTCAAGCCATCGCAGGATCGCCGCGGTCATGGAGACCCCATAGCGCTTCGCGAGGCGCCCTAGGATGTCGAAATCAACGCGCATGGTGGCAGGATGCTGCCGACGGAAGTCGTGAAGCGGCATCAACAGCGCCGCTGCGAACTCGTCGGCCTCCTGCTCAATGCCAGAGCCTCCGCGACGGACCACAGCGTTCTCGTCGCAATAGATGCCGCCGTCGAAACACCCGTCTTCCTCGATCAGTTGGCGGTGGAGGACGTAATGGCCAAACTCGTGCCCAACCGTGAACGAGCGTCGGCCGCTGGACTGACCGACATGATACATGATCGCCCACTGGCGCGGTCGCGCCTCTCCATAAACCAAAGCGCCGACGCAACCGGGAATGTCGCGTTCGACGACTTCATGGATTGGACTCTGTGGCGCAATCTGTTGGGAGTATTCCAGCGCGAGACTAATCATATCGACCGGCGCGCGATCAAAGCGGTCGGTTCCGAAGACCAGGTCCAGCATCTGAGTGATGCGAGACGCCTCTTTTAGCGGCCGGAGGCGGGGGGGCTCGTTCATTTGCGCGTCTTGGTATCCAGGATGCGAGCCATCTCGCGGATCTGACGGCGTGTCTCCTCCGGCAGGCCGCTATACTGACGGAAGAAGGCGGTGTCCTCCGCGTCACTTAGGGTCTGCGCGTCGGCGCCGATCAGATAATCGACGGTGACCCCAAGGGCACTCGCGATTGAGGATAGCTTCTCCGCAGACGGTCTGGGGGGATTCTTGTTTTCGAGTTCCCAGATGTAGCTCTTCGAGGAGCCGGTCGCCTGCGCCAGCTGATCAAGGGTCAGACCTTTCTTCGTTCGTAACTCCTTGATCCGATCACCAAATTTCATAACCCGCCCTTCCAGAATCTCTTCTCCGACGCGTGTTCGGAGTAGCCATATTCTATGTCCCTTGACAGGCGCATTCAACCTTCCCATCTTGTTCGGAGTAGACAAACAGTGATTCATGCCATCCAGAACATCGCGCAGGCGGTGACGAGATGCGCAGATGCAGTCCAGCCCGCCGCGGAGATCGATATGAACATGCAGCTTCCGCCGACCGGTCTCAATCCGTTCGACGATCCTCTCGACCGCATCCTCGCCGAGATCGCGCTCAGCGTTCAGCTGCCGCCCTCGCTGCATAACACGGCGAAGTCGCGTTACGAGGCGGTGCGGCGCCATCTCGAGGCCACGACCGCCTTCTTCGACCAGATCGAGCACTTCTACCCGCAGGGCTCCATGGCCATCGATGCCACGATCTCGACGCGCGGTACCGACGACGAATACGATCTCGACATCGTCTCGCAGCTCGGCGGCCGCTTTCGTGGCATGACGCCTCTCGAAATCCTGACCGAGCTCGAAACCGCCCTCTCCGACTATCCGGTCCAGCGGGTGTTGCGGCAGACGCGCTGCGTCACCCTGTTCTACGCCGACAAGATGCATCTCGACGTCACGCCGTCGCTGCGCGTCATCGGCACGCTCGATCGCGAAAGCCTGATCACTCACGCCAAGGGCCCGCGCCGGTCTGCCGACGACCGGTTCGTCGACATGAACGCCTACGGCTTCGCGCAGTGGTACTCGAGCAGGGCGCCGCTCGAATTGCGCATGGCGAAGGAATTCCACCAGCGATGGCTCGACCATGCTGGCCTTGCCGCCCGCGCCGACGCCGATGTGGACGATGTGCCGGATCAGTGCGATTTCATTGTCAAGAACACGGCGACGCTGGCCCTCCAGCTCCTCAAGCGCTTCCGCAACATTCGGTACGCCAGCTATACCGGCCGCATTCCTCCGTCGGTGATGCTCTCCTACTATGCCGGGCTCGCCGCGCAGCCGAACATGTCACTCAGCGCCATGCTCGTTCGCCTCGCGAGCTGGATCATCCGTGACATCGAGCAGGCCTCGCTCTACGGGCGGCTCTTGCATGTCGCCAATCCGGCATGTGTGACCGATGTCTTCACCGACCGCTGGCCGGAATCCATCGCTCAGCAGGACGAGTTCGCCGGGCATCTGCGCGAGCTCATTCGTTCGCTGGAGGTCATGCGCAAGGGGGAGATGTTCCCCGACACGATGATGGACGTGTTGCGCGGAAACTTCGGGGACCGTGTCGTGACCCGGGCCGCCGACCAGATCGCCACCGAGATTGGTGGGGGCATCCAGCAATCCCGTCAGCTCTACACGCGGCGGGGCGGCCTGCTGTTGCCCTCCGCCGCCGCGGTCGCGGCGCCGATCGTCAATCCGGCGGTTTCGGTGGCGCGGCCTCACACCTTCTTCGGGCGGAAGATCTGATGACGGCGGCGATCCTCTCCATCGACGAGCAGATCGCCGCGTTGAAGGCGACCTGGCCGCAGTTCGCGGCACGCCGGATCGACCGCCGCGCGCAGTCCGCGCGGTGGGTGGGGAGTGTGCGGCCGCAATATGCGAGCTACTCGCTGGAGATCCGCTACGAGATCGGGTCGTTCCCCGAGGTGCGGGTGCTCTCACCCGAACTGGTTCGGTTACCCGGCAATTCCGAGGGCCAGCTGCCCCACGTTTATCCGCCCGCCGAGGATCCGACCCTTTGTCTGTTCGACCCCCGCGAAAGGGAATGGACAGCGGCGATGACCATCGCGAGCACGACCGTGCCTTGGGCGCTCGACTGGCTCGCTTGCTACGAACTTTGGTTGATGACCGGGCGCTGGACCGGCGGCGGGCGCCACGCCGGACAGAACCTCGGCGAAGCAACGGAGACAACACCATGAACTATGTTCCGCCGCGGCGATCCGACGGCACCATCCAGCACGCGCGCCTGAAGCAGCCGTGGCTGAAAGGCCGGCCTTTCCGCATCCTGTCGATCGACGGCGGCGGAATTCGCGGCGTCTTCCCGGCAGCCGTCCTGGCCGAACTCGAAAGCCGCTTCCTGCACGGCCCCTCCATCGCCAATCACTTCGACATGATCGCGGGCACCTCGACCGGCGGCATCATCGCACTCGCCCTTGCCCACGGGATGACGGCCCGACAGGCGTTGAATATTTATCTCGAGCGTGGCGAGCGCATCTTTCCGCCGACGGTTGGGCTCGGGAAGGTGTCGCGGGTGCTGCGCTGGCTGTTCAAGCCGAAGCACGACCAGGGCGCTCTCAAGGAGGAGCTGCTGCGGATCTTTGGCGACAAGGTGCTCGACGATGCCGTCACCCGGCTAGTGATCCCGAGCTTCGAAGGGCGCCACGGCGAGCCGTTCCTCTACAAGACGCCACACCACCCGGACTACCAGAAGGACCGCCACAAAAAGCTCGCGCATGTGGCGCTCCACACAACGGCGGCCCCGTCCTATTATCCCGGTGTCGAGGACGACGGTTACGTCATGATCGATGGCGGCATCTGGGCCAACAATCCGGTCATGAACGCCCTGGTCGACGCCCTCGCCTGTTTCGACATTGCGCGCGAGGACGTGCGTATCCTGAGCCTGGGCACCGGTGAGTCTACCTTCACTGTCGATGAGCGGACGCGCAACGGCGGCATCAAGGATTGGGCGTTCCTGCGCTCCTTCAATGCGGCCGCCCGCGCGCAGTCCCGCAATGCCCTTGGCCAAGCCTATCTGCTGGTCGGCAAGAACAACGTCACACGGATCGATGTGCCGGAAAGCGACGCGCCGATCGCCATGGATGACGTGCAACGCTCGGTCCGGGAGCTGCCGATGGTAGCGCGCAGTCTTGTCGAAGGCGCCGGGCATCACATTGAGCGCGTGTTTCTCGACGGTGCCGTCGAGAAATTCATCCGCTGCCCGATGGCTTGAGCTTCGACCGGGCAGGTGCGCCTATCGAGCTGTCAGCAGGCGGCGAGCAAGTTCGGGCTCGCCCGCGTGTGAAGAAGGTGGGCGCCGTCACCGTCCTAACTCGCCGGCTCCCTCTTCCGAGACCTCCTGCACCAGCCTCGGCCCCGTGGCAAGCCTCCGCCCCAGCGCCGCTACGAACGCTTCGTACCGCTCGCCAGCCTTGGCTCGCGCGGCGTGTGCCGCCGGCTCCGGCAACGTCGGCGTGGTCGACAGCCAGAACCTCACGAACACGGCCAGCGTCTCGACGGAGATGCCGAGGTCCCGCTCCAGCCGGGTCATCCGTCGGTCCAGCTGATCGAGCCGCTTGGCGATGGTAGCTTCCCGTTGCTCGGCAGCGTCTGGAGAAAGGAAGGACGCAATGGCAGCCTCCGCGATCAAGGACCGAGGTTGATCCCTCCGCGCGGCATAATCGGCTAGAAGCCCCATCGTCGTCGGATCCAGATAGACCGAGATCTGCGCCTTCTTCTTGCGCGGGGCCATCGCCGTCACAGCTCCATTCCGTCATTGGGATTGAGTGAGACCTGACGCGCGACTCCCTGCATGACCTGCGTCATCCGGCTGGTCCGGGCCACGTCACCCTCGGTCTCATCGACCAGATCGATCTCGAACTCGTTCCGGGGTTGTGCAGGTGTATCGACCGGATCCACCCGAGCCAATTCCGGCTGGCGCCGTTGCTCCGAGCCGGTTGTGTCCTCATCGTCACCGCCCTCGACCATCAGGCTCAACTGCGACGGCGCGGACAGCGGCAGGACGGTCCAGTCATCGGACTGGCGATCACGAGGGACCGAGAGCTCCGGCGGATGCAGTACCCGCTCCCTGAACCGATCATCTTCATAATAGCGCGCCTTCTTCGCCCGGATCGGCGGGGTGCCGGCCACCATGACGATCTCGTCGGTAGGTGGAAGCTGCATGACCTCGCCTGGCGTCAGGAGCGGCCGTGCCGTCTCAGAGCGCGACACCATCAGGTGGCCGAGCCATGGGGAGAGCCGGTGACCAGCATAGTTCTTCATCGCCTTCATCTCGGTGGCGGTGCCGAGGGCATCGGAGACGCGTTTGGCGGTGCGCTCGTCATTGGTGGCGAAGCTCACCCGCACATGGCAGTTGTCGAGGATGGAGTTGTTCGGCCCATAGGCCTTCTCGATCTGATTCAGGGATTGGGCGATGAGGAAGCTCTTGAGCCCGTATCCCGCCATGAAGGCGAGCGCCGACTCGAAGAAGTCGAGCCGTCCGAGGGCGGGGAACTCGTCCAGCATGAGGAGCAGGCGGTGGCGGCCGGCTTTGGCCTGCAGGTCCTCGGTGAGGCGTCGCCCCACTTGGTTCAGGATCAGGCGGATGAGCGGCTTGGTGCGGTTGATGTCCGAGGGCGGCACAACGAGGTAGAGCGTGGTCGGCCGGCCCCCTGATACGAGATCGGTGATCCGCCAGTCGCAGCGCCGCGTCACCTCGGCCACCACGGGATCGCGATAGAGCCCGAGAAAGGACATGGCCGTGGAGAGCACGCCGGAGCGCTCGTTCTCCGACTTGTTGAGAAGCTCGCGGGCGGCGCTGGCGATCACCGGATGGGGACCCGCCTCCCCGAGGTGCGCCGTCGTCATCATGGCGGCCAGCGTCGTCTCGATGGGCCGCCGCGGATCGGAGAGGAAGGCGGCGACACCGGCCAGGGTCTTGTCTCGCTCGGCATAGAGCACATGGAGGATGGCCCCGACGAGCAAAGCGTGGCTGGTCTTCTCCCAGTGGTTGCGCTTTTCCAGGGAACCCTCAGGGTCCACCAGGATGTCGGCGATGTTCTGGACGTCGCGCACCTCCCATTCCCCGCGGCGGACCTCCAAAAGGGGATTGTAGGCGGAGGAGCGCACATTGGTGGGATCGAACAGGAGCACCCGTCCGTGCCGCGCCCGGAAGCCTGCGGTGAGCTGCCAGTTCTCGCCCTTGATGTCATGGACGATGGCCGAGCCCGGCCAGGTGAGCAGCGAGGGGACGACGAGGCCGACGCCCTTGCCGGACCGGGTTGGCGCGAAGCACAAAACGTGCTCGGGTCCATCATGACGCAGATAGTCCCCGCCGTGACGACCGAGCACGACGCCGTCCAGCCCGAGGAGGCCCGCCGCGCGGATCTCGTGCGGCTCGGCCCAGCGGGCAGACCCATAGGTCTCGACCCGCCTCGCCTCCCGTGCCCGCCACACAGAGAGGCTGATGGCGGCGGCGATGGACAGGAAGCCGCCGGAGGCGGCAATGAGCGCCCCCTCAACAAAGATGCCCGGCGCATAAGCGTCGTAGAAATACCACCACCAGAAGAAGGCCGGTGGAGGGTAGACGGGCCAAGACCCCAGCTGAAACCAGGGCGACCCGAGTTGGTCCTGGAAACCGAGCCGCCAAGCCACGAACTGCGTGGCGCCCCAGGTGGTGGCGAGCACGATGGAGAGGATGAGGAGGATCTGACCCCAAAGGATCTTGGTCGCGGACATAAGGCGCTCCAGCGGGGGGTGGGTGAGGTCAGAGGCCGAGGCCGCGCTTGCGGCCGAAGGACCAGTCGATGCCGCCATCGGTGCGGGCGACGCCGGAGATGTGCTTGCCAAGCTGCTTCTCCAGGGACGGCGTCCAGGGCACGAGCTGGAAGCCGAGGCCGTCGTCGATCATGGCGAAGCGGCCAGAGGCGAGCGCGAAGCGCTGGCGGTAGGTGCCGGCGACATAGTCTCCCGATCCTGGTCGGTTGAAAGGCTGCCCCGTGTCCCCGGAGAGCTTCTCGCCCAGCGCGTCCACTTCCCGCCGGCGCAAGGTTTCGATCAGGCCCCGGGCGAAGGCGACACGCTGGCCGTGGCGCTCGGCCAACCCCTCCCGGACCAGATGGTCGGCGCGTCGTTCCATGGCCTCGCGCACCTCGGCGCCGAAGCCACCCTCCGACAAGGATGCTGGCGCACGGCTGAGCGCCTGCCGGTCGAGCCAGGTGGCGCCCGAGGCTGTGACCTGCCGCTCGATGTCGAGATCGGAGCGGACGGCCAGCGCGACCCGCAGCTGGCCGCGCCCGTCCTCGAACCTCCGGAGCTCCACGACGGAGCTGGGCGCGCCGTCGCCTGCCGCATCGAGGTCGGGCAGCCGGATGTGGTGGGTGTGGCCGTCGACGCCGTCCACGACAGCATAGGCGGTCCCCTTCAACTCATCATCGAGACCTCGATCGACGAGACGGCCGATGACGGGAGCGTCCAAACTCTCTCCGGCGAGCACATAACTTGCGGTGCCCCGCTCGATGCCTTGGGCAGTGAGAGCCCGATGCATCCGCTTGATGATGTCGCCAAGCTCGCCGAGAGCGCGCAGCGTCGCCTCGGCTTTCTCGTTGATCACCCACTGGCCGGGACCGACCTCATCGGCGAGCCCAAAGGCCTCGAGCTTGCGGAGCCGCCCGACCTTCATCGGTAGGAAAGCGTCCGGCCCGCCATCAGCTTCGCGCGCCACGTCAATGATGCCGGCTTCACGCTGGTCTCGGACCAACTGGCGATCGAGCTGGGTCCAGCCCTCCGCCTCGACCTGCCGCTCGACGGCGCGGTGGATGTCGAGGTCGGTGCGTAGCCCCAGTTCCTGAGTGATCAGGTCCCGCGCGCGGGCGCGCATGCCCTCCTTGATGTAGTCGCGGGAGATAACCAGATCCTGGCCGTTATCTGTCCGGCCTCGCACCAGGATATGCAGGTGGGGATTGTCCGTGTTCCAATGGTCGACGCCGACCCAATCCAGCTTCGTGTCGAGGTCCTTCTCCATTTGCCCGACGAGGTCGCGAGCGAAGGACCTGAGGTCAGCCATGTCCGCTGCATCCTCGGGCGAGACGATGAAGCGGAAATGGTGCCTGTCGTCGGCGCAGCGCTCGGCAAAGGCGCGGCCGTCCCCCTCCTCAGCGCCCGGCCCGAACAGGTGGGCCTTCTCCCCGTCCCGGGTCACGCCCTCCCGACGCAGGTAGCTGAGGTGCGCGGTCAGCGGTGCTGCCCGCGCTGTGTGCCGAACCACACGTGTCTTGATAACGACGACGCGTGAGCGCCCGGTGAGGAACCGATTGGCGACGATGCTGGCCGCCCGGCCGCGGCCGAAGCGCGAGCGGGTGCCAGAGGAAATGCGGCCGGATCGGGAGACGTGCCCGCCGGCCTTCTGAGCCGCCGCGAGGGCCTGCGCGATGAACGGGCGGGCGCGCTGGGCCCGGGTCGAGCGGATACGGCCAGGCCGGATGCGGAATTCATGCTCATCGGGCATGGTGCGCCCCCGCAAGGTGCGAGAAGGCAAACAGGACCAAGGGTTTGAGCGTTCGACGCACATTGCCGAACAGCGCCGCAATGTGCGTTTGGCTCAAAATTCCCAAGCAAAAACAACCGCCCGACCACAGCGCACCTTGCGCCCTTTTATCTCGCCCTCCTAATCGGTCGTATTTCCACTGCTCTTGCGGACATCGTCGTTCAT
>OFJB01000414.1_pt1 | contig 21277 bp, 20 predicted proteins | sample 1775081 | NCBI WGS metagenome assembly OFJB01 (sample SAMN08195771, study PRJEB24354) | sludge metagenome | isolation source: initial sludge from phenol fed wastewater aerobic bioreactor | place: India: Nagpur | collected 2016-06-05
GCACCGGACCGGGGGTGGAATCCGCGTGGACGCTGGCGAGGTCCAGCCGTCGCTCCCACGGCCCCTGCGTCAGGCGCACGCTCTGTGTGCGCGCATGCGGGATCACGGCGGTCCGTCGGGTCACCCGGCCCCGTCGGACGGCGAACACGGTGTCGTCCCAGCCGACCGCGAGCCGGCGCCACTGGATCGGCGAGCGCCAGCGCGACCGGTCCGGTGCAGGATGCCAATCGATCTCCTCCAGCCGCAGCCCCGGCAAAACCTGCTCGACGAGGTCGCGGGCCAGGTCAGGGGTGGCGACCGGGAACAGGAGGGTCTCCTCCCGGCCGCTTCGCTCCTCCTGGTTGCCGGCACCGGCAATGTTGACCCGCAGGCGGACCCAGCCCCGGCGTCGCCACAGCAGCGGCTCGACGAACTCGATCGCCTGCACCCGTCCGGGTGGCACGGTCCGTGCCTGCGTCTTCGTCATGCCGAACCGCAGCCGCAGGCCGTCCGGCGACGAGCTGGCGGTGAAGTTGAAGTACCGCATGAACTCGCCGACCACCGTGAAGAGCGGGAGACCGCCGGTGAACAGGGCCAGGAGGAGCCCGAAGGCGCCCTGCGTCATCACCGTGACGGCCACCAGCGCCACGGTCGCCACGAGGAGGAACGCCGTGCTGCTCCGCAGGACCAACGACACCAGCAGGTCGTTGGCGGCGACGGTGGCCAGGGGCACCTCGGGCGCCTCGGCCGTGTCGTGGCGAAGGCCCGCGGCCCGGGCCATGACCTGTGCGCGCAGCGCCCGCGCGTCGGCGAGTGACAGGTAGCGAAGCCTCGCGCGGGAGTCTCCGGCCCCGGCCACCTCGACGGACAGCTCCGCCATGGAGAAGATCCGTGCGACGAACGGCTGGGTCACGTCGACGGACTGCAGCCGGCTCAGCTGCAGCCGGCGCTGCTGGCGGGTGAGCACGCCGGAGTCGACGCGGAAGTCGCCGTCGTCGTCGAACCAGTACCAGGTGTTCCGCCAGGCCAGGTACGACCATGCGGCGACCACGACGGGCACGACCAGGAGGAGGGCGAGCACGGCGAACAGCCGCGTGTCGCCGCCCGCGATCAGGTTGGAGCCGAACGCGATGAAGATGACGAACCCGATCGGCACCGCGGACACCCCGTGCACGAGCGGGGTGATCGGGTGGACCCGCCGGCGCCCCCGGTCGTCCACGGTTCCCGACCCGGGCAGCTGCAGGCCCAGGCCGAGGTCGTCGCCCACGTTCGAGCCGCCGGGCGGATGGACGGGTCCCGGCTCGCTCACAGCCCGCTCCGAGTCACAGCCCGCACCCATGGGGCTGTGCCTGCGGTACTCGGCCCTGGCGGGCCTCGTTCCTCGTCACAGCCCGCTCGACCGCTGCTCGCCCCGTCGCGCCAGCCGGTCCCGCAGCCCCTCGGCCACCTGCGGCTCCAGGCCGGGGATGGCGGCGTCGGTCGTCGCGGCGGCCGTGTGCAGCTGGACCTTCGTCAGGCCCAGCCATCGGTCGATCGGCCCGGCCTTCACGTCGACGAGCTGCATCCGGCCGTAGGGCACGATCACCAGGCGCCGGAACATGATCCCGCTCGTCACGAGCAGGTCGTCACCGCGCTCGGCGTATCCGTACGACCGCACGCGACGACCAAGCAGCCACCACAGCCAGACGAAGACGACGAGCGCCGCGCCCGCGCCGATCCAGGCGAGCGATCGGGGCACGCGTGGCACCAGGAACAACGCGACGACGGCGGCCAGCACCAGCACGTACGCCAGGACGAGTTCCAGCCGCCACGCGGTGATCAGCCGCGCCGACACCGGAGTCCAGCCCTGCGGTGTCTGGAACGCCGAATCGACCGCCATGGTCGAAGGCTACGCGTCGAAGGCGGGAGGGCGGTTCTCGAACGGAGTCGACAGAACGATGGTCGTGCGCGTCGACACGCCGGCCGCCGCGCGGATCTGCGCGAGCAGCGCCTCGAGGTCGGTCGGCTCACTGACCCGCACCTTCAGCACGTACGCCTCCGACCCGGCGACGGACCAGCACGACTCGATCGCCGAGATGCCGTGCAGTCGCACGGGGACGTCGTCCGGGGCCGACGGGTCGATCGGGGTCAACGACACGAACGCCGTCAGCGGCAGGCCCACCTCGCGGTAGTCGATCTCCGCGCGGTAGCCGGTGATGACTCCGCTGCGCTCCAGCCGGCGGACCCGCAGGTGCAGCGCCGAGGTCGACAGCCCGGTGTCGCGGGCGATGTCCGCGAGCGACATCCGGCCGTCGGCCGAGAGCAGGGCGACGATCCGTCGGTCGGTTTCCTCCACCTGCCTAGCCTGGCATCCCGCCGGGGGTGTTCGCGCCCCGCCCGCTCCGCGTACTACTGTGCGGTGCGTCCGGGGAGCTCGCACGATCGGCGGGCTGAGAGGGCGGCCGCGGCCGCCGACCCATGAACCTGAACTGGGTAATGCCAGCGGAGGGATGGGATCGATGCCTGCACGTCTCCTGAACGGCCGTCGTCTCGCGTCGGCCGTCGCACTCACCACCGTGGCGGTCCTGGCCGCCTGCTCGTCGACGACCGCCGAGCAGCCATCGGCCAGCGCCACCAGCGCCACCAGTGCTGCGGCGGCATCATCCGCTCCCGCGGCTGCTCCGACCGGGACGGTGCGGCTGCTGGCGCACGACTCGTTCAGCGTCTCGAAGGACCTGATCGCGGACTTCGAGAAGCGGACCGGCCTGACGCTGGAGGTCGTGTCCGGCGGCGACGCCGGTGCGATGGTCGCCTCGGCGGTCCTGGCCGCCGGGCAGCCCACGGCCGACGTCCTCTTCGGCGTCGACAACACGCTGGTCGCGCGAGCGGTCGACGCGGGTGTGTTCGCGCCGTACGCCTCTCCCGAGGACGCTCAGCTCACCCCGGCCCTGCAGGCCGACACGGCCGGTGGGCTGGTGACGCCGATCGACTACGGCGACGTGTGCGTCAACTACGACACCGCCGCGTTGACGAAGCGCGGCGTGGCGGCTCCCGACTCGCTGGACGACCTGGTCGACCCCGCCTACAAGGACCTGCTCGTCGTCGAGGACCCGGGGACGTCGTCGCCGGGACTGGCGTTCCTCCTCGCGACGATCGCGCGGTACGGCGACGACGGGTGGCAGGACTACTGGGCGGAGCTCCGCGACAACGGGGTCAAGGTGGTCGGGTCCTGGACGGACGCCTACGAGGGGGACTACTCCGTGAGCGGGGGCGACCGGCCGATGGTCGTGTCCTACGCGACCAGCCCGCCGGCGGAGATCGTGTACGCCTCCGACCCGAAGCCGACGCGTCCCTCGTCGTCCGTCCTCACCGACGGGTGCTACCGGCAGGTGGAGTACGCGGGCGTGCTGGCGGGCGCCCAGAACACCGCCGCGGCCCAGGTGGTCGTCGACTGGCTGCTGTCGGAGCCGGTCCAGGCCGACGTGCCGTTGTCGATGTTCGTGTTCCCGGCGCGTCAGGGCACACCGCTGCCGCCCGTGTTCACCGACTTCGCCGCCACGGTCGACGCCCCCCTGCAGCTCCCGGCGGCCGACGTGTCCGCGAACCTGACGACCTGGCTGGCCGACTGGGGCGCCGTGATGGGCCGATGACGCGGTGAGCACCGCCGCGACCGGCACGCGCCCACCGCGCTGGCTGGGCTGGACCGCGATCGTCCCGGTCGCGTTCCTCCTGGTGTTCTTGGCCTATCCGCTGGGGCGTCTTGTCGCGACGGTGCTGGACGTCGACGGACCGGCCGGCTTCGCGCGGCAGCTCCAGTCGCCGGCGCTGTGGCGCCTCGGCGCGCTCGCGGCGGGGCAGGCACTGATGAGCACCGCGCTCGCCCTTGCGGTCGGCCTGCCGATCGCGAACGTCGTGTCGCGGTACCGCTTCCGTGGACGCGCACTCGTCCAGGCCCTGGTCACGGTGCCGTTCGTGCTGCCCACCGTCGTCGTCGCGCTCGCGCTGCGGTCACTCCTCGGCGGCGCGGTGCCGCAGGGGCTGCTGCTGGTCGTGCTCGCCCACGCCTACGTGAACCTCGCGGTCGTGGTGCGGATCGTCGGAGCGCAGTGGGCCCAGCACGACGGTTCCCTGGAGATCGTCGCCCGGACGCTCGGCGCGAGCCGCGCCCGTGCGTTCGTCGACGTGACCTGGCCGGCTCTCCGCCCGGCGATCGGGTCGACGGCGGCCGTGGTGTTCGTCTTCTGCTTCACCTCGCTCGGCATCGTGCTGGTGCTCGGCGACCCCAGCACCCGGACGCTGGAGTCGCAGATCCTCCGGCAGACGTCGGTCCTTCTCGACTTCCCCGGTGCGGCTGCGACAGCGCTGGTCCAGCTGCTGGTGGTCTCGACGGTGCTGCTCCTGGGCCTTCGGGCGGGTCGACGCACGCCCGCCCGCCGGGTACGCCCCGTCCCGCTCCGCCGGGCGACCGGCGTCGCCCGGGTCGCCGTGCTGACGACCGCCGCGGTCGCGGCGACGATCGTGCTCGCGCCGGTCGTCGCCCTGGTGCTGCGGTCGCTGCGCGTCGCGGACGGGTGGGGCCTGGACTGGTGGACCTCCGCGTCGAGCGTGGACGCGGGCACGACGCGGATCGGGTCGCCCTTGTCGGCGATCGGCCTGTCCCTGAGCTACGCCGCGGTCACGGCGGTGGTCGCCGCGCTCGTCGGGGGACTGGCCGCAGTCGCCGTGCTGATGCCGGGGCGTGCGCGCGCGACCGCGCTGGTCGCGATGGTCCCGCTGGGGGTGTCGTCCGCGACGCTCGGGCTCGGGACACTGCTCGCGTTCGGCCGTCCCCCGGTCGACCTTCGCGGCACGTGGCTGCTGGTACCGATCGCCCACGCGCTGGTGGCGGTCCCGCTGGTCGTCGCGGTCGTCGCGCCCGCGCTGCGGACGACCGACCGCCGGATCCTCGCAGTTGCCGCGACGCTCGGCGCTGGTCCGACGCGAGCGTTCTGGACGGCCTACGGTCCGGTGCTACGGGTCGTGGTCGTGGCGTCGGCGGGACTCGCGGCGGCGGTGTCGCTGGGCGAGTTCGGCGCGGCGTCCTTCCTCGCGCGCGTGGGGTCGCCGACGGTCCCGGTGCAGATCGTCCGGCTCCTCGGCCGACCCGGCGAGCAGTCGGTCGGAGTCGCGGCCGTCCTCGCGGTGGTGCTCGTCGTGCTGACCCTCACGCTCGTCCTGGCCGTCGACCGGCTCGGGCGCGGCCTGCGTCGCGGGCAGGCGGCGTGACGACCGCGCGGCTGGAGGTCCGGGACCTCTCGGTCGGGCACGACGGGACGGTCGTGGCGGGCGGGATCGCGCTGCGGGTCGATCCCGGCGAGATCGTCGCCATCCTGGGTCCCAGCGGCAGCGGCAAGTCGACGCTGCTCTCGACGATCGCCGGCGTCGTGGCTCCGCTGTCCGGGCGGGTGCTCGTCGACGCCGTCGACGTCACGACCATGCCCGTGCACCGGCGTCGGATCGGCCTGATCTTCCAGGAACCGCTGCTGTTCGCGCACCTGTCCGTCGGGGACAACGTCGCCTACGGCATGCGTCGGCAGGGGGTCGAGCGTCGGCAGGCACGTCGACGAGCGGCCGAGCTGCTCGCCTGGGTCGGCCTGCCGGGGTACGAGGGACGTCGGTCCGACCAGCTCAGCGGAGGCCAGGCACAGCGGGTCGCGCTCGCCCGCGCGCTCGGCGCGGATCCGTCCGTGCTCCTCCTGGACGAGCCCTTCAGCGCGCTGGACGCCGAGCTCCGCGGACGGCTGGCCGTCGAGGTCGCTGCGCGACTGCGTGATGCCGGGGTCGCGGCGCTGCACGTCACCCACGATGCGGCGGAGGCGGAGGCGGTCGCCGACCGGGTCGTGACGATCGACGAGCTCGCGCGCTGACGGACGCGTCGCGCCGCTGCGGTACGGCCGGCCTTGGTACGTTCACCTCGTCCGCGCGGAGTCGGGAGCGAGATGGGTGACGGCGGTCGACAGCCGCGACTGGCCGAGCCGTCCTGGCCAAGGGCTCCGTGGCGTGAGCTGGGCTATGCCGTCGTCGCCGGCATCGCGAGCATCCTCGTCGCGGGATGGCGCGTCGGTGCCCCGGGATCGCTGTCCAGCGTGTGGGGCTACTTCGACCTCACCACGACGTACGCCGGCGCACGCGCGATGCTCACGAACCTGTGGATCTCCCCCAACCACGACCTCGCGTTCCCGTTCGGCCAGGACCTGTCGAACTTCCCGGCGCCGGACCTGCTCAACATCGCCGGCCTCAAGGCACTCGTCGTGGTCGCACGCGACCCGCTCGTCGCCTCCAACCTGTTCCTGCTGCTGTCGTTCGGCCTGATCGTCGTCGCGACGTTCGGCCTCTACCGGCTGGTCGGCATGCCGCGCCCGCTCGCTGCGGTGCTCGCGTTCTCGCTGAGCCTCATCCCCTGGCACTTCGACCGCTTCACGCACGCCTTCCTCGCCAACTTCTCGACGATCGCCGTCGGGCTGGTCCTCGTCGTCGCCGTCCTCACGTGGAATCTCGCCCTCGGCGGACCCCAGCGGGCCCGAGGGCGCACGCTGCTCGTGTGCCTCGCCCTCGCCGGCTATGTCGGCCTGACGGGCACCTATTACGCGGTGTTCGTCGCCCTCATCGCGCTGGTGGCGCTGGGATTTCAGGTCCTCCTGGGCCGGCGGGACCGCGCGCTGATCGGGGCCGTCTGGTTCGCTTTGCTGCCGACGCTCATCTCGTTCGCCGCCGCGTACCTCTACAAGCTCACCGCCCTCGCCCCGGGGGGAAATGCTGCGGCCCGGGCACCCGAGGAGTCGCAGTTCTACGGCGGCGACCTGTTCACGCTGCTGCGGACGACCGGCCTGTGGAGCTCGGACGGGCCGGTCCCCGGCCTGAACCTCGTGCCGACGGTCGCCAGCCGGCTGGAGGCCGACGCCCGCAACTCGACGGTCGGCCTGGTTGCGGTGATCCTCACGTTCCTCGCCTGCGGCGTGGTGCTGGCGGCCAACGGCGGCGCCCGTGCCGGCCGCGTGCGGCAGGCAGTGCGGTCGCTGGGGTTCTGGCCCTGGCTGTTCATGGTGTCGCTGCTGTTCTTCATGGTCGGCGGCTTCGGCCAGGTCGGGGCGGTGTTCCTGGGATTCCAGATCCGGTCGTGGGGCCGCCTCGCGATCGTCCTCGTGATGATCGCCTACCTGGTGCTCGGGCTGCTCCTCACGATCTGGTGGCGACGCAGCCGGCGACCGCGCGCCGTCCTCCTCGGCGCCAGCGTCCTGGTCGCCGTGGTGACCCTGCTCGACGTCGTCTCCATGGGCGCGCCGTTCGACCGCACCGCGGCGGCCGCGGAGGCCGTCGAGCTCAGGGACTACGGGACCGCGCTCGATGCCGCGCTTCCGGTCGGCTGCGGCGTCCTGACCGTCCCGGCCTACCTGTACCCGGAGGGGATCCCGGGCGACGGCACGCGGACCTACGACCCGCTGCTTCCCTACCTGTTCGCCGACCATCCGCGATGGAGCTACGGCGGCGTGCGCGGCAGCCAGGCGGGGGACTGGCAGTACCGGTCGGTCGCGCGCGACGTCCCGACGATGGTCGCCCAGGCGAAGGCCGCCGGGTTCTGCGCGGTGCAGGTCGACACGCGGGCCTTCGACCCGACGACGAGCCCGATCGACGACCTGACGCGGCTGCTCGGACCGGCGGTCGCCGCGTCGTCGAGCGGCCGCTGGGTCACGTTCTCGCTCGACCGTGCCGATCCCGGGCCGTGGACGCGCGACAGCGTGCTCGACCCGGCGACCGTCGCGTTCGGCTTCGGGTTCGCCCCGGCGGACGTCACGGCCGGCTCGGTGTCCGCCGAGCTTCTGGGAACCGACGGCACGCTCGTCGTGGTCAACCCGTCCGACGCTGCGGTGGCCGGGACGCTGACGGCCGACGTCACGATCGCACCCGGCGACGCGGGTGGGCTCTGCCCGGCTGACGCGGTCGTCGCGCTGTCGACGGCGAACGACGCCGTCGAGGTGGGCTCGGACGAGAGCGGGTCGATCGCGGTCTCGGTCGGGCCGGACGGACTGGCCGCCGTCCACGTGGAGGGACCGGTCGGCTGCCGGGCGACGCTGAGCAACCCGCGGCTGGTCCCATCCGGCTGACCGGCCACGATCCTCGCGGTAGCCCGGTCAGCGCTCACAGGGTCTTCCCAGGCGCGGTGTTCGTCGGTACCGTCGACCGGCCAGGTCCCCGGGGGCCGCGAATCTCAGGAGGACCCATGCGCACGTCGTCGATCGCCCGCCGCACCGTCGCTGCTGCGGCGGCCGGAGCGCTCGTCCTGGTCGTCGCTCCCGCCGCGCTGGCCGCGGACGGCAAGTGGACGCAGGTCTCGAACTACAGCAACGCCAACAGCTACCCCAAGATGGGCAACATCGACGAGCCGACGATGGCCCGGTTCGGCAGCGAGGTGCAGATCCTGTGGTCGGAGGACAACTCGTCCTCGACCTCCAGCTACAAGACGGCGATGGTCAACGGCGCCGGCAAGATCACGATGCCGGCGACCACGGCGTTCGGCGGGTGGTCCGCGATCGCCCACAACCCGGCGCTGATCTCCCTGAACGGCCAGCGCTTCCTCGCCTTCAGCGGGCTGCAGTCGACGACGACCGGAGCGCCCTACACCTCGGGCGCGGAGTACTACGCGACGTCCGGCGACGGCAAGACCTGGAACCTCGGCGCGGGGTCGCTGTCCGCGACCCGGTCGGCCTACGCCTCCTACAGCAACGACGTGGTCGACAATGCGGGAACGCCGGTCTGGATCGGCAGCGCGAGCAGCACGTCGGGCATCAACTGGCACGTCGGGGTCAGTCCGTCCGACCCCGCGCCCGACGGCTCCGATGGGCAGTTCCGCCTTCCGGGGTGCTGCGCGTACGACGGCGCGGGCGCGCGTGACCAGGCCACCGGCGCGGTGTGGGCGGCGTTCTACAGCAACAGCAGCGCCCTCAACGAGCAGGGCATCCAGGTGGGCCAGATCGTCCCGTTCGCGGGGTCGTTCACACAGGCGCCGGGATCCGTCATCGACCGCGACGGGTCGGCAGCCTCGGCGGATCCCGGGCAGCGCGTCGCGATGGCCGCGCGCGCGGGCGGTGGTGTCTACGTCGCATACCCGGTCGGCTACCCGACGACCACGGCGATCAACCTCTGGAAGGTGGGCAGCGGCCAGGTCCTGAAGATCCCCGCGCCGGAGGCCCGGGCGGTCACGATGTCCGCGGACCCCGAGGGGCGGCTGTGGGTCAGCTGGTCGTCCAAGAACCGCGTGAAGGTCGTCCACACGAACACGGCCGGGACCGCTCTCGGCGCGGTCGGGTCCTTCGGTGCGCCGAAGGGCACGGACACCGTGTGGAGCAGCGCGTCCTCCGCGGCGGGTGGCGGGCTCGACGTCGCCTACTCGGTGACGTCCCGCAGCGCGATCAACGTGTGGCACACGCACGTGCTGCGGACCCTGTCGGTCGACGGGCCGAAGACCGCGAGCCGTGGCTCGTCCGTGACGTTCACGGTCTCCGACGCCGGAGACCCCGTCGCCGGCGCCAAGGTGACGTTCGGTGGCCGCTCCGCGACCACGAACGCGCAGGGCAAGGCGACGCTGCGGGCGTCCGGAGGCAACGGGGTGCGGGCGGCGAAGGCCGGCTACAACACCGGAACCACGGCGGTCCGCGTCCGCTAGCGGCCGGGAACCTTACGTCGGCTTTACCTCGCGCAGGTGCGGGCTTTCCCCGGCTCTCCCTAGCGTCGCGCTACGCGCAGACCGCGTGGACGCTGAGGAGGAGCCCATGACCAGACGACGCATCACCCTGCCCGCCGCCATCGCCGGTGCGACGGCGGGCATCGTCGCTGCCGCACTGATGCTGAGCACGCCGGCCCTGGCTCGGCACGGGTCCGACGACGGGGTGCCCTCGTCGACCTCGACGAGCTCACCGTCGGCCACCGCGCCGCATGACGACGACCTGGACGATGATCACGGCACGATGTCGGGCCACGACTCGGCCGAGGACCTGGCCGAGGACCTGGACGAGGACCTGGACGAGGACCTGGACGACGATCTGACCGAGGACCTCACCGACGATCACGGCCACGACGGCTCGGCGCCGACACCGACACCGACCCCGACCGTCCCGGCGACGGCTCCGGCGATCGGCAGCGTGCCGACGGCGCCCGTCGAGTCGTCACGAGACCGGGACGGCGACGGCATCTCCGACGGAGAGGATCGCGACGTCGACGGTGACGGCATCCTGAACCGGCGCGACCGTGACATCGACGGTGACGGCATCCGCAACCAGCGCGACCGCGACATCGACGGCGACGGGGTGGCGAACCGCCTCGACCCGACCCCGAGGGGTGCGCGCTAGGAGCCAGCGGACGCGGCCTGCGTTGGCTAGGGTGCCGCGGTGACCTCGACCGTTGCCACGAGCCCCAGCAACGCGGGCCGCGTCCTTCGCGGGCCGTGGCGGCTGATGGCGGCCAGCGCCCTCATGCTGTTCGTCCAGCTCGCCCTGATCCGCTGGGCCGGCGCGAACCTGGTCCACCTGTCCTACTTCTCGAACCTGATCCTGCTCGCGTCCTTCCTGGGGATCGGGCTGGGCTTCCTGCGGTCGCGGCGGCCGCGCGACCTCGGGCGCTACGCGCCGGTCACGTTGCTCGTGCTGGTTCTGTTCATCACGTTCTTCCCCGCCAAGATCGAGGGTTCGTCCAGCCAGCTCATCTTCTTCACCGAGGTGCGGCCCACCGGCGCGCCGACGTGGGTGTCGCTGCCTTTGGTCTTCGTCGTCGTGGCGATCACGATGACGCTCCTCGGCGAGATCACCAGTCGTGCGTTCCGCGAGTTCACCGCACTCACCGCGTACCGCTGGGACATCATCGGATCGATCCTCGGCACGCTCTCGTTCACCCTCATCTCGTTCCTGCGTGCCCCGTCGTGGGTCTGGCCCGTGATCACGCTCGTCCTCCTGTGGGCGCTCTACGGCTTCGCCCTGCCCTGGGTGTCGCGCATCGCGATGGTCGCGATCATGGGTGCGCTCGTGTTCGAGTCGCTGGGTGCGGGCGTCTCCTGGTCCCCGTACTACAAGGTCCACACCGAGACCTACAACGCGGGCACGCCGCAGGAGTACACGACGATCCAGGTGAACGGGATCCCGCACCAGAACGTCCTGGACATCAACGAGCGGCTCAAGTTCGAGCCGGTGTACGACCGGCCGTACGAGCGCATCGTCGACAACCCGCTGGACAACGTGCTCATCGTCGGTGCCGGCACGGGATCCGACGTGGCCCTGGCCCTGCAGCACGGGGCCAAGCACGTCGACGCGGTCGAGATCGACCCGCGGATCATGCAGATCGGCGAGCAGATCAACCCGAACCACCCGTACGACGATCCCCGCGTCACGGTGCACATCAACGACGGCCGAGCGTTCTTGTCGGGTACCGACACGAAGTACGACCTGATCCTCTTCGCCCTGCCCGACTCCCTCACGCTGGTGTCCGGCGCGAGCCAGCTGCGGCTGGAGTCCTACCTGTTCACCGACGAGTCGATCCAGGAGGCGTACGACCACCTGACCGACGACGGTGCGTTCGCGATGTACAACTACTACCGCCAGGACTGGCTCATCAACCGGCTCGCAGGCACCGTCGACGAGGTCTTCGGCCACGCACCGTGCATCGACACCTTCCAGCGGTACGCCGCGCTGGCCGCGATCACGGTCGGGAAGCAGTCGGACAACGTCGTGTGCGCGCCCGGCACGACCTGGGATCGCGCGGCTGTCGTGCAGGCGGGTGGCGAGGTCCCGACGCCCGCGGTCGACGACCGGCCCTTCCTGTACCTGAAGGACCGCACGATCCCGGAGATCTACCTCGTCGTCATCGCGTTGATCCTGGGCATCTCCGCCCTCGGCATCCGGGTCTTCGGCGGCCCGTTCCGGACCATGCGGGGCTACGGCGACCTGTTCTTCATGGGGGCGGCGTTCCTGCTGCTCGAGACCAAGTCCGTCACGACGTTCGCCCTGCTCTTCGGGACGACGTGGCTCGTGAACGCGCTGGTGTTCACCGGCGTCCTCCTGGCGGTGCTCGCGGCGATCGAGACGACCCGACGCGTGCGCAGACCGATCCCGCGCCCGCTCATCGTGACCGGCGTGTTCGCGTCGCTCGCGGTGGCGTTCCTCGTCCCCAACGCTGCCCTGCTCACCCTCCCGGTGCCGGCGCGGCTGGTGTGCGCCGTGGTCCTCGCCTTCGCGCCGGTCTTCTTCGCGAACCTGCTGTTCACCTCCCGGTTCAAGGACGCCGCGAACCCCACTTCCGCCTTCGCCGCGAACCTGTTCGGGGCCATGGTCGGCGGCTGCCTGGAGTACCTGTCCCTGGTGACGGGGTACCGGCTGCTGCTCGTCGTGGTCGCCGTGCTCTACCTCGTGGCGATCCTTCTCGGCCAGCGGCAGCTGCGGCGGGCGAGCTCGGTCGCCGCAGCCCCCTGACCCGGGAGAGTCATCCGTGCGGTTCGCGGCCCGGCGTGAGTGAATAGGGGCGTCCGCGCTTGTAGCCTGTGCTCGTCGCGGGGGCGGGGACAGGGAGAGGGGCCGCCTGATGATGGCTCGCCGCCTTGTCGCTGCGAGGACGAGGCCGACGGTTGTCGGTGTCCTCGGGGTCGCGGGCTGGGTCGTCATCGTCCTGGCGGCCTCCGTCGGCCTGATCCTCAGCCCGACCGTGGCCGGAGAGGCCAACCAGCTCGGCCTGCTGATCGCCCTGAGCATCTTCTTCGTCCTGCTGATCGTGCGACTGGGCGTCGCGGCGGCCAAGCAGCGGGCGCGTCGACCCGGTCTGCTCGCCCTCCTCGCCGGTGTCGCGTTGTGGGCCGCTGGGTCTGCCCTCCTGAACGGCGACTCGCCGGAGGCCCGGACGTTCCCGGCGACGGGTGAGTGGCTGTTCCTCTCCTCCTACCTCGCCTTCGCCGCGTTCTTGGTGCTCGACGTCAGCCACAAGCGGGGCCGGAACCTGACCGCATGGCTCGACGCGGCGATCATGGTCGGCGCGGTCGGGGCCGTGGCCGGGGCCCTGCTGCTGACCCCGTTCGTGAACGCGTTCCCCGAGGGCGGCATCCCGCTGCTCGTCGCGATCCTCTTCCCCCTCATCGACGTGACCCTCGCGCTCGTCGTCGTCGGGCAGTGGGCCTTGGCCGCCCGTTCGCTGTCCCGGTCGACGGTCAGCCTCATCGCCGGCTTCGTGGCCCTCGCCGTGGCCGACTCGAGCCTGGTGCTCAACCTGTCGACCGGCACGTACGCGTTCTCGACGCTGCTCGGCTTCCTGTGGGGCATGTCCTTCATGCTCATCGCGGACGGGGCCGTGATCCGTCGCCCACCTGCCGTCGCGATCGCGCGGCGGCTGCCGGCCGCCTTCCTCGCGGCCGCCTTCACGGTCGCGGTCGTCCTGCTGGTGATCAGGCCGGTCGGACTCCTCGGCTGGGCCATCGCCGTCCCGGCGGCGATCACCTTGTTCGCCACCGGTGCGCGACTGGTGATCGCCCTGCAGGAGTCCCGCCGGGCGTCCGAGGCGTTCCAGATGGCCCAGACCGACGACCTCACGGGGCTCCCGAACCGTCGGGCTGTCATCACCGCGCTGGACCAGGCGATCGCGGCGGACCAGTCGACGGGGCTGGTCCTCCTCGACCTCGACGGCTTCAAGGAGGTCAACGACACCCTCGGCCACAGCGCGGGCGACACGCTCCTGGAGCTCGTCGCTCTCCGGATGCGCGACTCGCTGCCGTCGGACGTGCTGCTGGCCCGTCTCGGGGGCGACGAGTTCGCGATGGTGGTGCCGAACGACAACGAGCTCGACCTGCTCGAGCGGGCGCAGGCAGTGCGGCAGACCCTCCTGGCGCCGGCCAAGGTCGACGGCATGGACCTGGCGATGCACGCCTCGCTCGGCATCACGGTGCGCGAGCCCGGGGACACGCGGGCCGCGGACCTCCTGCGCCGGGCGGACGTCGCGATGTACGAGGCGAAGGTGACCCGATCGGGTGCGCAGCTGTACGACGCGCAGCGCGACGAGTTCAGCCGGCAGCGGCTGCGCATGGGAGAGGAGCTGCGTCGAGCGCTGGCGAAGGGCCAGATCACGACGTGGTACCAGCCGAAGGTCGATGCGGTCACCCAGCTGACGGTCGGGGTCGAGGCGCTGATCCGGTGGCAGCATCCCGAGCGCGGGATGATCCCGCCGATGGCGTTCTTGTCGGTCGCACGCCGGGCCGGCCTGATGCTCGAGCTCTCACAGGTCGTGGCGAGGCTCTCCGTCACCGACGCGCGTCACTGGCAGCGACTGGGGCTCGACCTCAACGTCGCCATCAACCTCGCGCCGCCGGAGCTGCTCGGGGGCAAGATGCTGCCGTTCCTCTACGACCTCATCGCCGAGACCGAGGTCGCCGCCCAGACGTTGACGATCGAGGTCACCGAGGACACGTTCCTCGCCGACCCCGAGCGCGCCCGCGACGTCCTCCTCGACGTCCGCCGACACGGGCTCAAGACCTCGATCGACGACTACGGCACGGGGTTCTCGTCGCTGGCCTACCTGCGTGACCTGCCGGTCACCGAGCTCAAGATGGACCGGTCGTTCGTCTCGACGCTCACCACGGACGAGCGCAGCCGGCTGATCGTGGCGTCCACGATCGACATGGCGCACGCGCTCGACCTCGAGGTCGTCGCCGAGGGCGTCGAGAATGCCGCGGTCACGGCGGAGGTCATCGCCCTGGGCGTGGACGTGCTCCAGGGGTACCACCTGGCGGCCCCGATGCCGGGCGACCAGATCGAGCAGTGGGTGCGCGACTGGAACGAGAACGCCATGACCAGCCGGTCGTCGCCGGTGACCCGGCCCGGGCACTGGCGCAACAGCTCCGCGTCGTAGCCGTCGCGCGGGCCGCCGTCCTCAGGCAGCCGCGACGGGGACGAGCGCCGGGCGTGCGGGAGCCGGCTGCTCGGCGGGCTTGCGGAGGAACGCAGCGTCGTCCGGGACGGAGACGCCGTCGATACCGATGCCCAAGGTCACCAGGCGGTAGAGATCGGGCTGCGTCCGACGCTGGGCATCGGCCACCTCGGAGAAGTGGCCGTACATGGGCACGCTCGACTCGGATCCGAGGTAGGACGCCGGCCGCGTTCCCGGGAGTGCGGCGAAGGTGAGGCCGGCACCCAGCATCGCCTCGTAGGCCTTGAGGTCCAAGATCGCGATCCCGGTCTGCATCTCGTTGACGCGCCCGGCCTTCAGCAGGCCGTGGTACATCGACAGGGCGACCATGAATTTCGGGCCGCGGAAGTCCCGTCGCACGCCGAGGGTCGCGATGTCCCAGGTCCGCGCGGGGTCGATCCCGGCGAGTCCCGCCGACCGCATGCCGTCGACCCGCCACGGATCGCGCTGGATGTCGTTCAGGGTCTTCAGGCCGGCGGGGCCGTCGGAGAGGATCCGGCAGGCGCCTACGACGTCGCCGCGGGAGTCCGAGACGGCCATGAAGAGTGACTGGTCATTGTATGGTCCGTACTCGTCCTCGAGCTGTGCGCGCGTGTTCCCGAACGCCTGCAGGAACACCTCCTCCTCGCACTGGCGCGCTGCGTCGAGCAGGTCGCCACGAACGTCGAAGTGCAGGTACAGAAGGTCACTCATCGTCATCCTCCTCGAGCGGATGAGGCCGCTGCCAGCGGCTCAATTCGGACGATAGGAGGATCCGGCGACGGTGCAAATGCCTACGGCCGCAACGGGTGTTCGGTCAATGTGACCACTGTCCGGAATGACGTGCGTGTAATACCGGGCGGGTCGAGGCCGGCCGAGGCCGGCGCGGAGCCTAGAACTCGCGGTACTCGATCCGGGTCGCGTTGAAGTAGTCGCGCGTGAAGGCGACCGCCTCGGCGGCGGAGAAGGCCTTGCAGGTGTAGATGTCGACGCTGAAGAACAGGCGCGGGACGTCCCAGCCGTAGAAGTGCGCGCCGGAGGTCTCCCAGTGGATCCACCCGGCCCAGCCGTACTTGTCGGACTGGTGCGTCACCGGCCGGATGAGCGTCACCATGTCGAGCACGCCGGACAGGCGCGACAGGTAGTCCTCGATCTGCGCGGCGGTGATGGGCTCGGTGACCAGGCCCTCGACCACGAGGCGCTGACGGTAGATCTCCGGGGCGAGGTCGACCATCTCGTTCAGCGGAAGCGCAGCGGCTTCGGTGCTCATCAGTGCTCCGTTTCGGCGGCAGGCGTCCGGGACGCATGGGGGAAGGTGCCTGAAGCGATTGTCACCGTACTGGTGCCGTTCGCAACTGCTCGGCAGGCGCGCGAGGCGTGTCGGTGACCGGTCAGTGCCCGGGGCGCTAGCGTTCGCGGCACCGGACCGACAGGAGGATCCATGGCACGGCGACTGACGATGGGTGTGATGGCAGTGGCGCTGGCGGCGACGGCTCTGGCGCCTGCGGCGCAGGCCGCGGAGCGGGCGAAGGCGCCCCTGCGCGGGGCCTGGACCTCCGTGTCGCTTCGGCAGGACGGTGTCGGCTACGCGATGCGGCTGACCCCGACCGCGACGACCGGCCAGTACAAGGCGACGCTGCGGATGACCTTCCAGGACGGCACGAAGTCCGGACCGGTGCGTGGTGTCGCCTCCGCCGCCGGCACGGCCGCGAGCCTGCGGGTCATCGGGGAGGGGACGATCCTGGGCTCGCTGGGGCAGGACGGTGCGCTCTTCTTCCCGCGCTGCGGCCGCGTGCTGGACAACATCGTGGCCGGCTCGGCCGACACGATGTGCATGTTCCAGCAGTTCAGCTAGGTCGGCGCCGGGCCGGAGCGTCAGCGGGCTCGGACAGGGCCCGCAGCACCAGCGGCTCGGGCAGCAGATCGAGCAGCCGCTCGATGCGGTGCACGACGTTGGTGACGGTCTTCATGCCCGCCAGGGTACGTGCGGGTCGTCGCCGATGTCAAACACGTTTGACATCGGAGCGCCGAGGATGTCGAGCTGATCAGGCAGAAGCGTGCCGGTCGGGCCAGTTGTCGCTGCCGACGGCCGCCGCGATCGCCCGGGCGTTGCGCCACACCGCCTTCGCCGGCTGGCCGCTGGCGGCGCAGACGCACCGCAGCAGGGCAAGCCGCTCGGTCGGGCCCAGGCTGTCGATGACGGTCCGCACGTACGGTGCGGCTCCCGACGGGACGGTGCCGGTCGCCAGGGCCTCGTCGAGCGCGCGCCGGGTCGCCTTCGCCTTCACGCCGGCCGACCGGACGGCGGCGTCGACGACGCGCTCGTCGTGGCCGCGGTCGACCGCGGAGGGCAGGGCCAGCGGGATCCCGAGGTGCTCGATGAGCGCGAGCAACCGGCTTGCGCCGATCTCGATGTCGCGACCGCTCTCGAGGTAGTTCAGCGTCGCCCGGGACACCCCGGCCAGGCCGGCGAGGTCCTGCTGGCTCAGGCCGGACGCCTTCCGGTAGGCGCGCACGGCTGCTCCGAAGTCGGCGACCCTCACAGCGCGCAGGCTAGGACGTGTCGGGCCCGCTTCGCAGGCCGGCCTCAGGTCTGCCGGGATACAGTCGGCGAGCCGACCGTCGAACCGAGGGGAACCCACATGACCGCGCGCCGCACCTCTGCCCTGTTCGCGACCGCCCTGCTCGCCGCGACCGCCAGCGTCGGCCTGGCGACCTCCGCGCAGGCGGCGAACGCGAGCGACACGGTCGTGATCAACTGCGTCGGCAAGAAGGTCGTGAAGCCCAAGGAGATCGTCGTGACGTGTGCGGACGCCAACGTCGCGGTGCAAAAGATCAGCTGGAAGCGGTGGGGCCTGAACTCCGCGGTCGGCACTGGCACGCTGTCGTGGAACACCTGCCTGCCGACCGACTGCGCGTCGGGCACGGTGCAGACCTACCCCGTGCGCGTCACGCTGAGCCGGCTGGCCTCCGGCCCCAACGTCACGGCGTTCACGAAGATGACGCTCGCGTTCCCGAAGGGCGGCCCGGCCTCGGCGAACACGGCCAGCTACCTGCTGGACAACCAGCTCGCGAGCTGACCTCGGCGGACTGGTAGGTCGTTCCCAGTCGCGTCCGAGCGGCCTGCCAGGTCCGCTCGGCAACGTGTCCTTCGTCCGAGGGCGTCCGGCCCTCCTGACCGAAGGGAACGACCATGAATGCCAAGCGTCTGACCAAGGCCGCACTCGTCTCCTCCGTCGCGCTCGTCGGCGTCGCCGCGCTCGCGACCCCGGCGTTCGCCGCCGACGAGGAGTCGACCACGCCGGCCGACGTCTACCAAGCGGTCGGGATGCCCGCGAGCGGGTCCTGCGACGCCGTGACCGACACGTCCCTGAACTGGGGCGACGTCGCCTCGGGCGGGTGGAGCGTCGGCTGGGGCGACTGGCTGAACGACGGCGCCGGCGGCGTCGCCTGCGTGCGGACGCTGACCTTCAACGAGAACAGCCAGGCGTGGGAGGTCGCCGCCTGAGGCCTGCCGGTGATGCCGGGACTATACCCCCAGGGGTATAGTCCCGGCATCACCGACGTTTCGAGGAGCCCGTCCATGTGCCGCCAGGTCACCTGCAAGCTGTGCAAGAAGACGACATGGGCCGGGTGCGGCCAGCACGTGAACCAGGTGATGAAGGGCGTGCCGCGCAGCGATCGCTGCACCTGCACGGCGGCCGACAAGGACGCTGCCCGGAAGAAGACCTTGCTCGGCCGGCTCTTCGGCTGACGGGGCGGATGTGCCGGCCATCCCGGCACGCCCCGTACAGTGCTTGTCATGTTCACGGGCAACGCGATGGTCGACCGGGCACTCCGGTACCGCCCGCTCGGTCGTTGGCGACCGCGCGGCACGTTGTCATCCGCTGCGCCGGTCCAGTCATTGGGCCGGCGCTCTTCTTTATGGGAGTCGTGATGGACGCAGCGATCGACCAGCTCGACATCGCCGAGGCGCGAGCACGCCTGGCGACGGTGCGAGACGAGAACGAGGCGGACCTCGCGGCCGCCCGGGCGACTCTGGAGCGCCTGGCGGACGACGGTTCGGCGAGCGCGGGCAACCTGTCCGACGTGGTCGCCTCCGCGCAGCACATGGTCAACGACGCCGAGCACATCCTCGCCGAGGTCTCGGCCGCCTTCGCCCGAATCGACGACGGCACGTACGGCTCGTGCACGTCCTGCGGGGGTCCGATCGCCGCCGGACGGCTGGAGGTCCGCCCGTACGTGCGGACGTGCCTGCCGTGCTCGGCCTAGCGGCCGGTCGGATCAGATCCCGAGCGTCGACCGCGGGTAGGCCGCATCGGGGTCGGTCATCACATTCACGACGTACGGGATGCCGGCGGTCATCGCGCGGTCGATCGCCGGTCCGACCTGCTCCGGATCGGTGACGCACTCGCCGCCGCAGCCCAGGGCGATCGCCGCCTCGTCGTACCGCGTGGGCGAAAGGTCGGCGACGACGTCGTAGCCGTAGAGCAGCCGCATCGGCCCCTTCTCCAGGCCCCAGCCGGCGTTGTTGCCGACGATGACGACGGCGGGGACGCGATGGCGGGCCAACGTGTCCAGGTCGGCCAACGAGAAGCCCGCGGCGCCGTCTCCCATGAGGAGGAACAGCGGCGAGGACGGATGCACGATCCCCGCGGCGAGCGCGAACCCCGGGCCGGTGCCCAGGCAGCCGTACGGACCCGGGTCCAGCCACCGGCCGGGCTGCTCGGGTTCGACGAACCGTCCGGCGAACGACACGAAGTCTCCGCCGTCGCCGATGACGATGCTGTCCGGCGTCAGGCGGGACCGCAGCTCGCCGTAGATGCGGGCGGGGTGGATCGGCGTGCTGCGACTGGTCAGCATTGGTTCGTCCGCCGCGATCGCGGCGAGGGCGGCCTGGCGCAACTCGCTGGTCCACGTGCCGTCGACCGCTCGGCCGGGCGCGAGTGCCAGCAGGGCCGCGGTGAGATCGCCGACGACGGAGCAGGCGACGTGCGGTGACGCGGAGACCTCGTCCGGCGTCTGGACGATATGGATCACGGGCGCGGCCGGGTCCCCGAATGCGCCGTACCCCAGGCGGAAGTCGAGCGGCGTGCCGACCACGACGACGAGGTCCGCCTCGGCGAACGCCCGCGAGCGCGCGCGGGTGACCAGGTGCGGGTCGGACGGCCCGAGCACGCCGCGCGCCATGCCGTTCGCGACGACCGGGAGGTCGCGGAGCCGGACGAGCTCGCGTGCGGCGTCGACGGCGTCCGACTGCCACACCCCGCTGCCGAGCACGACGAGCGGATGCCGCGCGGCATCGAGCTGGCGTCGTGCCGCAGCGACCGCGTCGTCGTCCGGCGGCGGAGCCGGGATCGGCCGCGCTGCGGGCCGGGGTTCGCGGGCGGACGGAGCGAAGATCACGTCGATCGGCACGTCCCAGAACACCGGGCCGCTACGGGCCGATGCGGCGAGAGCGAACGCGCGGTCCGCGGCGTCACGGACCTCCGAGGCGCTGTGCGTGGTCCAGGCGGCCTTCGTGATCGGGGAGAGGAGCGGGACGTGGTCCAGCTCCTGCAGGGCTCCCTGCCCCCAGCGTGAGTCGGGTGACCGACCGCCGACGACCACCATCGGCGTGCCGTTGAAGGAGGCCGTCGCCACGGCACTGACGGCGTTCGTGACGCCCGGACCCGCCGTGACCGCGGCGAAGCCCGGAGTCCGCGTCAGCCGACCCGTGGCCTCGGCGGCGAACACGGCCGTCTGCTCGTGGCGGGTGTCCACCAGGCGCAGCGGTCCGTCCCGCTCGGCCGTGCGGGGATCCGCGGACGCCAGCACGCGGTCCTTGCCGCCGACCGCGGCGTCGTAGATCGGGAAGACGTGCGCCCCCGAGAGCGTGAAGCACGTGCGCACTCCGGCAGCGACGGCCGCATCGACGATGTGCTGACCTGCGTTGACCTCGTCCACGACCGGCACGCTATCGGGGCGAGCGGCTCGAGGCGCGCGGGTGACCGGAAAACGTTGCAGGGCAACGATGTCATGACCGGCAGGCAGAGCGAGTGTCAGCCGGATCGGGTATTCTGTACGTATGTTCGAGTCCGATCCCGAGGCCCCCGACGATGGGCCCGAGTCCGTGCCTGAGGACAGGGAGTTCGTGCGGCCGTCCTCGGGTGAGTGGCTGGCGTCGGCGTGCGGTCAGGCTCCGGGTGTGGGGCTGTTGGACACGCTCGGGGAGATCGTGGTCGGTGAGCTGACGGCCGACGAGGCGGTCACCTATCTGCTGCACATGCAGCGGGCGGTGGCATGGCTGGCCGGCGCGGAGACTCGCGCCCGTGCGGCAGTCACCGACAAGGTCGTGACGGAGATTCAGGCTCAGCTCGCGGCGGATGCCGATCCC
>OFJB01000415.1_pt1 | contig 21243 bp, 23 predicted proteins | sample 1775081 | NCBI WGS metagenome assembly OFJB01 (sample SAMN08195771, study PRJEB24354) | sludge metagenome | isolation source: initial sludge from phenol fed wastewater aerobic bioreactor | place: India: Nagpur | collected 2016-06-05
CTCGCACCGTTCGGCCGGGCGGTTGCAGCCGGGGAACCGGCAGTACTGGTCACGGAGCCGGATCACGAGCTTCTGCAGGTCTGACGCCAGGTAGTGGCGGCGCCCGGCGTCGAGGATGCAGCCCGCGGAGTCCGTAACCAGGCGCCGGATCGTCGACGACTCCAACGCAGCCTGCGCGATCACGTCGCGGATCTCGTCGCCGGTGCACGGGGTGTTCCCGATCCGGCCGCCCTGCTCGCTCGCCACGACGATCGTCTCGAGCGGGACCAGGACGTTGACGTGCACGGAGAGCTTCGCCTCCTGCACCGGACTGTCCACGACCGCCACCGATCCCGGATCGCCCAACGTAAGTGCCACCAGCGCTGCGACCTGGCGCTGCCCTCGGGTGATGCACCCGTCCGCGACCTCGAACCGAGCGTCCTTCGCGAGCGTGTTCACGGCCTGCATGACAGCCGAGGCGTGCGCGGTCGGCATCACGGCCCGGATCTCGGACGTGCCCGGCTCGACCGGGTTCAGGAAGACCCCGTGGTCCTGCTCCGCCGCCCTACGCCGCCGCGCCCTCGCCCCGACCGGGTCGATCGCCGTCACCAACACCCGCGCCTTCCGGCCCGCTTCACCGGGCGTGTGCGTCGCGGCGAACGGAACGACCTTCGCGAGGACCTCCGCGCAATGCTTCGCATACTCCGCCTGCTCGGCCGGGTCGGCGCTGCCGAAGCCGGGAAGGTTCCGCAACTGCCGCCCGATCGCCCGCACATGCTCCAGCGTGAGCGACCCCGCGAGCATCCCGTCCAGCATCGGCCGCCAGGTACCCATCAACTCCTGCGCTTCCAGGATCCGGGCCTCCCCGGTCACCGGCGACAACCGCAACGCCGCCGTCACCTCTGACCACGCCACCTGCTCCGGCGCCACGAACTGCGGCCGACCCGCCATCGCATCCGCCGCCAGGATCCCCTGCACCTCGTCGACGACCTTCGCCGTCACCCGGGCACGAAGCTCGGTCTCCACGCCAGCGGCATGGGACATGAACCGCTGCATCTGCTGCAGCAAGGTGACCGCGTCATCCGCGCTCAGGTCATCGACCGAGACCTGGCCCAGAGTGTCGAGCAGCTCGACACCTGGACGCTGCGCGCACGCCGACGCGAGCCACTCACCCGCCTACGGCTCCACGAACTCCACGTCCCCCGGCAACGGCGGCGCGTCCTGGTCATCGTCGAACGGGCACTCCCGATCCACCCACGTCTCATCCGGGCCACCGTCACCCACCGCGTCGGCGGGACCGGGACCGGGTGATTCGAACGTGTGTCCATGATATCCGAGCGGGCCGACACCGTCAATCGTGACAGCACGCGAATGCATTGCGGGACAACGGTTCCGATCATCCGCGGTGCCGCATTCGCGACACGCCCGCGGCGGGCGCGAGCAGGCGTCGAGTCCGTACGACGCGCAGGTCGTATCCTCCGGCCGTGGTGACACTCGCTGCTCTCGTCGAGGAGCGCACGGATCTCGACGCGCGCGACGCCGAGGCGCTGTCACAGATCGTGGCCGACTGGTCGATCGTCGCCGACCTGGCGCAGAGCGACCTCGTGCTGTGGCTGCCGACCTGGAACGACGCGGGCCTCGTCGCGGCGGCACAGGTCCGGCCGACGACTGCGCCGACGGCGGTCCCGGACGACGTCGTCGGCTCGTTCGTGCCGAAGGGGCGGTACACGCACCTGGACCAGGCGATCGCGTACGGCCGCCCGGTCACCGTTCGGGACATCACGTTGCCGTGGCTGCCGACCGGGGACGAGGCGTACCCGCTGCGGCGGGGAGGTCGCGTCATCGGCGTCGTCGCCCGGCGGTCCTCGAGACATTCCCGGGTCGCCGGGCAGCTGGAGGAGATCTACCTTGCCTCGGCGGACGACCTGCTGAGGATGCTCGTCGACGGACGATTCCCGGTTCCGGAGATCGGTGACGAGGTCGCCGGCACCCCCCGCGTCGGTGACGGCATCGTGCGACTGGATGTGGACGGCACAGTGCGGTACGCGAGCCCGAACGCGGTGAGCGCCGTCCGTCGGCTCGGTCTGGCGACCGACCTCGTCGGCGCGTCCGCCGCGGAGGTCGTCGTGCGGCTGTCGCGACGGCATGGTCCCGTCGACGAGTCGTTGTCGGCTGTGGCCGGCGGACGCGTCGCCGGACGCGTCGACGTGGACACCCCGACCGCGCAGGTCCTGGTGCGGGGAGGCCCGCTCTGGCACGACGACGAACGCATCGGCGCGCTGCTGTTCGTGCAGGACGTGACGGACCTGCGCCGACGTGAGCGTGCTCTGATGGGCAAGGACGCCACCATTCGCGAGATCCACCACCGGGTCAAGAACAACCTGCAGACGGTTGCCGCGATGCTGCGCCTCCAGGCGCGGCGGGCGCCGACGGAGCAGGCCCGCGAGGCGCTCGCCGAGGCGGAGCTGCGCGTCGCCGCGATCGCCGTCGTGCACGACTCCCTGTCCGGGCAGGACGGCGAGGAGGTCGACTTCGATGAAGTCGCTGATCGCGTCGTCGCCTTGGTGCGCGACCTGGCGCCGGCGTTCGCCCACGGGGTTCCTCTGCCGCGGATCGTGCGCCGCGGGTCGTGGGGATCACAGCCCGCGGACGTCGCGACGCCGCTGGCGATGGTCGCCTCCGAGCTCCTGCACAACGCTGTCGAGCATGCGGCCGCCGCGTCGATCGACCTGTGCCTGGAGGAGGACGACGCCGGGCTCGTCCTGCGCGTCCTCGACGACGGACGAGGCCTCCCGGACGGGTTCGACCCGGCCGACGCCGGACTGGGACTGAGCATCGTCCAGTCGCTGGTGACCGGCGACCTGCGCGGGACCTTCGCCATCACAGCCGAGCCGCACCATGGCACGACGGTCACGATCGGCGTTCCCCAGCCCGGCGCGGGCGCCTAGTGCTGCAGGTCACGTTCGTCGGCACCGGACCGTTCCAGCGCCTGCCGGAGGTCCTCGCCGGGCCGGGCGTGCGAATCACCGTCGTGGGCGGCCGACGCAACCCGCTGCGTCGCAGCCAGTTCGTCGACGAGTTCGTCGAGCTCGACGACGGCGCCGATGGAATCGCAGGGGCCCTCCTGGCACGGCCCGACGTGATCGAGAGCCTGCGGGGCTGGATCGTCTTCGGCGACGACACCACGATGTTCCGGCTCGCGACGAGCGACCTGCCGATGTCGGAAAAGCTGCGCATCCTGCCGGTTCGCAAGGCGGCGGGGCTGACGATGCTGGGATCGAAGGTCGGGCTCGAGCTCGTCCTCCGTGAGGCGGGGGTGGCCGGACCGCGGACGGCGATCGCGGGCACGCGCGACGAGGTGGCGGGTGCGGTGGGGCAGCTGGCGGACGTTCCGCGCCTGCTGGTCAAGGGCGCCGAGGGGGCGGCGGGGGAGCGGGTCCGCTGGTGGAGGAACGACGCCGACCAGATCCCCGACGCGTGGTTCCCCATCGTCGTGCAGGAGTTCGTCTCCGGACCGACCGTCAGTGTCGAGGCGCTCTTCCGGAACGGGGAGCTGGTGGGGTGGCTCTACTCGCGGATGACGTCGGACATCGTGGGCGGGGGGCCGTCCACGGCGCGCTGCTACCTGTCTCCGCCGTCGCGGGACTTCGTCGACGATCTGGGTCTTGTCGCGAAGACGGCCGGACTGCACGGCTTCGCGAACTGCTCGATGGTGTGGTCGCCGGCCGAGGGCCGCCACCGGCTGTTCGAGGTGGACGTACGCCCGAATGCGTGGGCCCAGTTCGGCCCGGCCCTGGGCGTCGACTGGGCCCGCCAGATGACCGACATGATGCCGGGCTGCGCCGAACCGCGCATCGCACCCGACGAGCGAGTGGCCGTCCACCTGTACCCGCGCGAGCTGATCGACGTCCTCGAGCACGGCCGGTGGTCGGGCCTGCGGCCGTGGCTGCTGGCGCTCCCCGGGACGTGGGGCACCCGGAACGCTCGCGACCGTGGCGTCAACGCCGTGGACCGCGCCGACCTGTGGGGGGCGGCGCGGCATGCGGCGTTCCTGGGTGCGCTGATCGGCGCGAGCCGGACCCGGCAGGCGCTGTTGCCGGCGCGCCGCCGGAGGCAACCGCCTCAGGTGGCGACGAGCCGGACCGGGGCGTGATCGGCCGACCCGTGGTCGGCGTGCAGATCAGACGTTGCTGCGAGCGCGCAGGCGCGCGTTCCGGCGCTTCAGAGCGCGCCGCTCGTCCTCGGAGAGCCCGCCCCAGACGCCCGCGTCCTGACCGGTCTCGAGAGCCCACCGCAGGCATTCGTCCACGACCGCGCAACGCCGGCAGACCGCCTTGGCCTCTTCGATCTGAACCAGGGCAGGTCCGGTGTTGCCGATCGGGAAGAACAGCTCGGGGTCCTCGTCACGGCAGGCAGCCTCATGGCGCCAGTCCATGCGTATCACTCCAATATCCAGCATGCGCCGGGTTCGCCGACGCTCGTGATTGCTTTCACGTGCATCGGCACGACCTCGCCATTGCCGGGGATCTCCCGGCCCAGGCGAGGGGGCTTGCCAACGAAAGCGAAGCAACGGGCCCGTATAGGTTCGCAGACGATTCAGGGCGCGACAAGTGGGATTCGGCGTTTGACTGGTCCTGGCGCTGTCGGTTAGATCACAAACAGGTCACAGAACGTCGATTTGTCCGATAAGTTCCCCGATATCCGGACGTCTACGCAAGCGCTTGCAAGGACGGGGCGACCACGCGGAGGGCCGCGGGCCAGGACGTGAAGTCGACCCGCGTCCGTTCGCCCATGCCCTCGCCGTCGACCTGCAGGGCGACGGGGTGACGCGCCCGCACCGTGAACGCGTCGACGTCGTGCCACAGCACGATCGCCCCGCGCGCCGAGCCGGCTCGCGCCGAGCCGGTGACCATCCGGGTGGCGGCGACGAGCGCGGTCGGCACGCCGAGGCGACGGGTGGCGAACACGTCGAGCCCGGTGTCGAAGGACGCCTCGGGGCACGGGTTGATCGGCTTGCTTCCGAGGTACGTCCACGGGCCGGTGTTCTGGACGAAGGCCAGGAACGCGCCGTCCACCTCGTCGTCCCCGCGGCGCAGCGACAGCTCCGGGTCGCGGCGGTTGGTCCGCCGGAAGTACTGGTCCAGGGTGGTCGCGAGGTAGCGGAGGGGCGTGGCGGACCGGCCGTCGCGGCGCTGGCGCTCCATCGCGGCGATGATCTCGGCATCGATGCCCAGGCCGGCGTTCGCCACGAACCAGCGCTCGTCGGCGCGGCCGAGCCCGATCGTGCGGACGGTCCGAGCGCGGATCAGCTCCAGGAGCATGCCCGTCGCCTCGATCGGATCGAGAGGGATTCCCAGCGACCGCGCGAACACGTTGCCGCTGCCGCCCGGGACGGTCGCCAGCAGCGGCACGTGCGGGCCGGGCCCGTCCCGCAATATCCCGTTGACGACCTCGTTGATCACGCCGTCGCCTCCCAGGGTGGCGACGACGTCGAGGCCGCTCTCCAGTGCGCCCTCGCCGACCGCCATGGCGTGCTCGCGGTGGGCGGTGAACACGACGTCGAGGTCGATGACGTCGGACAGGGCGTGCACGATGACGTCGACGATGCGCGGGGAGGTCGTGGTGGCTCGGGGGTTGACGACGAGCAGGCCGCGCACCCGTCGAGCCTAGCCAGGGAGCGCCGTCGCTACCGTGGGGCCTCGTGACCCCGCCGGACCGTCCGCTCGTCGCGTTGGCGGCGATCTCCATGGTGCAGGGGGCCGCCCTCGTCGTCTACGCGCTGTTCGACGTCGTCGAAGCGGTCCGCGTCGGCATCACCGGCCCGGCCGAGGTGTCGAACGTGCCGGCCGTGATCCTGCTCGTCGTCATCACGGCTGCCTTCGGGGTGGCCCTGGTGTGGGTCGGCCTGGGGTGGTGGCGTGGACGCCGCTGGGCCCGCTCGCCCTTCGTGCTCGCCCAGCTCATCGGGGGGTTCATCGGCGTGGAGCTGGCCCAGTCGGACGGGACGGTCGAGCGCGTCACCGGCATCGCGCTCGTGCTCGTCGCGCTGATCGGGCTCGTGCTCTCCTTCGCGCCTGCCGTGAACCGGCGACTAGCCGACTGACGCGGCCGTCGCGCCTCACCTGTCCGACGCGTCGGACAGGCCCTCGCGCAACTGCGCGAGCGCTCGGGCCAGGAGCCGGGAGACGTGCATCTGGGAGATGCCCAGTCGCTCGGCGATCTGGGCCTGGGTGAGCTCCTCGCCGAACCGCATCGCGATGATCCGGCGCTCCCGCTCCGGCAGGGCAGCGAGGAGCGGACGCAGGGACTCGCGGTCCTCGACCGACTCGAACCCGGTGTCGTCCGCGCCTCGCCGCGCATCGTGGGCGAATTCCTCGCTGGGCTCGAACGATTCGGCGGTCAGGGCATGGCGTGCCTCGATGGCCTCGAGCACGTCGTCCTCGCCGAGCTGCAGGTCCGCCGCGAGCTCGGCGACCGTGGGCGGTCGGCCGGACGCAGCAGTGAGCTCGTCGATACGCCGGGCGGTCAGCAGCGCGCGCTCCTTCAGGCCGCGGGGAACGCGAAGCGCCCAGGTGTGGTCCCGGTAGTGGCGCTTGATCTCGCCGATGATCGTCGGGGTTGCGAACGTCGAGAATGCCGTGCCTCGACCCGGGTCGAACCGGTCGACGGCATTGAGCAGCCCGACCATGCCGGCCTGCACCACGTCGTCGAGCGGCTCACCGCTGCTGCGGTAGCGGTGAGCGAGGTAGCGGACGAGCGGAACGTGCAGCACGACGAGCTCGTCCCGCGCGTGCGCGCGCTCCGGGTGGTCGGCCGGCAGAGTGGCGAGCAGGTCGAGCAGTTCCCGTTCGCGGGCACGCTGCTCGGCCGACCAGCCACCGGATCGTTCGGTCACGCCCCGACGGGCGAGGGTCGCCGGACCCGCAGGCGCAGCGTGAGGGTCCCGTGGTCCACGTCCGGGGCGACCTCGTCGACGAGCGCGCGAAGGACGGTCCACCCGAACGTCTCGGTCGACGGCGGCCGCCCGCTCGTGCTCGGTGCGGTCACGTCGATCAGGAGCGCATCGTCCTGAATCTCGAACCGGCAGGAGATCCGGCTGCCTGCCGGCGCGTCGGCGAGCACCTGGCTGACGGCCTCGTCGACAGCGAGCCGGACATCCTCGAGCCGATCCACGGTCAGGCCGAACCGCCCCGCCATCGTCGCGGCGACGGAGCGCGCCAGGCTCATGTTCCGCGTGTCGACACCGAACGTAAGCGTCACCTCGTCGGTCATCGGCTGTCTCCTCGCGCCAGGGCGGTCAGCGCGTCGCCGGTGACGCGGTACGGGATCCACTCGGTGAGGGCCTGCGCGCCGTGCGCGGCGTAGAAGTCCCGGCTGGGTGCGTTCCAATCCAGAACCCACCACTCGAGCCGACCGTATCCGTTCTCGACGCACTCGGCGGCCAGTGTGCGCAGGAGGGTCGAGCCGTAGCCGGAGCCGCGCAGAGACGGACGGACGTACAGGTCCTCCAAGTAGAGCCCGTTCACCCCGAGCCAGGTCGAGAAGTTGAGGAACCACAGGGCGAATCCGCCGAGTCGGTGGTCGGGACCTTCGTGCTCGACGACGTGGGCGTAGACGGTCGGCCGCGGGCCGAACAGTGCCTGCCGGAACTGGTCGGGCGTGGCGACGGCTTCGTGCCGTGCGTGCTCGTACTCGGCCAGGTCCCCGACCATCGCCACGATCTCGTCGACGTCGTCGGGCTCGGCCCGTCGGATGAGTCCGTCCGTCATGCCGCGACCCTAGCCGTCGGCCGCGTGCCCATCGCCCGTCAGTTGCCGCCGAACTCCAGCCACTGCGCCGCGAGCGGGGAGGTGGGCCCACCCGGGAGGGGCTGCCGCCTCCACAGGGCGAGAACGACGTCGTCCGCCGATCCGGTGAGCTCCGGGAGGTCGACGTCGGCAGCGGCCGAGGCCGTGAATCTGAGGTCCCGTTCTGTCGTGTCGACGGTCCACTCCGTCCCGGCGTCTGTCAGCCGTACCCGCAGGCGGCCGACCGGTGGCGTGCGTCCATCGCGGTCGATGACGCGCGGGACGATCACCTCGAAGTACTCGGCGACGAAGTCCGCGGCGAGCGGGAAGGCGTCCCCGGGTTCTCCGACGGCGCGTTGAGCGTCCCAGCGGTGCACGGCGACCTCGTGCGCCTGCCGGCGCGGCCACACCCCGGCGACCCTCGGGACGGGGAAGGGGTGCCAGGTCGGCGCCGCCGGATCCAGGTCGCGCATCGCGTCGACGAGGGCGCGCGCGCCCGAGGTCAACCACTCCTGCAGCGCCCGCGCCTCGTCCGGACCGGGCGCCGGCGGGGGGTCGATGGCGTCGTCCTGCGGCGGTGCCCCGGTGACCGCAGCGAGCCGGGCCCAGCGCTGCACCTCGCCCAGGTGGTGGGCCAGGTCGCGCAGTGTCCAGCCGGGGCACGTCGGGACGTCGACGTCCAGGGTCTCGTCCGTGATCGTGGCGGCGAGCGACGCGGTGTCCGAGGTGATCGAGCCGAGGTACGTGCCGGTCGTCAGCGCCATGGCCGTGTCCTTCCGTGGGGTCGAACGCGAGGCGGACGATAGCCCGCGCGACGGTCCTCGTCGACGCGTGCCGTCAGCGGGCGGAGCGCAGCATCGCCGGCGTGGATTCGGCGCAGACGCCCTGGAACTCGACGGACGCCCCGAGCGACGCGGGCAGCGCGGACCGGTCGACGACCTCGAACCCGAACCGGGCGAAGAAGTCCGGCGCGGTGTAGGTCAGGAGGGCGACCGGCGCGTGGTCGGCGTCGACTACGGCGAGGGCGGCCGTCACGAGCCGGGCGCCCAGCCCGTGGTCGCGCAGCTCGGGACGAACGGCCACCGACCGCAGCAGGTAGGCCGCGTCCGGTCCATCACCGTGGCGCTCGAGCGCGGCCACGCCCGCCAGCCCGTCGCCGTTCGTCGCGACGAGGACGCGAGCGGCCGCGTCGAGGCCGTCCAGCGGCAGGCCATTGTCCGCCAACAGGCCGTCGACGGCCGGACGGTCGTCGGGCGTCGCTACCCGAAGTTGCACGCCGTCGAGGGCGTCGTCGGGGGCGTCGCCGTCGGGGGCGGGGATCAGCGAGGCGATCAGCTCGCGCACGCGTGTCTTGATCTCGTCGCGGATGGGTCGGACGGCGTCGACGCCCTGTCCGGCGGGGTCGTCGAGCACCCAGTCCTCGTATCGCTTGCCCGGGTAGAACGTGCAGGTGTCGCCGCAGCCCATGGTGATGACCACGTCGGAGTCCTGCACGGCCTCGTCGGTCAGGATCTTCGGGGTCTGGGCGCTCATGTCGATGCCGTCCTCGAGCATCGCGGCGACCGCGGCGGGGTTGACCTGGTCGGCCGGTGCGGACCCGGCGGAGCGAACTTCGATGCGGTCGCCGGCCAGGTGCTGCAGGTAGGCGGCGGCCATCTGCGAGCGGCCTGCGTTGTGGACGCAGACGAACAGCACGGAGGGCTTGTCGGACATGGCTTCTTCCTTCGCGAGGCGCTAGCGGACGGGGCCGTCGTGGACGGCGTCGGGCAGGTCGAGTGGCTCGGGCCGGACGCCGCGTCGGGGGTAGAAGTACTCGGTCAGCCCGGCGCCGACGGCGGCACCGAGCACCTGGAAGACGACGAACAGCGGGACCGACTGCGGCGCGATGCCGGAGAACGTGTCGGTCAGGGACCGGCCGATCGTGACGGCCGGGTTCGCGAACGACGTCGACGCGGTGAAGAAGTAGGCGGCGCCGATCCAGGCGGGGACGAGCACGGGCCCGAGGTGGCCGCGGCCGGTGCGGGTCAGGGCGCCGATCACCAGGAGGAGACCGGCCGTCGCGACGACCTCGCCGAGCCAGACGCCCGCGCCGCTGCGCACGTGCGTCGACGTCTCGACGGCGGGAAGGTCGAACATCAGGTTGGCGACGATCGCGCCCGCGCATGCGCCGACGACCTGGACCACGACGTAGAGCGCGCCCTCCCCGGTCGGCATCTCGCGACGGACGAGGGCGACCCCGGTCACCACCGGGTTGAAGTGGGCGCCGGAGATCGGCCCGAACGCCCAGATGAGGACACCGAGGGCGGCGACCGTCGCCAGTGCGTTGATCAGGAGGGTGACGGCGAGGTCGTCGCTGAGGAGGGAGCCCATGATCCCGGAGCCCACGACGGTCGCGACCAGGACGGCGGTTCCCAGGAATTCGGCGCTGGCCCGACGTGCCAGCGTGTGCGTCATGTCCGTCCCCTCCCTCGGCGCGCGGAGTCACTTGACAGGATCTCAGCGGGTCAACAAGCATTGAGTCAATGTCAACTGAACGAAACCTTAGCGAACCGTCCGCGACGCGGCAGGAGCGGGCGCGGGCGCTGGCGGCGCTGGGCGACCCGACGCGGCTCGGGGTGGTGGAGCTGCTCGGAGCCCAGGACCTGTCCCCGGACGCCCTCGCTGCGGCGCTGGAGGTTCCGGGCAACCTCCTGGCTCACCACCTGAAGGTCCTGGAGTCCGCTGGCCTCGTGCGCCGGGTGCACTCGCAGAGCGACCGGCGGCGGACCTATGTGCAGGCGGTCGAGGGCGCGCTCGACGGGCTCCTGCCGGTGCCGGTCGCACTGACGGCACCTCGCGTCGTCTTCGTGTGCACGCACAACTCCGCGCGCTCCGTCCTCGCCGAGGCGTTGTGGCGCACCGCCAGCGACGTACCCGTGGCGTCCGCCGGGACCCACCCCGCCGCCGCGATCAACCCGAGCGCCCGCAAGGCGGCCCGTCGCCACGGGCTCGTCATCCCCGAGGGGGTGCCGCAGTCGATCGTCGCGGTGGTCCGTCCCGGTGACGTGGTCGTGTCGGTGTGCGATGCGGTCAACGAGGAGCTGGACCCGATGCCGAACCCCCGCATCCACTGGTCGGTACCGGATCCCGCGAGCGTCGGGACGGACGCGGCGTTCGACGCGGCCGTCGACGAGCTCCGCAGCCGAGTGACCCACTTGGCTCCCCGGGTCAACCGCGGGCGCGTGTCGCGGTCGCGGCCGCGACGGTGAGCTCAGGCCGTGCAGCAGCCGCCGGCCGTCAGCTCGATCTCGACGGGCTGGTCGTCGGTGATCACGTAGACCTCCCACGGCGCCCCTGCGGGGTCGTCGACCCACACCTTGTCCTGCACCGCATGGCAGCACAGCGTCTCGTCCTCGACCCTCGCCGGCAGGCCCGCGTCGGCGAATCGCCTCGTCGCCTCGACGACGGCGGCCGTGTCGAACACCTCGATCCCCAGGTGGTTCAGCGCCCCGGCGGTGCCGACGCCTCTCTCGGACTCGGGGACCTCGAAGAGCACGAGCTTCAGCGGCGGGTTCTCGACGGCGAAGTTCGCGTACCCCGGGCGCCGCTTGTGCGGCTCGACCCCGAGGAGTGTGGTGTAGAAGTCGACGCTCGCCTCCAGGTCGGAGACGTTGAGTGCGAGCTGGATCCGTGACATGGTTCCTCCGTATCGATGAACGTCGATGCGGAACGTAGCATCTACATTGATGACTGTCTATATGGAAGGGGTGGCCGTGGCGCCCGACCTGACCCTCGTCCCCGCGGGCGGTGACGTGAGCGGCGATGCCTGCTGCGCTCCCGGCCTCGCGGCCCCGTTGGACCGGCCGGCCGCCGAGGAGCTCGCGCGGCTGCTCAAGGCCGTGGCGGACCCGACCCGCCTGCAGCTCGTCGCCCTGCTGAAAATACCCTAGCACTAGCCAGAGAAAAGCCATCGGGCCGACAGCTCCCGCCGCGAAGTCGCCAAGCTCATTGGGAGGCAAACATGAAAGCTTCGCCCAGTTGTAGATGATGTATGCAATCAGCAAGCCTACATAGACGAGGCTGACCCAGTATCCGATGCTTGTCCTGCGCTCGGTGCCCAATTGGATTTCCGCGTTGTCAGTCTGCACGATTCCCCTCCTGTACTCAAAACTATAGCGCTCACAAGGGCTATCGCGCGCCCAGCATAGGGTTAGGCCAATCCCCCATGCCCCGGAAGACTCCCGGGCATGGCCAAACCCCCAGCGGGCAAGAAGTCCGCGCCCCCCAGTAAGAAGAGCACCCCCAAGCCTGCAGCCCCCAAGAAGGCCGCAGGCTCAGTCGCACCTGCGCGCAAGGCAGCACCAGCCAAGAAGGCGCCCGCAGCAAGCACCAAGCCCGCCAAGCCCGTAAAGGCCGTAAAGGCCGCAGCACCGCCCAAAGCCAAGGCACCAGCCAAAACCCCGGCCAAGGCGGAATCGCAACCCGCCACGCCAACACCCACCGACACGGTACTGACCGACAAGCAGCAGCGCTTTGTCGATGAGTACATGGTGGACATGAACGCCACCCAGGCCGCCATTCGTGCCGGATACAGCCCGCACACGGCCAATGAGCAGGGCTCACAGCTCTTAGCAAAACTTAGTATCCAGCGCGCCCTGAACGCCGCCCGCAAGGAGCAGCAGGAGCGCACCCAGATCACCGCCGATGGCGTCCTGCGTGAGGCGTGGAACATCGTCACCGCCGACACCCGAGAGCTGGTGGAGCTCAAAACCGGCTGCTGCCGCTGCTGCTACGGCGAGGGCCACAAGTGGCAGCGCACCGTGGGCGAAATGAACCGCGACCGCGAGAAGTGGGTGGAGAAGGGCCACAACCCCGCCGAGTTCGATGAGCAAGGCGGTATCGGCTTCAACCCCCTGCGCGCCCCACATGCCGAGTGCCCCGAGTGCGGAGGCGACGGCCATGCGCGCGTGGTGCTCAAGGACACCCGCTACCTGAGCGAGAAGGGCGTTGCGCTCTACGCGGGAGCCAAGCAGACGCAGTTCGGCATCGAGGTGAAGACGCACGACAAGTCGCCCTATGCGGAAAAGCTCTTCCGCCATCTGGGCCTCTACGAGAAGGACAACGACCAGAAGACCGATCCGCTCGCATCCTTGCTGCAGCGCATTGCATCGGGCAGTGGCAATGGGTTCAAGCCCGTGGCCGATGACCCGGAGCGCCCGGCTGCCAGCATGCCCATGCGCCCTGACGAGCCCGACGACGGGAGCTGACATGGCAAAAGCTCCCCAGGTTCAGCACGAGGAAGAGGACGACAACGTATGGGTTGCAGGCCCAGGCGATGAGGCGTCTGGCCTGGACACCAGGATCTGGCCGCATGAGCCGCGCGACCTCAAGCGTGTGCGCGTGCAGCCAGCGGTGCGCATGCCGACCGACGCGGAAGAGCTGGAGCGTTGCCTTGCCGACCCGGAGTGGCGCCTGTTCAGCGGGGCGCTGTACCAGATCATCGTCAAGGGCGACCCGGTAAAGAACGAGAAGGGCGAGGTGATTGACGAGGGGGAATCGTTCGTCAAGCCGTTCATCCCCAACCGTGCGCAGCGCCGGTTCATCAAGCGCCTGTGGCACCGCAACATCATCTTGAAGGCCCGGCAGCTGGGCTTTACGACCCTGATTGCCATCCTGTGGCTGGATCACGCCCTGTTCAACGGGAATCAGCGCTGCGGGATGATCGCCCAGGACCGGGAGACGGCTGAATCCATTTTCCGGGACAAGGTGATCTTTGCCTACGACCACCTGCCCGATGAGATCCGCGAGCGCTTCCCCCTGGCCCGCGCGAGCACGAAGGAAATCCGCTTCGCGCACAACAACAGCAGCATGCGCGTGGCCACCAGCGTGCGGGGTGGCACGATCCACCGACTGCATGTGTCTGAGTTCGGGAAGATTTGCGCCAAGTTCCCGCACAAGGCCAAGGAGGTGATGACTGGCTCCATCCCTGCGGTGCCGCTGTCCGGCATCCTGGTGATCGAGTCCACCGCCGAAGGGGCGAACGGGGAGTTCTACGAGCTGTGCACGCGGGCCGAGGCGCTGCACCACGCCCACCAGAGGCTCACGGAGCGGGACTACCGATTCCACTTCTATGCGTGGTGGCAGGAGCCCAGCTACCGCATGGACGCGAGCGCGGTGGTGGTGTCGGACGCCCTGCACAAATACTTCGATGAGATCGAGGTGGAGGCCGGTACCACGCTGGACATGGAGCAGCGGGCTTGGTACGCGGCGACCCAGGCCGCCGACTTCCCGGGGCGCGAAGAGCGCATGTGGCAGGAGTATCCATCCACCCCGCGCGAGGCCTTCCAGCAGTCCACCGAGGGCCACTACCTCACCAAGGCCATCACCGAGCTGACCAAGCGCGGCGGCATCACCGCTGTGCCGGTGCTGGACCTGCCCGTCTACACGTTCTGGGACATCGGCAACAGCGACGGGTGCGCCATCTGGTTTGCCCAGCAGCTGCGCGGCGAGGACCGGTTCATCAACTACTACGAAGAGCACGACGAAGACCTGCGGCACTACGTGCAACACCTGCAGCGCCTGGGCTACGTGTTCGGCAAGCACTACCTGCCGCACGACGCGGACCACAAGCGCCTGGGCGACACCAACCGCAGCACCAAGCAGCAGCTGCAGCAGCTCATGCCGGGTCACAAGTTCGTGATCGTGCCCCGGGTAACCCAGCTCATCACCGGCGTGAACACGCTGCGCAAACACATGCGCGGGGCCTGGTTCGACAAGGACGCCTGCGCCTTCGGCCTGGAGCGCCTGCGCGGCTATCGCAAGAAATACAGCATGGCCCTGGCCAAGTTCCTGGACGAGCCAGACAAGAGCAACGGCTGCACCGAGGGCGCCGACGCGCTGCGCCAGTGGGCCCAGGCCAAGGAGTCCGGCCTGTACCAGCCATCCGACGACGGATACGGCACCGACGACGAATTTGTTATGCCGCCAGCACCCGACTGGCGCACATGAGGCGAAGACCATGAACGCTACCCAACGCACCCCCACCCTCGAAGAGCTGCAGGACGGCCGCGACGAGCCCATCACCCGGGATGAGTTCGCCTCCATCGTGCGCGAGAGCCTGGCACAGCCGCCATGGCGCGCCCAGGCCGACAAGGAGGCGGACTACGCCGATGGCAACCAGCTGAGCACTGATCTGCTGCGCAGGCTGAAGGACATGGGCATCCCGCCAGCCAAGGAGAACATCATTGGCCCGGCCATCCGCGCTGTGTGTGGCTTCGAGGCCAAGACGCGCACCGACTGGCGGGTGACACCGGACGGCGACCCAGGCGGCCAGGACGTGGCCGATGCGCTCAACTTCAAGCTGAATCAGGCCGAGCGCCATTCCAAGGCGGACCGTGCGCTGTCGGCTGCGTTCAAGCCAGCCTGCGCCGTGGGCATCGGCTGGGTGGAAGTCTCGCGCGCCAGCAACTCGCTGGAGTTCCCCTACAAGTGCCGCTACATCCACCGCAATGAAATCTGGTGGGACATGAAGTCCATCGAGCCCGACCTGTCGGACGCTCGCTGGCTCTACCGCCGCCGCTGGATCAGCCGCACACGGGCCGCGCGCATGTTCCCCAACCACGCCATCCTCATCATGAACGGCGCGGACAAGTGGATCGCGGAGTTCAGCATCCAGGAGCTGGAGGGCGGCCAGTCCACCGGCCTGCAAGCTGCCGCCGAGGCACACCGGGCATGGACCACGGTAGAGGACGCCTACTACAACGAGGAAAACAAGACCGTCTGCATCACGGAGCTGTGGTACCGGCGCTGGGTGACAACCGTGATGCTCAAAATGAAGGATGGGCGTGCGGTGAAGTACGACCCAGCCAATCAGTTGCACCAAGCCGCCCTGTCTCTGGGCCGTGGCAAGCTGGTGGAGGAACTGCTGCCCGTGGTGCGCCGCAGCTACTGGATGGGCCCGCATTGCCTGTTCGATGGCCCGAGCCCATACCCGCACCCGCACTTCCCCTATGTGCGCGTGGTGGCCGCCCAGGAAGACCTGACCGGGATTCCCTTCGGGCTGGTGCGCGACATGCTTTTCCCGCAGGACAACCTCAACAGCACGATCTCCAAGTTGCGCTGGGGCATGTCGGCGGTGGAGACGATTCGCACCAAGGGCGCCGTGGCCATGCCGGATGCGCAGTTCCGGCAGATGGCTTCCCGCGTGGATGCGGACTTTGTGCTGGATGCTGACCACATGAGCCAGCCCGGTGCGAAGTTCGAGCGCAAGCGCGACTTCCAGCTCAACGCGCAGCACTTCCAGCTCATGCAGGACTCGCGCGCGGCAGCTAACGGTGTGTCAGGAGTGACGCCATCGTTCCAGGGTCAGAATGGCACGGCAACCAGCGGCGTGCAGGAACAGACGCAGGTGGAGCAGTCTCAGGTATCGCTGGCCGACCTGATGGACAACTTCAAGGACGCACGCGCCCTGGTGGGCGAAATGCTGCTGGCCCTCATCATCGAGGACATCGGCAAGGAGGAAACCGTGGTGGTGATCGAGGGCGACGTGCTCAACCCTCCCCGCACGGTGGTGCTGAACCAGGCCGAGCGCGACCCGATGACCAACATCGTCCTGCTGTCCAACGATGTGCAGCGCACTCGCCTCAAGGTGGCGCTGGAGGATGTGCCCAGCTCCAGCAGCTTCCGCGCCCAGCAGCTCAACGCGCTGTCGGAGTCGGTCAAGGCCGCTACGCCGGAGATCCAGCAGGTGGTGATGCCGTTCATGATCGACCTCATGGACCTGCCCCGCAAGAAGGAGGTGGTGCAGGCCATCCGTGAGGCCCAGGGCAAGGCCGACCCAGAGGCCATCCGCGCCCAGGTCAAGCAAGAGCTGATGCACGACCTCAAGGAGCGGGAGCTGTCCATGAAGGAGGCAGAGAGCGATGCGCGCATTAAGCAACTGATGGCGCAGGCAGTGCAAACCGGCGTGCAAGCTGCGTTCTCTGCTATGCAAGCAGGAGCACAGGTAGCCATGAACCCAGCCATTGCGCCTGTTGCTGACGAGGTGATGAAGGGCGCGGGCTATCAGCGGCCGAACCCTGGCGGCGATGACCCGAACTTTCCAACCGCTGGCGGTGTGCCGGTGGCGCCCGGTCCGGTACCGACCGGCGGCGCAGGTGGCGCTTCTGCAGAGCCAGGCGTGACCGAGGTGCGGCAGAACACCAGCCCGGAATTCCCGCCCGTGCCACAAGAGGCAGGGCAGGGCATGCAGGGGATCGAGACACCCGCGCTGGCCGACAACCTGCCAGCGTGACGCAACCGGCATAGGGCGCAGCGATCCGGCGCCGTGGCTTGACCATGAGGCCCTACCCGCAACGGTCAGGGTTTCGCCGCAGCCACGGCACCATCACAGGAGTACCAGCCATGTCCCGCACTTCCCGCCTCTTCGCCATCGCCGCCATTGCCTGCGTAGCCGCAGCCGGCGCCTTCGTTTCGGCTGCCGTTGCCTCCCGCGACTACGTGGTGGCCGCTGTGCATCGCGCCTGGGACTTCGTGCTCGACGGCTTCCGCGTGAGTGCGGAGGTGCAGCGAATCAGCCCAAGCCAGGACAAGCCTCGCGTGCAGCTGGTGGCGGCCAAGGCCTTCATCATGCGCATGGCCAAACGCGAGCGCCCCAATGTGACCCCGTTGTGGCGTATGTGCCCGTCCACATAAGCGCCTGCCGCGATCCCCAGAAAGCCGCCCACCGAGGCGGCTTTTTTGTGCCCGCCCAGCATAGGGCAGAGGGTTTTCGCCACACCTGGGAATACTTGTTCCAAGCCCCCCGCTGTGAAGCGCCGGGCGAAACCGCACCGCTGTGAAGCGGCGCATATCCCGCAGCAGGAGAGCGGAAAGCCAGGGCGATGGCCCTGGCCAACCCTCGACCGCATGCCCAGTCAGGCCCAGCCGGATAGCTGGGATGGAGCACGCAGCAAATGGCACTCACACCTGCCGAACTTCTCGAAAAGGCCCTCAACGGCGAGTCGTTGGATGACGACCACGCTGACGAAGCCACGAAGACCACCACTACCCCGGAAGAGCCCAAGGACAACAACACCGACGACGCAGCGGATGCTGCCAAGGCCGGTGCAACTGAACAGGGCAAGACCACGGGCGGCGCTGGCACCACCGAAGACGACGAGCCCAAGGGCGGGCCGATTGCCAGCAAGTCTGGCGCTTACACGATTCCCTACGAGAAGCTGGAGCAGTCCCGCGAACGCGTGAAGTCTCTGGAAGGTGAAAACGAGTCCCTGCGTGCACAGCTGGCTGAGCTGAACGCCAAGCAGCAGGCGAACCTGGAACAGGCCGAGGACAAAGCCCAAGCCCGCGCGGACGCCGGGAAGGCGCAGACCCAGGCCGACCAGAACCTTGAAGCCGCGAAGACCGCCATGGGGCAGGGTGTGGATGCATCCCTGTTCGGTGACTTCTCCGAGGAAGGTATCGCCAAGGGCATCGCCGCCCTGATGGAGCGCACCCGCGAGGAGCTGCGCGCCGAGCTGCGCGAAGAAGCCGCCCGCGAATTGAAGCCCCTCAAGGACCGCGAGGCCCAGGAGGTCAAGGACAGCCACTACAGCGCGATCCTCGAAAAGCATCCCGATGCCAACGAAATCGTGCAGTCGTCGCAGTTCGCCGCCTGGCACGCCAGCCTGCCGGGCTTCCAGCGTGCAGCTGTAGATGCCGTGCTCAACCCGGAAACGGGTGGCACTGCTGCGGAAGTGATTGAAGTTTTTGACACGTTCAAGGCGCAGACCGGCAAGGCTGCTGCACCCGCCGCTCAGGACAAGGGCAAGGCACCGGAGGTGCAACGCCGCGTCCCCAACTCGCTGTCGGAGATCGCGGGTGAGCAGCACCAGGACATCGCACAGCAGGTGATGGCTTCGGCTGGCACCGACCCCAATGCGCTTATCGAGCGCATGCAAGACATGACGCCCGAGCAGATCGAGCGCGTGATGAACGCCATTTAGTTTTTGAACCCGGGTCGCTCGTGATGAGCCGCCCCCATCCCATTGAAGGAGGTCACTATGACCATGAACAGCCAGACCCCGGCCGGTTCCGATAAGGCGATGTTTGTTCAGGCTGCGGGCATGTTTGCCCTGGCCGAGAACCGTGGCTCTCGCCTGGGCCAAATGTCCGGCCCCCTGCCCAAGGGCGAGGGGAAGGTAGCGGAAATGATCCGCAAGCAGTCCAGCTCCGATTACCCCATCGTGAAGTGCATGGACTTGTCGCGCGGCACCGGCGACGAGGTGGAATTCCACTTTGTGCAGCCGACCAAGATGCGTCCCACCATGGGCTCGCGCATGGTCGAAGGCAAGGGCAAGGGCCTGGCATACGACAAGGCCCGCATCCGCGTGAACCAGGCGCGTATCCCCGTCAAGCTGGGCGACACCATGACGAACATCCGTTCGGCCGTGGACTTCACCCGCCTGGCACGCCCTGTGGCCCAGTCGCACGCCAATGCGTACATCGACCAGTCGATCCTGACCCACCTGGGCGGCGCGCGTGGCTTCCACGAAAACATCGAGTGGCGCCTGCCCACCGAGGACGATCCCGACTTCGCCGAAATGCTGGTGAACCCGGTGAAGGCCCCCACCAAAAACCGTCACTACCTGGCTGACGGTACCAACGGTGTGAAGGCTTTCTCCGTGAACGCTGGCGATGTCGCGCTGCAGACCACGGACGACCTGAACATGAGCGTTGTGGACGCCGTTCGCACGCTGATCGAGTCGTTGCCCCTGCCACCGCCCGCCGTGAAGATCCCCGGCGACATGGCTGCCGACGACGAACCGCTGCGCGCACTGCTGCTGTCGCCCGCCCAGTACCACGCCTTTGCGCAGGATGACAACTTCCGCAAGTTCCAGGTAGCGGCCATGAACCGCGCCTCCAATGCGAAGCGTCACCCCCTGTTCCTGGGCGAGGCCGCTCTGTGGAACGGCATCCTGCTGCTCAAGCAGCCCAAGCCGATCCGCTTCTACGCCGGCAACACCATCCGCTACGCCGCGAACTACACGACCGAGAACGAAAACACCTGCCTGGTGCCCGCCTCGTTCGGTATCACTCACGCGGTGGACCGCGCCATCCTGCTGGGCGGCCAGTCGCTGATGCAAGCCTTCGCGGCCTCTGGTCTGTCTGGCATGCCCTTCTTCTGGAACGAAGAAGAGTTCGACCACAAGGACAAGCGCGAGCTGATGATCGGTGTGATCCAAGGCCTCCAGAAGATCCGTTTCGCGGTGGATCAGGGCGAAGGCACGAAGCACTGGACCGACATCGGTGCTATGGCCATCGACACGGTGGTGAAGCTCATCCCCGGCGAACGCTGATAGGCCACGCGGGGCGCCACGTGCGCCTCGCCTCCATCCCCCTCAATTCAAGAACGGAGGCCAACCATGGCAACCATTACCAAGAAGAACCCGGACAACGGTGTGCAGCTGGGCAATACGCCCTGGGGCAACCTCACGGCCCTGCGCTACGTCCTCAAGACCAACGCAGCCGGTGCCGTCATCAATTCCGATTCCGCCGCCGCCCTGGCAGTGAACGATGTCATCCGTGTGGGTCACCTGCCCTCGGGCTTCCGCTACGTGGACAGCGAAGTGGTGACGGTCAACGGCATGACAGCGACTGTCACCGGCGACCTGGGCTTTGCCTACAAGGACGGCGTGGATGACGCGAGCGTGCCTCAAGACGCGGACTACTTCGGTGCGGGCCTGAACCTGGCCACGTCAGCTCGCCTGCGCAATGCCACGGCCAACCCCAGCATCGTGCTGCCCAAGGACGCGCACCTGACGCTGACCATCAAGACGGCTGGCAACACCGAGGCCTCGGAAATCGAGTTTGTGATTTTCGGCATTGCCGAAGGCGTGAAGTAAGGAACGGCGGGCCGGGTAACCGGCCTGCCTCCATTTCTGGAGGCCCCAATGAATTTTGTGTTGATCCGCTACGTGGGCACGACCCCGTACACCGACCGCACCCCCATGCGCAACCGCTGGGTGCCGGACGAGGAAAAGCTGGTGTCCGAGGTGGACGCCAAGGCGCTGATGAAGTACCTGGAATTCCAGCGTGTGACCGACGAGGACAAGCAGTCCAAGAAAGATTCCAAGGCTGACGGCTCCACCACCGACCCAGCGCTGGCCCTGGCCAAGCAAGCTGCCACCGAGCAGGCGCTGCGCAAAAAGCAGACCGCCGACCAGATCGAGGCGACGCTGCTGGAAGTGTCGCAAATGACCAAGGCCGCTTTGTCGGACTTCGCCAAGGCGAACTACGGCGTGGCGCTCGACATGAAGAACAAGGTTGATGACCTGCGCAACCAGGTCACGGCTCTGGTGCAGGGCGGGCTCAAGTAATGACGCTGGCCGATCTGATCCGGCGCTTCCGCGTGCTGGCCAAGGACACGGTGAAACCGTTCCTTTGGTCCGACGAGGACGTAATGGACTGGCTCAACGACGCGCAGGCCCAGGCCTGCGTGCGTGGCCGTCTGCTGGTGGCC
>OFJB01000416.1_pt1 | contig 21241 bp, 19 predicted proteins | sample 1775081 | NCBI WGS metagenome assembly OFJB01 (sample SAMN08195771, study PRJEB24354) | sludge metagenome | isolation source: initial sludge from phenol fed wastewater aerobic bioreactor | place: India: Nagpur | collected 2016-06-05
GGGACGCCCGTTTACCCACCTGTTCCTGGCTCCAATATGCCGAACATCGGTGGCTCTATTACGGCGGTCGGTGACACGCGGATTGAAACAACAGCATGGTGCTGCGCCCGGTGATCAGCGCCGCATCGCTCGTCAGCAATGGCGAGCGTGGATTGAAACAGCGCCACGAACAAGGTGGTGTACCGCACCCTGAGCATCGCTCGTCAGCAATAGCTGAGCGTGGATTGAAATCAGGTCCATGCGTTCCATCAGCCAGTGGCTGTACACCGGCCGCCTGAAGCGCAATGAGTTTCTGAGCCACCGTGCGCTGCATCAGCATGCCGTTTCATCGAAACGCTGACAGTCAAACCATCCGCCCCTCCGGGTGCTGCCACTGCATGCGCGGCGGCTGGGCGTTCATTTCGTCGATGCCTTGCAGGATGCGTTGCCTGAGCTCGTCCAGGCCGGTGCCGCGGATGTGCCGCAGGAAGCTGCGGGCCATTCTGGAGAAGGCGGATTCGACGAGGTTGAGCCAGGCGCCGTTCCTGGGGGTGGGCACGTACTCGAAGCGGCCGGGGCGCGTGGCCAGGTAGGCCATCGTTTCCTTGGAGGTGTGCGCGCCGTGGTGGTGCAGCACGATGCGGATGCGGGCCTGGCCGGGGTAGTGCTCGTCGAGCCGGCGCAGCAGCGCGATGAACTCCGCGCCGCGGTGGTGCGGCTCGACGTTGGCGATGATCCGGCCGGTGTGCAGGTCCAGCGCGGCAAGGATGGACAGCGTGCCGTGGTGGACCTGCTTGCGTTCGCGGCCGGCGCAGCGGAACTGGTCCGCCGCGGGCGGCGGGGCCGGCGTCTTCGCGCCTGTCGCGCGCGCGGCGGGTTGTTCGTCGATGCCGACGGCGTACATCGGCAGCGGCCAGGCGCCGTGCGCGCCTTCGGCCCGGTACAGGTGGACGTCGCGGTAGAGCATCAGCACCTCGGCCGTCTTGCGCGGGGCGGGCGGGTCGCGCTGCTTCAGGTGGTAGCGCGCGGGGCGGGACCCGGGCGGGTCTTCGTGCAGGATGCGCCAGACCGTGGTCTTGCCTGCGCCGGACAGCCCGGGAAAGCCCGCCGCCTGCGCCCGCGCGGCCACGTGGGCGGCGAGTGTCGACAACGTCCACAGCCCGGCGGCCAGCCCGAGCTCGCTGGGCCTGCGGCGCGCCAGGCCGCGCACCCAGGCCTTGGCCTTGTCGCTGATGCTGGGCGCGCGCGGGTGGTGGCGGCGGTCGCGCAGGCCCGCCTCCGGGCCCTCGGCCAGCGCCTTGTCGATGCACTTGTAGATCGTTGGGCGCGAGGCCCCGACCGCGCGCTGGATCTCGGCGAGCGTCTGGCCCCGCGCGTAGGCCAGCAGGATTTTGGCGCGCTCGACTTCCCGCAGCGACGCCGTGCGCGAGCCGGCCAGCGCCCGCAGCCTCGCCTGCTGGCCAGCGCTCAAGGCCAGCGGCGCGCGTTGCGTGTGTCGTGTCATGTGTGTCCCCGCACCCGCCAGGGTGCCACGGCCGCATGATAAGTAAATGTTTATATGAAACGAAATACTCAGTAGAACCCCGGTATTGCGAGCCGCGAGACATGAGAACTATGCTGCGCCCCGCAGTGTGACTGCGCGAGCAGCGGCCTTTTGGTGTAGGCCGCACCTGCAACCACCCGCTCGCCGCGACCCATTGAAACCTCCATCGGCCGGTTGCCGGACCAGACAGACCGCGATGCGTTTGGTGTGATCGAGACGTCGGTTTTCATCACGAAGAAAGGTTGACGCAATGAACGACGACGCGCATCGGGACAACGATGAACCGCAGACTTCCGACCACCCCAACCCGGGCCGCCGCCAGACGCTGAAACGGGCGCTGGCGCTCGGCGTCGCGGCCGAGGTGGCGCAGCTGTTTCCGCCGGCCATCATCTCGGCGCGCGGCGAGGAGCCGGTCAAGCTCGGCGTGGACAACCCGCTCACCGGCACCTACGCCATCACCGGCCGCAACGAGCTGCACGGCATGGAGCTGGCGGTCGATGAGATCAACGCCAAGGGCGGCATCCTGGGGCGGCAGGCCAAGCTGATCGTCGAGGATTCGACCAGCGGCGACGCTGGCGTGGCGGTGCAGAAGGCGCGCAAGCTGATCGACCGCGACAAGGTCGATTTCCTGATCGGCAACGTGAACTCGGGCCTGACCATCGCGATGTCCGCGGTGGCCTACGAAAAAGGCGTCTTCATGATGGACCCGGGCGGGCATGCCGACGACATCACCGGCAAGCACTGCCACTGGAACGTGTTCCAGGTCGATCCCTCCACCACGCTGCTGGTGAACGCGATCGCGCCTTCGCTGGTCAAGCGCTACGGCAAGAAGTTCTACTTCCTGGTGCCCGACTACGCCTTCGGCCACGGCCTGCTGGAGGCCTACAACGCCAACCTGAAGAAGCTCGGCGCCGAGAACGTGGGCACCGACCTGATCCCGCTCGGTACGACGGAATACTCCTCCTACCTGATCAAGGCGCAGGCGGCCAGGCCCGACGTGGTCGTGATCCTGCAAAACGGCGAGGACCAGACCAACGTGCTCAAGCAGGCCGTGCAGTTCGGCCTGGACAAGCGCTTTCACATCGCCGGCGCGAACATCGAGCTGGAGACGCTGGAGGCGCTGCCCGAATCCTCGCGCATCGGCGACTGGGTGATCGAGTGGTACTGGAACCAGCCCGGCGTGCCGCACGTCAAGGAATTCACCGACGCGATCATGAAGAAGACCGGCCGCGTGCCGACGGCGCGCACCTGGTTCGGCCATACCGCGGTGCATGCCTGCGCGCTGGCCGCCAACACCGCCAAGTCGCTGGACGCGCGCAAGATGGCGAAGGCGCTCAACGGCTTCACGCTGCCGCCCGAGGTCGCGCTGCAGCCGCATCCGGTCACCTTCCGCGCCGAGCAGCACCTGCTCATCGGCACCCTGTGGGCCGGCAACGCCCAGGCCAAGGGCAGCGCGGGGCCCGACGACCTGTTCCGCATCGTCGAGACGATCGAGAGCAAGACCATCGCGCCCACGGTGGAGGAAACCATGTGCCAGATGACGTGGCCGAGCTGATGCGCGGCTCCATGCACGCCACCTTGCCCGAATGAGACGGTGAGTTTCCTTCCCCCGGTCGCGGCCGGGACCGAGCCCATGCATGCCCGCCGTTTCCCGGCGGCGGCGGGGCGCTGTCCGGCCGCGTGCGCAACCGACAGATGCAAAGAGAGGTCCGCGTGGCCGACCTGATCCTGCTCAATATCTTCAACGGACTGATCATCGGCGCCTTCTACGCGCTCATGGCGCTCGGGCTGTCGCTGATCATCAACCTGACCAACGTCATCAATTTCGCCCACGGCGGTTTTCTCGCGCTCGGCGCCTACTTTGCCTATTCGCTGCAGCCCTACGTGGGCTTCTGGGGCGCGCTGGTGCTGGCGCCCATCCTGGCCGCCGTCGTCGGCCTGATCGTCGAGCGCGTGGTCATCCGCCCCTGCTACAACCGCGACCCGCTCTACAGCCTGCTGCTCACCTTCGGGCTGGCCTTCGTGCTGGAGGACAGCGTGCGCTTCATCTGGGGCGCGCAGGGCCTGCCCTTCCCGGTGCCGGCGGCGCTGCAGTCTTCGATCAGCAGCACGCTGTTCTTCATCACCGGCTACCGGCTCTTCATGGTGGCGCTGGTGGCGTTGGCGGTGCTGGTGCTGTTCCTGGTGCTGACGAAGACGCGGCTGGGCATGCGCATCCGGGCCGGCACGCTCGATCTCGAAATGGTGTCCGCGCTGGGCGTGGACGTGCGCATCCTGCGCAACCTCAACTTCGGCCTGGGCGTGTTCTTCGCGGGCCTGGCGGGCGTGCTGGCCGCGGGCATGCTGGGGCTGGTGCCGACGATAGGCTCGGCGCTCATCATGCCGAGCTTCGTCGCGATCATCGTCGGCGGCCTGGGCAGCCTGGTCGGCACGCTCTTCGGCGGCCTGATCATCGGCGTGGCGGCGGGGGTGGTGACGGTGTTCTACCCGTCCGCCTCGGAGGCCACGATCTACATCATGATGGCCATCGTGCTGTTGTTCCGGCCGTACGGCCTGTTCGGCGAGGAAGGCGGGACCAAGCTGTGAACCCAGACAACAAAAAGGCGGCCTGGTCGGTGCCGCAGATGCTCCTGTGGGCCCTGCTGCTGAGCATGCCCTTCTGGATCGGGCACGTCGGCGGCTACACCGACCTGGCGTCGCGCATCATCATCATTGGCCTCGTTGCCATGTCGGCCAACCTCATGGTGGGGCACACCGGGGTCATGGCCTTCGGCCACGCGGCCTACTTCGGGCTGGGCGCGTACTCGACCGGGCTCACGCTCAAGTACCTGCTGCCGAGCACGCCGGTGGCGATGCTGGTGGGCATCGTCGTCGGCACGCTGGGCGGCGCGCTCGTCGGCTACCTGATCATCCGCCTGCGCGGGATCTACTTCGCGCTCGCCACCATCGCCTTCGGCCAGGTGTTCTACTTCATCGCCTTTCGCTGGAATTCGGTGACGGGCGGCGACAACGGCCTGACGGGCTTTCAGCGCCAGCCGCTGCACCTCGGGTTCGCGCAGATCGACATCACCGGCAGCAGCGCTACGTTCTACTATTTCGCGCTCGCGGTGTTCGCGGTGTGCGCGCTGCTGATGGCCATCGTGCTGCGCTCGCCCTTCGGCCACACCATGCGCGCCATCCGCGAGAACCAGCGGCGGGCGCAGTTCCTCAGCATCCCGGTGAGCAGGCACATCTGGATCGCCTACACCATCTCGTGCTTCTTCGCGGCGGCGGCGGGCGCGCTCTACGGCCTGCTGAACAACTTCGTCAGCCCCAACGACCTGCACTGGACGCTCTCGGGCGACTTCGTGCTGATGTCGGTGATCGGCGGCATGCGCTCGTTCTGGGGGCCGCTGTTCGGCGCGGCGATCTTCGTGGCGGCGCAGGACTATCTGTCCAGCATCACGCAGAACTGGATGTTCTTCATCGGCATGATCTTCGTCCTCGCGGTGCTGTTCCTGCCGCGCGGACTGGCCGGCATACTGCAGAAAAAGACGTCATGAGCCTGCTCGAAATCCAAAACGTCTCGCAGCACTTCGGCGAGCTGGTGGCGGTCAAGGACGTCACGCTCAAGGTCGAGCAGGGCGAGCTGCACGCGGTGATTGGCCCCAACGGCGCCGGCAAGACCACCTTCTTCAACATGATCAGCGGCTTCTACAGGCCGACGCGCGGGCGCATCGTCTTCGACGGGCAGGACGTCACCGGACTGACGCCCGAGGCGCGCGTGAAGATGGGCATGGCCCGCACCTTCCAGATCACCGAGGTGTTCCGCGAGCTGACGGTGCGCGACAACCTGCGCATCCCGGTGGAGGTGGCGCAGGGCCTGCGGCTCAGGCTCTACCGCACGCGGGACCAGATCACGCGGACCGAGCGCCGCGTCGACGAGCTGCTCGAACTCGGCGGCCTGGCCGACAACGCCGAGCGCAACGTGGGTGAGCTCTCGCACGGCGACCAGCGCTCGACCGAAATCATGATGGCGGTGGCGATGCGGCCCAAGCTGCTGCTGCTGGACGAGCCGGCCGCCGGCATGGGCACGCGCGAGACCTACAGCACGGCGCTCTTGATCCGCAAGCTGCACCGCAAGCAGGGGCTGACCATCGTGCTGGTGGAGCACGACATGCGCGTCATCTTCAACCTCGCCAACCGCATCACGGTGCTGACCGAAGGGGAAATCCTCGAACAGGGGACGCCCGACGAGATCGCCGCCAGCGAAAAGGTGCGCACCGCCTACCTGGGGGACGAACGTGCAAGCGCTTGAAGTCCACGAGCTCAATACCTTCTATGGCAAGAGCCACATCCTCAGGGGCGTGAGCCTGGAGGTGGGCGAGGGCGAGCTGGTCACGCTGCTCGGGCGCAACGGCGCCGGCAAGACCACCCTGCTGCGCAGCATCATGGGCCTGACGCCCGCGCGCGGCGGCCAGGTGAAGATCTTCGGCACCGAGGCCACGCACCTGCCGCCGTTTCGCATCGCCCGGCTGGGCGTGGGGCTGGTGCCCGAAGGCCGGCGCGTCTTCGCCAACCTCACGGTGGAGGAGAACCTGAAGATCCCGGTCGACCGCCCCGGGCCGTGGGACGTGAAGAAGGTGTACGAGCTGTTCCCGCGCCTGGGGCAGCGCAAGGCGCACAAGGGCAAGCAGCTGTCGGGCGGCGAGCAGGAGATGCTGTCGATCGCCCGCGTGCTGCTGCTCAACCCCAAGCTGCTGCTGCTGGACGAGCCCTCGCAGGGCCTGGCGCCGCTCATCGTCAAGAGCGTGTTCGACATCATCGTGGCGGCGCGCGACGCCGGCACCTCGGTACTGCTGATCGAGCAGAACGTGCGCGCCGCCGTGAGGATCGCCGACCGCGCCTACGTGCTCGACCACGGCGCCATCAGCTACAGCGGCCCGGCGAGCGAGATCGCGCAGGACGAGAAGAAGGCGCAGGAACTGGCGGGCGCCACGGCCGAGAAGTGGGAATTCCCGGACGATGACTGATACGGATTCGCCTTCAATCGTCTCACTTTGTTGGTTCGCCTCGCCGTGCTACAGCACTGCCTTCGGCTCCCGCCGCGTTATCCGATCGAATGCGAACCCGTATGAACGCCGGGCGCTCAGGCGCCGTGCGCCGGCAGGGCCGGGAAGGTGACGGTGACCAGGAGCCCGTGTTCGGCCTGCGGATTGGGCGCGAGCGCGACCTGCGCGCCGAAGGCCCGCGCCGCCTCGCGCACGATGGCCAGGCCCAGGCCCGTGCCTTCGCTGGCGTGCGGCGCGATGCGGTAGAAGCGCTCGAACACGCGCTCGCGCGCCTCGGCGGGGATGCCGGGGCCGTCGTCGGCGACGCTCAGTTGCACGGCCCCGCCCAGGCGACGCACGCCGACGGTGACGTGGCCGCCCTCGGGCGTGTAGCGCAGGGCGTTGTCGATCAGGTTGGCGATGAGCGCGCCCAGCAGCGCGGGCTCGGCCAGCACCCGGGGCGGGCCGTCCGCCGGCGGCGCGTCCAGGCCCAGGTCGATGCGGCGGCGCTCGGCCAGCTGCGTGAGCGAGGCCACGGCGTCGAGCGCGGCGGCGGCCAGGTCCAGCGGCGCGAGGCGCGCCTGCGCGTCGCCGTGCTCGGCCTGGGCGAGCAGCAGCAGCTGGTTGCTCGCGTTCACCAGCCGGCGGTTGCTTGCCGCCAGCTCGCGCCAGAGCTGCGCGTCGGCGGCGCTGCGGCCCTCGGGCGCGGCGCTGCGCGCGTATTCGATCAGCGAGGACTGCAGCGCCAGCGGCGTGCGCAGCTGGTGCGCGGCGTCGGCGATGAAGCGCCGCTGCGCGGCCGAGTGCGCCGCCAGCAGTTGCGTCGAGCGGTTGATGGTCTCGGCGACGGGGCGCAGCTCGCTGTGCAGCACGCGGGCGTCCACGTGCAGGTCGAGGTGCAGCGGGTCGCGCGCGGCCAGCTGCTGGCTCAGCCGCACCAGCGGGCGCAGCTCCAGCGTCAGCGCCAGCGCCGAGAGCACCAGCGTGAGCGCCAGCGCCGCCAGCAGGTACAGCAGCGTCGGGCGCCACAGGCGCGCGAGCATCCGGTCGCGGCTGGCGGTGGTCTTGCCGACGGCGATGCTGATCTCGCGCGCGCCGTCCACGTCGTACATCGCGCGGGTGACGAGCACGGCGCGCAGCGCCTGGCCCTGGAAGGCGGTGTCGTACCACTGCGCGCGGTCGGGCCCTTCGGGGCGGCGCGCGGCGGGCAGCGGGAAGCCGGGCACGCCCGCCAGCAGGTGGCCGCCGGCATCGCTCACGCTGAGGTAGACGCGGTCCCGGTCGGGCGAGGCGAACAGGCCGAGCGCCGAGGGCGGCACGCTGGCGCGCACCGCGTCGTCTTCCCAGATCAGCCGGTCGGAGAGCACCTTGGCCGAGGCGAGCAGGTCGTGGTCCTGCACGTAGTCGGCCACGGCGGCGGCGTTGCGCCAGCTGAGGAAGGCGGAGAGCGCGACGAAGAGCGACAGCGGCAGCAGCAGCCACAGCGCCAGGCGCAGGCGCAGGCTAGACATGGCGGCGGCTCATGTCTGCCGCGGCCGCAGCAGCCAGCCGACGCCGCGCAGCGTGATGATGGTGGCGCGGCTGGCCTCGAGCTTCTTGCGCAGGCGGTGCACGTAGAGGTCGATGGCGTCGGGGCTCGCGTCCTCGTCGATGCCGAAGAGGCTCTCCACCAGCGCCTGGCGCGAGACCGCCTGGCCCGCCTGGCGCATCAGCGCCTCCAGCAGCGTGCGCTCGCGCGGGGGCAGCGCCAGTTCGGTGCCCGCGAGGTGGAACTGGCGCGTGCGCAGGTCGTAGCGCAGGTCGGCGCAGGCGAGCCAGTTGGCCTTGCCCGGCGTCTGGCGGCGCACCAGCGCGTGGATGCGCGCGACCAGCTCGCGCACCTCGACGGGCTTGACGAGGTAGTCGTCCGCGCCGATCTCCAGGCACGCCACCTTCTGGTCGAGCGAGGCCGAGGCGGTGAGCACGATCACGGCCACCGCGTCCTGGCGCTCGCGGATGCGCCTGAGCACGCCCTTGCCCGAGAGCAGCGGCAGGTTCAGGTCGAGCAGCACCACGTCGTAGCGGCCCTGCTGCAGCAGCTGGTCGGCGGCCGCGCCGTCGGCCACGTGATCGACGACGAAGTCCTGCTCGCGCAGCAGCCGCACCAGCCAGTGCGCCAGCTCCAGGTTGTCTTCGATCAGCAGCAGTTTCATGGGACCTTACGGGGCGATTGTCATGGATTTGATAGCTGCTCGCGCTTGTGGGGTAAGCGCTAGAAGCATATTTGATTCATATTTCAAAAACCCCAGGGTTTGTACCTAGGGATGCTGCGCCGCAGCGAAAGCGCGTTGAAAGAGTGCGCTGCCTAGAGTCACCGTGTCCTCATTCGCATTCCAAGGAGAAATCCATGCACACCACCACCCGCCGCACGCTGCTGGCCACCCTGCTGGGCTCGCTCTTCATGCTCGGCGCCCCGCTCGCGCATGCGGCCGACGCCAACACCGTCACCCTCATGGTGGGCGGCATCAACAAGATCATCTACCTGCCGGCCAAGCTGACCGAGGCGCTGGGCTACTTCAAGGATGAGGGCCTGAACGTCGAGCTGCAGTCGCAGCCCGCGGGCGTCGATGCCGAGAACCAGCTCATCGCCGGCGCGGTGCAGGGCGTGGTGGGCTTCTACGACCACGCCATCGACCTGCAGGCCAAGGGCAAGGAGGTCGAGGCCATCGTCGTCTTCGGCAAGGTGCCGGGCGAGGTGGAACTGGTCTCCACCAAGGCCGCACCCACCTTCAAGAGCATGGCCGACGCCAAGGGCAAGACGCTGGGCGTGACCGGGCTGGGCTCATCGACGGACTTCCTCACGCGCTATCTCGCGCTGCGCCAGGGGGTGGAATCGAAAGACTATTCGCTGCTGCCGGTGGGCGCGGGCAACACCTTCATCGCCGCGATGCAGCAGGACCGCATCCAGGCCGGCATGACGACCGAGCCGACGGTGGCGCAGATGCTCAAGACCGGCGAGGCCCAGGTGCTGGTGGACATGCGCACCGAGGAAGGCACGCGCGAGGCGCTGGGCGGCCTGTACCCGGCGGCCAGCCTGTACGTCTCCAACGCCTGGGCCGAATCGCACAAGGAGCAGGCGACCAAGCTGGCGCACGCGTTCGCCAGGACCATGCAGTACATCCACAGCCACAGCGCCGAGGAGATCGCCGAGAAGATGCCGCGCGACTACTACGGCAAGGACAAGGCGCTGTACGTGAGCGCGCTCAAGAGTTCGCTGCCGATGTTCACCACGGACGCGCGCATGCCCGAGGGCGGGCCGGAGACCGTGCTCAAGGTGCTCTCCACCTTCAAGCCGCAGGTCAAGGCCAAGAACATCGACCTCTCCAAGACCTACAGCAACGCCTACCTGCCGGCGGCCAAGTGACATGGATGCCATGACGACGACCACGGCGCCGGGCACGTCGGCCGCGATCGATTTCCGCGACGTTTCCCTGCGCTTCATCTCCGGCGACGGCACCGCCACCATCACGCTGCGCAACTTCAGCATGAGCGTGGCGCGCGGCGAGTTCGTCGCCATCGTCGGGCCCACGGGCTGCGGCAAGTCGACCACGCTCAACCTCATCACCGGGCTGCTGCGCCCGACGGTGGGCGAGGTCGACGTGATGGGCCAGCGCGTCGACGGCATCGATCCGCGCATCGGCTTCGTCTTCCAGGCCGATGCGGTCTTTCCCTGGCGCAACGTGATCGACAACGTGGCCGCGGGGCCGGTCTTTCGCGGCATGGCGCACGCCAAGGCGCAGGAAGAGGCGCTGCGGTGGATCGAGCGCGTGGGCCTCAAGGGCTTCGAGCACCACTACCCGCACCAGCTCTCGGGCGGCATGCGCAAGCGCGTGGCCCTTGCCCAGACCTTCATCAACCGCCCCGAGATCCTGCTGATGGACGAGCCGTTCTCGGCGCTGGACATGCAGACGCGCACGCTGATGCAGGACGAGCTGCTCGGGCTCTGGTCCGCCAGCGGCGGCTCGGTCGTCTTCGTCACGCACGACATCGAGGAGGCGATCGCCCTGGCCGACCGCGTCTTCGTGCTCTCGGCGCGCCCGGCCACGCTCAAGGCGGTCTACCCGGTGGACCTGCCGCGCCCGCGCGTGATGGCGCAGGTGCGCTACGAGCCGGCCTTCATCGAGCTGTCCAAGCGCATCTGGGCCGACCTGCGCGAAGAAGTCGCCATCCACTGAACAGGCACCACCACCATGAATACTGCCGTGCTTTCCCAACCGGTCCCGGCCTCGCTCAGCGAGGAAGCGCTGGCGCGCGAATCCCTGCGCGCGCAGGCCGCGCTGCGCCGGCGCCGCTGGCTCATCATCGGCCTGCGGCTGCTGTTTCTCTTCGTCATGCTCGGCGGCTGGGAGCTGTTCGCGCGCTGGAAGTGGATCGACCCCTTCTTCTACTCGCAGCCCTCGCTGATCTGGGAGCAGATCGTCGAATGGCAGCGCGACGGCACCTCGCAGGGGCCGCTGTGGCTGCAGATCGCGGTGACGCTGGAAGAGACCGTGATCGGCTTCTTCATCGGCGGCATCGGCGGCATCGTCTGCGGCATCGTGCTCGGGCGCAACAAGCTGCTGGCCGACGTGTTCAGCCTCTACATCAAGATCGCCAACTCGATTCCGCGCGTGGTGCTGGGCTCGGTGTTCGTCATCGCGCTCGGCCTGGGTATGGCCTCCAAGGTGGCGCTGGCCGTCGTCATGGTGTTCTTCGTGGTGTTCGGCAATGCCTTCCAGGGCGTGGTCGAGGCCGACAAGTACCTGATCGCCAACGCGCGCATCCTCGGCGCCTCGCCGCGGCAGGTGACGACGGCGGTGGTGATTCCGTCCGCCATGTCGTGGATCCTGGCCAGCCTGCATGTGAGCTTCGGCTTCGCGCTGGTCGGCGCGGTGGTGGGCGAATTCCTCGGCGCCAAGCAGGGCATGGGCCTCCTGATCGCCACGGCGCAGGGTGCGTTCAACGCCAGTGGCGTGTTCGCGGCCATGATCCTGCTCGCCACCGTGGCGCTGGTGGCGGACTTCCTGCTCACGCGCGTGGAGCACTACCTGCTCAAGTGGCGCCCCGCCGCATTCTGAGCGGCGCCGCGGCGCGCCAGCCGCATCCGGTGCAGTCCGTGCGGGCATCGTTCACAATGGAACGCGGTTTTATCCGCCGCCCGCCATGAACGACGCCGCACCTTCCTCATCGATCCGGGGCCGTCCCCTGGTTGTGTACGGCGCCGCCCTGGTCTTCCTCCTGGCCATCGGCGCCTACCTCGTGCGCGACTTCTGGCTCGACCGCGAACGCACCGTGCAGGAGGTCTCGCGCATGGCGGTCAGCAAAAGCGAACTCATCGGGGCGCTGTTCGGCGACACGCTGCTCGCCGCCGACTACGTGCTGCGAGACCTGGCCGGCCACATCGACCCGCCGCCGCATCGCGCGCCCATCGACGCCGCCGCCTTCCCGGCCCTGACGCCCCTGCTCGATGAGCGGCCCACCAGCGTGCCCGGGTTGCCTGACCTGGCGCTGTTCAACGGCCGCTGCGTCTTCGTCGCGCTGAGCTACAACCGCCAGTTCGTCGGCTGCAAGAGCAGCCAGGACCTGTGCCGCGCCGAGTGGCACCCGCCGGGGCAGAGCCTGTCCATTCGGTACCTGCAGACGGAAAGTCTACCAACTGCGAGCTCGTGATCCTGATGTCCCGCGTGCTCAGCTCCCCCGAGGGGCAGATGCAGGCAGGCGTGATGGCCGTGCTCGGGCTGGCCTATGCCGAGCAGTTCCTGCGCACCTTCGCCGTGGAGGGGAACGACCTGCAGACCATCGTCGATACCCACGGCGTGCTGATCGCGCGCAACCCGCCTATCCCCGGCACCCTGGGCGGCAGGGCACCGCCGCCCCCAGAGCTGCCGGCCCTCGAGACGCTCAAGGCCACCACCGCTTTCGTCGGCGCCTCGCTGCTGGACGGGCGCGTGCGCATCTTCGCGGCCAGCCCGCTCAAGCGCTTCGAGGGTGCCTGCGTGCTCGCCGAGCGCCTGCGGCAGGCGGTGGCGTCGTCCGATGCGATCCGCGCCGAGGATGGCGAAGCGGTGCGCCACGCGATCAGCGTGGGTGTGGCCACGCTCGGGCGGCGGGAGATGATGTTCAAGCAAATGGCCCATGAGGCCGACGGCGCGCTCTACCAGGCCAAGGCGCAGGGGCGCAACCGGGTGGTCCGGGCGGCGGCCTGACGGCGCTTTTGAGCGGACGGTCGCGGCGTGCGGACGTGGGCTGCCGGGCTCACAATAGAGCAATATCACCCACGACTCAGGAGCCCACGATGAACTTCGCCGTGATCGACGATGCCCAGAACCAGACGAGCGGCACGCGCCTGGACGCCGCCTGGCTCGACGCGCACTGGATGCCGTTTTCCGCCAACCGCGACTTCAAGGCGCATCCGCGCATGATCGTCGGCGGCCAGGGCGCGTACTACACCGACGCCGACGGCCGCAAGATCTTCGACGGCCTCTCGGGCCTGTGGACCACGGGCCTGGGCCACGGGCGCAAGGAGATCGCGCAGGCCGTGGGCCAGGCGGTGGCCACGCTGGACTACGCGCCCGCGTTCCAGTTCGGCCACCCGGCCTCGTTCGAGCTGGCCAACCGCATCAAGTCGCACATGCCCCAGGGGCTGGACTACGTGTTCTTCACCTGCTCGGGCTCGGAGGCGGCCGATACGTCCCTGAAGATGGCGCGCGCCTACTGGCGCGCCAGGGGGCAGGCGGGTAAGACGCGGCTCGTCGGCCGCGAGAAGGGCTACCATGGCGTGAACTTCGGCGGCATCTCGGTCGGCGGCATGGCGGGCAACCGCAAGGCCTTCGGCCAGGGGATCGAGGCCGACCACCTGCCGCACACGCAGCCGCCGCTGGGGTCGTTTCACCGCGGCATGCCGCCGCTCGACGGCAAGGCGCTGGCGGACCGGCTGCTGGACGTGATCGCGCTGCACGATGCGAGCACCATCGCCGCCGTCATCGTCGAGCCCTTCTCGGGCTCGGCCGGGGTGGTGATTCCGCCCGTGGGCTACCTCGAGCGCCTGCGCGAGATCTGCACGCAGAACGACATCCTGCTGATCTTCGACGAGGTCATCACCGGGTTCGGCCGCGCCGGTGGCTGGACGGGCGCGGAGGTCTTCGGCGTCACGCCCGACATCCTGAACTTCGCCAAGCAGGTGACCAATGGCGCGCAGCCGCTGGGCGGCTGCGTGGCGAGCCAGGCCATCTACGACACCTTCATGGCCGCGGCCGGCCCCGAGTACCTGCTGGAATTCGCCCACGGCTACACCTACTCGGCCCACCCCGTGGCCTGCGCGGCGGGCAACGCGACGATCGAGCTGCTGGAGCAGGAAGACGCGCCGGCGCGCGTGCGCGCGCTCGCGCCGGTGTTCGAGCGCCTGGTGCATGGCCTCAAGGGCGCCCCGCACGTGCAGGACATCCGCAACTACGGGCTCGCGGCGGGCCTCACGATCGAGCAATTGCCGGGCGAACCCGGACGGCGGCCCTACGAGATCGCCATGGCGTGCTGGCGCAAGGGTTTTTACGTGCGCTACGGCGGCGACACGATCCAGCTCGCGCCGCCCTTCATCAGCACCGAGGCAGAACTTGAGCGCCTTGTCAGTGCTTTGGGAGATGCGCTCGCGCGCACCGTGTAGAGTGGCAACCGGTTGCGGCGGCAGTGTCCGCCGTGTGTGCAGCACGAGCCGGTCCCGTGATCGCTCGGCAACGAGTCCAGGCCCTTGAACGCTGATATCGGGTTATCGCCATCGCCGCCGGCCGCCACGCAGGCGCCCCGGAAGGTGCATTGGATCGTCCGCCTGAACCGGCGCAACCGCACCATCTTCTTTTCCCTGCTGGCCATCATTTTCGGCATCCACCTGTACCAGGTGCGTGCCGGCTGGCCGATGTGGGCGCTGATGCTGGTGCTGCTGCTGCTCCTGCCGCAGCTCATCTACGCCTGGGCGGTGCGCCTGAGGGAGAAAGAGCGCCAGCGCCGTGCGGAAATCCGCTGGATGCGGCTGGAGGCCTTCCTGTTCGTGCTGTGGTGCGCGGCCCTGGGCTTTCCCATGCTGCCGTCCTTCATTCTTTTCTCGGCCGTGTGCATGAACCTCGTGGTGTACGAGGGGCTGCGCGGCCTGCGCCACCTGGCCCTCGCGGTGGCCGCGGGCCTGCTCGCGGCTGCCCTGCTGGTGCGCCCGCTCTACTTTGCGCCCGAGACCAGCATGCTGGTGAGCCTGCTGTTCATGGCGGTGTTCACGGGTTTCCTCGCCACCTTCGCCTACAGCGGCCACGTGCGCGCCGTGCAGCTCTACCAGAGCCGCCACCAGGCGGAGTACCAGCTCGCGGAAATCCGGGTGCTGAAGGGGCAGCTGCGCGAGGCGGCGCTGCGCGACCCCCTGACCGGGCTGCACAACCGCCGGCACCTGTCCGAAACCCTGCCCGGGGTGCTCGCGCGCTGCGCCCGCCTGAAGACGGCGCTCACGCTGGTGATGATCGACATCGACCATTTCAAGCAGATCAACGACACCCACGGCCACCCGGCGGGCGACGCGATGCTCAAGGCGCTGGCGCAGCTGCTGCTGGGCCAGGTGCGCCAGGGCGATACCGTGTGCCGCATGGGCGGCGAGGAATTTTTGCTGGTGCTGGAGAACGCGCCGCTGCAGCCCGCGTGGGAGCGGGCGCAGATCCTGCGGGCCGCGTTCGCCGACCTGGCGGTGGTCCACGAGGGCGTGGTGCTGCGCGCCACGGTGTCGGGCGGCCTGGCCGCGTTTCCCGAGCATGGGAGCGACGCACAATCGCTGCTGCAGGCGGCCGACCGCGCGCTGTATGCCGCCAAGGCGGGCGGGCGCAACCAGTTGCAGGTGGCGCCGCCCATGGCTTGAACCCAACGAACCAAAGATTATTTTCCTGGCCACGCGCCCTGATGCCGTGGCCGCACATGAGAGGTCCTACATGCCAGATATGTCCACTACCGATACGTCCGTGGCCGACAAGCGCGAGATATTGCGCCGCGCCGCGCTCGAATACCACGAGCACCCCACGCCGGGCAAGATTTCGATTCACCCCACCAAGCAGATGGTGAGCCGCCACGACCTCTCGCTCGCGTATTCGCCGGGCGTGGCCGCGCCGTGCGAGGAGATCGTGCAGAACCCCGCCGCGGCGTTCCGCTACACCGCGCGCGGCAACCTGGTGGGGGTGGTGACCAACGGCACGGCCGTGCTGGGCCTGGGCGACATCGGGCCGCTGGCGGGCAAGCCGGTGATGGAAGGCAAGGGGGTGCTGTTCAAGAAATTCTCGGGCATCGACGTGTTCGACATCGAGATCGCCGAGAAGGACCCGGACAAGCTCGTGGAGATCATCGCCGCGCTCGAACCCACCTTCGGCGGCATCAATCTTGAGGACATCAAGGCGCCCGACTGCTTTTACGTCGAGCGCAAGCTGCGCGAGCGCATGAAGATCCCGGTCTTCCACGATGACCAGCACGGCACGGCCATCGTCGTCGGCGCGGCGGTGCTCAACGCGCTGCAGGTGGCGGGCAAGGACATCGCCAAGGTCAAGCTGGTCGCCTCGGGCGCGGGCGCGGCGGCGCTCGCCTGCCTGGGCCTGCTGGTCAAGCTGGGCCTGCCGCGCGAGCACATCTGGGTCAGCGACATCGCCGGCGTGGTCTACGAAGGCCGCGCCGAGCTGATGGACGAGGCCAAGGCGCAGTTCGCCCAGAAGACCGAGGCGCGCCACCTGGGCGACATCATCGAGGACGCGGACATTTTCCTGGGCCTGTCGGCCGGCGGCGTGCTCAAGCAGGACATGGTGCGCAAGATGGCGCCGTGCCCGCTGATCTTCGCGCTGGCCAACCCCAACCCCGAGATCGCGCCCGAGGACGTGCAGGCCGTGCGGGGCGACGCCATCATCGCCACCGGGCGCAGCGACTATCCCAACCAGGTCAACAACGTCCTGTGCTTTCCCTACGTGTTCCGCGGGGCGCTCGACAGCGGCGCCACCACGATCACGACCGAAATGGAGATCGCGGCGGTGCGCGCGATCGCCGAGCTGGCCCGCGCCGAGCAGAGCGAGGTGGTGGCCGCGGCCTACGCGGGCGAGCAGCTCACCTTCGGGCCGACCTACCTGATCCCCAAGCCCTTCGATCCGCGCCTGATGATGAAGATCGCGCCGGCCGTGGCGCAGGCAGCGATGGACAGCGGCGTGGCGAGCCGGCCGATCGCCGACATCGAGGCCTACAAGGACCACCTGCAGACCTTCGTCTACGCCTCGGGCACGATGATGAAGCCGGTCTTCATGGCCGCGCGCCAGGCGCAGCTCAAGCGCGTGGCCTTCGCCGAGGGCGAGGAAGAGCGCGTGCTGCGCGCGGCGCAGATCGTGGTGGACGAGCGCATCGCGCGCCCGACCCTGATCGGGCGCCCCGCGATCATCGCGCAGCGCATCGAGAAATTCGGCCTGCGCCTGGAGGAAGGGCGCGACTACGACGTGGTCAACGTCGAGAACGACCACCGCTACCGGGGCTTCTGGCAGACCTACCACCGCATGACCGAGCGCAAGGGCGTGACGGTGCCGATCGCGAAGATCGAGATGCGCCGGCGCCTGACGCTCATCGGCTCGATGCTGCTGCACACCGGCGAGGTCGATGGCCTGATCTGCGGCACCTGGGGCTATACGCAGCACCACCTGCAGTACATCGACCAGGTGATCGGCAGGCGCCCCGGAGCCAACACCTACGCCTGCATGAACGCGTTGCTGCTGCCCGAGCGCGAGGTCTTCATCGTGGACACGCACGTGAACTACGACCCCAGCGCCGAGCAGCTCGCCGAAATCACCGTGATGGCGGCCGAGGAGATCATGCGCTTCGGCATCAAGCCCAGGGCGGCGCTGCTCAGCCATTCCAATTTCGGCTCCAGCCAGCAGCCGAGCGCGGTCAAGATGCGCCGCACGCTGGAGCTGCTGCAGCAGCAGGCGCCGTGGCTGGAGGTGGAGGGCGAGATGCACGGCGACGTGGCGCTCGACGCCAAGGCCCGCCAGGCGCTGATGCCCCACGCCGCCGTCACCGGCAGCTGCAACCTGCTGGTGATGCCCAACATCGACGCCGCCAACATCGCCTACAACCTGCTCAAGACCGCCGCGGGCGGGGGCATCGCGATCGGCCCGATGCTGCTGGGCGCGGCCGCGCCGGTGCATGTGCTCACCCCCAGCGCCACGGTGCGCCGCATCGTCAACATGGTGGCCCTGACCGTGACGGACGCCAATGCCGCCGCATGAGCGGACTAGGGTAAACCAGTAATTTGTTTGCCTGTTTTTTGTGCAATCGCTTGATTTTTGAGCAGGTTCTTGTCACACTAGCGCGTTTTGATTTCGGGTAAACCCTGAGTCTGTCAGCGGCTCGGGGTTTGCCGGAGGCGGTTGTTGTGATGTGGAACGCATTTGCCAGGGGCGCGCGCCGGTGGATGGTGGCCGGCCTGCTGGGCGGCGCGTGCCTGCTGCCGGCCCTGCCCGGCAACGCCCGGCAGACGGCGCAGGACGCCGCCGGCGCAACGGTCAGCCTCTCGGAACTGCCGGCGCAGGCGCGTGTCACTTACGCACGCATCCGCGACGGCGGGCCGTTTCCCTACGACAAGGATGGTTCCGTGTTTGGCAATTACGAGCGCCAGCTGCCCCCCCACCAGCGCGGGTACTACCGTGAGTACACGGTGCGCACGCCCGGCGCGCGCGGGCGCGGGGCGCGCCGCATCATTTGCGGCGGGGCGCCGCGCACGCCCGACGCCTGCTATTACACGCAGGACCACTACACCAGCTTTCGCGCGATCGCACCCTGAGCGAGGGAGCGGTCTTTGAACAGGTACGCCACCATGCCAACCCACCATGCCCTGCGGCCCACGGCGGCCGAGGATTTCTCCTTTGAAGAGCCCCTGAAAGAAAGAGCAGCGGAGATGGATATGCCACTTCGTCCCGATGATGAGAATTTGCTGCGCAACGTGCGGCCGAACATCGTGCAGTCGATCCGCGCGTTCCGCGTGCACGACCTGCAGGAAACGGCACGCCGGCTCGGCCACCACTTTCTCTACGCCAACCTGGCGCATGCGCAGACCAAGCAGGACGTGCTGGACCTGCTGGCCCAGCAGTTCCTGTTTCCCGCGCACTTCGGCAAGAACTTCGACGCGCTCTACGACTGCATGACCGACCCGCTGCACAAGGCGGGGCCGCAGCCCGGCTTCGTCGTCGTGCTGGAGCAGATTCCAGCCACGGTGCGGTTCGACAAGGAAGCGCGCGAGCAGCTGCTCGACATCTTCCGCGATGCCGCCGAATACTGGAGCGAACGCCGCATCGCGTTCCGCTGTTTCTATTCTTTTCTGTAGCCCGTTCCGCCACTTTTGGCCCTGCGGAACGGGCGGATGAGGTCGAGCAGCCTGGCGTTGCCCAACCTTTGGCCGTGCATGGCGAGCAGTTTGATGCCGAATCGGGCGAGAAGATGCCCACGGACAAGCTGGTCGATGTCTCGCCCCTGGCGCTGCGCATGAGCAGCCCCTTCAACAGCAGCTACTGGCTCGCCGACGCGGCGTAAGCCTCCATCAGGATGCCGCTGGCCCCAGCGCCTGGGCCAGCGCGACGTACTCGTGCACCGGCACCTCCTGCGCGCGCCGCTGCAGGTCGAAATCGCCGCGGTAGCCGTGCGCCGCGAGCCAGGGCGCCAGCGGATGGCGCAGCAGCTTGCGCCGCTGGCTGAAGGCGGCCTGTACCAGCGCCGACAGCAGCGCGGCATCGACCGGCGCGGGCCGTGCGTGCGGCAGCATGCGCACCACCGCGCTGTCCACGCGCGGCGGCGGGTCGAAGCTCTCGGGGGGCACGAACAGCACCTCCTCCATCGCGTAGCGCCATTGCAGCATCACGGACAGGCGCCCGTAGGCGCTGGCGTCGCAGGGTGCGATCATGCGATCGACCACCTCTTTCTGCAGCATGAAGTGCTGGTCCTCGATCTGCTCGGCGAACCCGAGGAGGTGGAACAGGATGGGTGTGGAAATGTTGTAGGGCAGGTTGCCCGTGACTCTCAGTTTGGTAGCGCCCAGCGCTTGCGCCACCTGCGCAAAGTCCACTTTCAATACATCGGATTCGATCACGGACAGGCGCGGGTCCGCGCGCAGGCGGGCGGCCAGGTCGCGGTCGAGCTCGATCACGCAGAGCCGGCCCAGCCGCTCGGCCAGCGGTGCGGTCAGCGCCGCCAGGCCCGGGCCGATCTCCACCATGGCCTGGCCCGGCCGCGGCGCGATGGCGCGCACGATGGCGTCGATGATCGCGTCATCGCGCAGGAAGTGCTGGCCGAAGCGTTTGCGCGGGATGTGCTTCACTGCGGAGGGTCGCGGTATTCCACGTAGGCGCGCGCGCGTTCTTCGCGCACCCAGTTGGCGTAGGCTTCGTCGAGCTTCTTCTCGCGCACGGCGTTGCGCACGAGGTCGCGCCGCTCGCGCTGCGAGAGCTGGACCTCGCGCCGGTCCACCAGCTCGATCAGGTGCACGCCGAAGCGCGTGACGATGGGCTGGCTGATCTCGCCGGGCTTGAGCTGATCAAGCGCCTGCTGGAACTCGGGCACGTAGCGGCCGGGGAAGGACCAGCCGAGGTCGCCGCCCTGCTTGGCGCTGGCGTCGTCCGAGTATTCGCTGGCGAGCTGCTCGAAGGTGGCCTGGCCGCGTGCGATGCGCTGGCGCAGTTCTTCGAGCTTGGCCGCGGCCTGCGTCTCGCTGAGCTTGCTGCCCGTGCGCAGCAGGATGTGGCGCGCATGGGTCTGGATAGCCATCGTCGGCAGGCCGTCGTCGCGCGAGCGCTCCAGCACCTTGAGGATGTGAAAGCCCGCGGCCGAGCGCACCGGGCCGACGATGCCGCCCACGGGGGTCTTCTCGGTGCTGGTGATGAACAGCTCGGGGTAGCGGTCGGCCGGGCGCAGGCCGATCACGCCGCCCCGGCGGCCTTCGGGGGCGTCGGAGTATTCGCGCGCCAGCGCCGCGAAGTCGCCGCCGGCCTGCAGCTTGCCCATGATTTCCTGAGCGCGCGCCTCGCGCTGGCGGATCTCCTCGGGCGTCGCGCCATCGGGCACCTCGATCAGGATGTGCCCCAGGTTGACGGCCTGCTGCACCGCGCCGGCGTTCTGCTGTTGCTGCTGCAGGAACTGGTCCACGTCGGCGTCGCTCACCTTGACGCGCGATTCGACGTCGCGCTCGCGGATGCGCAGCGTCAGGAGCTGGCTGCGCAGCTCGCGGCGAAAGCGCTCGACGGTGATGCCGTCCTGCGCCAGCTGCCGGTGCAGCTCGTCGAGCGAGATGCCGTTCTGCTGCGCCACCGACTGCTCGGCCTGGTCGATGGCGTAGTTGTCCACCTTGATGTCGGCCTGCAGCGCGAGCTGCACCTGGATGCGCTCGGCGATCAGGCGTTCGAGCACCTCCTGCATGAGCTGCTCGCGCGGCGGGATCGCGGCGTTCTGGGCGGTGAGCTGCTCGATCACGCGCGCCGTGCGCTCGCGCACGTCGTTGTTGGTGATGGGCTCGGAGTTGACCACGGCGACGATGTAGTCCGCCTGCTGCGTCGCCGGCGTGGGCACTGGTGCCGGCGCGGCCTTGGGCGCCGCCGCGGCCGGCTGGGGCGCGGCGGCGGGCGCCGGTGCGGGGGCGGCC
>OFJB01000418.1_pt1 | contig 21197 bp, 18 predicted proteins | sample 1775081 | NCBI WGS metagenome assembly OFJB01 (sample SAMN08195771, study PRJEB24354) | sludge metagenome | isolation source: initial sludge from phenol fed wastewater aerobic bioreactor | place: India: Nagpur | collected 2016-06-05
TCGGATTATTCCTATTTCTATGACGCGCTCTATGGTTCGGGCTATTATCTGCGCGACAATGCGAACAATCTGATCAGCCCCAACCAATATATCAACGGCATCGACCGTTATAAGAAGAGCTTTGTCGAGGCACGCATCGCATCGCCCGCCGACGCACCGATCCGCTTTATCGGCGGCGTGTTCTGGCAGCGCCAGAGCCATAATATCGAACAGAATTATATCATCGACAATCTGGCCGACGATCTGAAGGTGCCCGGCACGGCCAGCGACATCTGGCTGACCAAGCAGTTCCGCGTCGACCGCGACTATGCCGCGTTCGGCGAGCTCAGCTACGACATCACCGACAAGCTGACGCTGACCGGCCTGTACAACGTGCTGGCCGCGCTGCGCGAAGGCCGCGCCTTGAGCGCCAAGGAAAAGGCCATTCACACCGCCGGCCTGGTGGGCGTGCTGCGCGAGCTGCACGACGAGCTGGACGCCGCCGTGCTGGCGGCCTACGGCCTGCCGCCCGATGCCGACACCGAGGCCGTGCTGGCGCACCTGGTGCAACTGAACGCCCAGCGCGCGCAGGAAGAAGCCGCCGGCCAGGTGCGCTGGCTGCGGCCGGACTTCCAGAATCCTGAAAAATCACTATCGAAACAAGAGCTGTTTGCGCTTGATCCTTGTGCGCCAGAGGCCGATTCGAGCACTGAGAAATCACTATCGAAACAAGAGCACTCCAGCCAGCAAGCCTGGCCCGCCACCCTGCCCGAGCAGGTGCGCGCCGTTGCCGCCGTGCTGGCCCAAAGCCCGGCGCCCCTGACGCTGGACGCCATCGCCGCCCGCTTCAAGGGCCGCGGCCCCTGGAAGAAAAGCCTGCCCACCCTGCTGGCCACGCTGGAGGCCCTGGGCCGCGCGCAGGAGGTGGGGAAGGCAGGGTGGCGGGGGTGAGGGCTTGAACACGCCGAGATGGCGCCATATACTTATGCCATATACACGAGGCACCGCCATGACCACCACCACCGTTTTCACCAACAACCGCACGCAGGCCGTGCGCCTGCCGGCGGAGCTGCGGCTGCCGGAGGGGGTGCGCCGGGTGCGGGTGCGCGCGCGCGGGGCCGAGCGCATCATCACCCCGCTGGATCACACATGGGACAGCTTTTTTCTTGATGGCCCGCCGGTGAGCGACGATTTTTTGCCCGAGCGCGCCAGCCAGCAGCAAGCCGACCGTGAGCCCTTGTAAATGCTGCGCTATTTGCTGCACACCAACATCGTCATCTACGTGCTCAAGCGCCGGCCGATCGAGGTGTTGGAGACCTTCAACGCGAACGCCGAGCGCATGGCCATCTCCGCCATCACGTTGGCCGAGCTGATGCACGGCGCCGAAAAGAGCCGCCACGTGGAGCAGAACCTGGCCACCGTGGAAAATTTTTGCAGTCGCCTGGAGGTGCTGCCCTACGGCGCCAAGGCAGCGCAGCATTACGGCAGCATTCGCGCCGCGCTGGAAAAGCAAGGGCTGCCCATTGGCGTGAACGATTTGCACATTGCCGCGCACGCCCGCAGCGAGGGACTGGCGCTGGTCACCAACAACCTGAGTGAGTTCGCCCGGGTGCCCGGTCTGGTGGTGGAGAACTGGGTGGCGAGCCTTTGACAAACGCCCGCCCTGCGCCTGGCCCTCAAACCCGAAACCCCGTCGGCAGCTCCGGCCCGATCTTGAACACCCCGCTGGTGCGCGCGCAGGGCACGCCGTCGGCGGTGACCAGGCCCTGCGCAAACACCAGCGTGCGGGTGGCGCGCAGCAGCTCGGCCCTGCCCTCGATCCAGCAGCCCAGCGGCGCGGGCGCCAGGTAGTCGATCTGCAGGCTGATGGTGGGCAGAAAGCGCGGGCCCGGGTGCTGGCTGGTGCGGTGCACCGTCAGCGGAATCAGCATGTCGCAAAAGCTGGCCATCATGCCGCCGTGCAGGTTGCCCATGGGGTTGACGTGGCGCGGCTCCACGCGCAGGCCCAGGCGCACGTCGTCGCCCTGCTGCAGCAGGTACAGCGGGCCGTTGACCCCGATGAAGCCGCTGTCGGAAGGCAGCGGACGAAAGCCGGGCGGGATGGCCGGGTCGGCAGCGGGCGTGCCCGCGGACGTGTTCATGGTGCCGCACCCGGCGTGAGAAAGCAGCGCGAAAAATCAAACCCCATCGACACGAGATGCTCCTGATGACAACCGGCTCGCCAGCATAGCCCCACGCGCGCCGCGCCGCGTACACGCAGGCGACAGCGTGGCGCGCATGGGCCGGATCCGGCCCGCCGCCAGGGCGATCGCCGTCGGTACGCCGCATGAAACAATCGGCCCGGTCTGGGAGCGCGGGCGGCAGGAGCCGCCAGCGGGTTCGGGCCAGCCCAGGCACACGGGCTGGCGAGTTTCACGACGACGTCTGGCGGATGCGCGATTTCACTGAACTGTCCCCACGCCAGGCCGTGGCCTTGGTGCTCGGCCTGGCGGCGCTCTACGCGGCCTGGGCGCTTGGTGGCACACCCTGGTTCGGGTTTTATGAACACAACCCCGACGAGGGGTTCAATTTGTCAAAGGCGGCGCTGGTTGCCAACGGCTATGCGCTGTACCGCGACATCTGGAGTGATCAGCCGCCGGTGTTCACTTACGCCCTGACCCTGGTGCATCAAGTGGCGCCCTGGAGCGTGGCGGCCGCGCGGCTGCTGGTGCTGGGGTTCGCGTGCCTGCTGATCGCATCGCTGTTTGTCCTGGTCGAACGCCGACACGGCTGGCGCACCGCGCTATGGGCGGCGCTGCTGCTGATGCTGGCGCCGATGTTTGTCGAGCTGTCCGTCTCGGTGATGATCGGACTGCCGTCGATCGCGCTGGCGACCGCCGCGCTGGCCCTGGCGAGCCGACCGGCGCGGGGCCGCAAGGCCTGGATCGCCATGAGCCTCGCGGGACTGCTTTACGCGCTGTCGCTGCAGACCAAGTTGTTCAGCGCAGTGATGGCACCGGCCATTGCCGCCGTCATTGTCCTGAACCCCGACGCCGGCTCCTGGAAGCAGCGGCTGCGCAATCTGGGTGTTTTTGCCCTGGGGGTCGCCCTGGGCATGCTGCTCGTCGTCTGGCTGGCCGGTGAGGCCTTCATCGACCAGCTGATCCGCCCGCATGCCGCCACGGCGCTGCGCGAGCGCTACTCGCTGGGCCAGAGCGCCCAGGTCATCTGGGCGGTGCTGAAGGCGCAGCCGGTGCTGCTGGGCCTGGGTCTGGCGGGCGTTCTGCACGCCGGCCGGCGCCTGTGGCGCGGCGATCTGCGGCCGCTGGCGGTCTGGCTGATCGTGCCGGCCGGGGCGCTGCTGCTGCACGTCCCCGTGTGGGACCACCAGGTGCTGCTGCTGTTTCCGCCCCTGGCCTGGCTGGGTGGCGTGGCGCTGGAACGCTGGTGCTCCTGGCTGTCCGCGCGGTTTCCGGCGCGCAACGCGCCCTGGGCACTTGGCATGGCGGCGCTGCTGATTGCGACCGGCGTGCCGCTGGTGCGCCAGCAGGTGGTGCCCGAAGACAACCTGGGCAGCAAGCTGGCGATCGACGAGGCCGTGGGGCGGTTTGCCGGCCTGGGCGGCTGGGTGATGGCCGATACGCCGATGGATGCCTACCGCAACCGCCTGCTGGTGCCGCCTGAATTGGCCGTCTACTCGCTGAAGCGCATCATGGTGCGGCAACTGACGACCCCCTATGTGATGGAGTCGCTGCGCCGCCGGCGCCCGCTTCAGGTATCGCTGCGGCGCTTCGCCCCGAATGCCGAGCTGCTGCAGTATCTCGAACGCCACTACCTGCGCACCACGTCGGGGCCCCAGTTCGTGCATTACGTGGCCCGCCCCGACATGCTGCCGGCCCAAGCGCTCCCTGAGCTGGAGGGCCTGCTCGACCACTTGACGCAGGCCATCGCCGCCACCGGTGTCGATGGGGGTTACGCCAGTGCGGCGACGCCCGATGGCCACCAGCGCTACGACGAAAGCCGCAAGCAGCTGTTGACACCCGAGCAGGTCTGGATGGACCCGCCAGGCTCCACCCCCCGTGTCGGCGCCTGCTTTCTGCGTTCGTACCAGCTGATCGGCCAGGCCCCCTATCTGGAGCGGGCGCGCCAGACGGCGCAGGCGATCATGCGGGTTCAGTCCTGTGCGGGCGGCTGGCCCGCTGCCGCCCAGGCCCCGGGTACCTGCCAGAGCCGGGCCGTGTCACCCAAAGCACGACTGAAGTTCGATGAGGGCCTGAACGCGGAAGCCATCGAGTACCTGCTGGACGCGGCCATCCAGCTGCCGCAGGAACAGGATGGCTTGCGCGCGGCAGCGGCCCGGGCGCTCGACTTTCTGGTGGCCACCCAGAACGCCCAGGGCGCCTGGCCCTACGACCTCTACAGTCAAGCGCCGTACGCGCGACATTCCACCCTCAATGACGACCTGACGACGGCGCACCTGAGAGTGCTGCTGCGCGGCTGGCGAACCTTCGGCAGGGCCGACTACCGGCAGGCGGTCGAAAAGGGCGTCGAATTTCTGCTCAAGGCGCAGTCCGCTCAGGGCGGATGGGCTCAGCAATACGATCAAAACCTGGCGCCCGCACCAGGCCGCACCTTTGAGCCGGCCGCGCTGGCGACCCTGGAAACGGCCTACGCCATCCGTACCCTGACCGAGATCGACCGCCAGTGGCCGAACCCGCGCATCAAGGCGGCGATCGCGCGCGGCGGCAACTGGCTTCTGCGCAGCGCGCAGCGGCCGGGCCACTGGGCACGCTTTCACGACCTGCGGGATGGCCACCCGCTGTACCTGGATCGCGCAGGCAAAACCTATGCCCGCTGGCAGGACCTGCCCGCGGAGCAGCGGGACAGCTACCGCTGGGAGGAGTCGTTTGCCGAGGTGTCCGACGCGCTGGCGCTGGCACGAACGCATGTCGAGGGCAACGCCGCCGCATTCGATGCCATGACGCAGCGCCTGCAGAGCCTGGCGGACATCGCGAGCTATGCCCGAGCGCGCCTGCAGCTTGGCGCCTCCTTCGACCAGGGTCACATGCCACGAGTGGACGCCGCGGGCCTGGTTTCAACCGCGTCGCTCATTGACCAATGCGGGATGCTGCAGGCCGCCTGGACCGTTGCACCGCGCCGCTCGGCCACCGATGACCGGTAGGGCGGGCCCGGCGCGGAAATGGCGCAGGCCCAGGCGCACCGCGCCATCCTGCTGGCGCATGTAGAGGGGGCCGTTGACGCCCATGAAGGGGCCGCCGGCCTCGACCGGTTCCAATCCAGCCGGGATGCCCGGCGTTGGCGCAGGGGCGTTGAGGGCGTCGCGTTGCATGCCGGCAGCACAAGGCGGCGCCACCGCAGCGGCGCACACGCAGGCGACAGCCGGCGGCCACAGGGCGCAAGGGGCAAGGCCGGGAGCCGCCAGGAGGTGGGTGTCGGCCCGGTAAAATCACGGGTTTACCCCTGCCACCTGCCCACTGGAGCCGCCTCATGGCAAATCCCTCCCGCATGGCCAACGCGATTCGCGCGCTGGCCATGGACGCCGTTCAACAAGCCAAGTCGGGCCACCCCGGCGCGCCCATGGGCATGGCCGACATGGCGGTGGCGCTGTGGGGACGCCACCTGCGCCACAACCCGGCCAACCCGCACTGGGCCGGGCGCGACCGCTTCGTGCTGTCCAACGGCCATGGCTCGATGCTGCTGTATGCGCTGCTGCACCTGACGGGCTACGAGCTGCCGATGCAGGAGCTGAAGCACTTTCGCCAGCTGCACAGCAAGACGGCGGGCCACCCCGAGGTGGGCGTGACCCCCGGCGTGGAGACCACCACCGGCCCGCTGGGCCAGGGCCTGGCCAACGCGGTGGGCATGGCGCTGGCCGAGAAGCTGCTGGCCAGCGAATTCAACCAGCCGGGCCACGCCATCGTGGACCACCACACCTACGTGTTCCTGGGCGACGGCTGCCTGATGGAAGGCGTCAGCCACGAGGCCAGCGCGCTGGCCGGCGCCTGGAAGCTGAACAAACTGATCGCGCTGTACGACGACAACGGCATCAGCATCGACGGGCGCGTGCAGCCCTGGTTTGTCGATGACGTGGCGGGGCGCTTTGCGGCCTACCAGTGGAACGTGATCGGCCCCATCGACGGCCACGATGTCAACAGCGTGGACCGCGCCATCGCCGACGCCAAGCGCAGCGCCGACAAGCCGACGTTGATCATTTGCAAGACGCACATCGGCAAGGGCAGCCCCAACCGCCAGGACACGGCCAAGGCGCACGGCGAGCCGCTGGGTGCCGATGAGATCGCGCTGACGCGCACCGCGCTGGGCTGGGAGTACGGCCCCTTCGAGATTCCCGCCGACGTGTACGCCGACTGGGACGCCAGGCTGGCCGGCCAGGCGGCCGAGCAGCAGTGGGACGCGGCCTTTGCCGACTACGCCGCCGCGCACCCCGCGCTGGCCGCCGAGTTCACGCGGCGCATGGCGGGCGAGTTGCCCGCGCACTTTGCCCAGGTCGCGGTGGACGCGGCCATCGAGGCGCACACCAAGGCCGAAACCGTGGCCAGCCGCAAGGCCAGCCAGCTGGCGCTGGAGGCCCTCACGGCCCGGCTGCCCGAGCTGCTGGGCGGCAGCGCCGACCTGACGGGCTCCAACCTGACGCTGACGGCCAGCACGCTGAACCTGCGCTTTGACGAGCGCGGCGCGGTGGTCAAGAACGAGGCCGGCCAGGGCGGGCGCCACATCAACTACGGCGTGCGCGAGTTCGGCATGGCCGCCATCATGAACGGGCTGGCGCTGCACGGCGGCTTCATCCCCTACGGCGGCACCTTCCTCACCTTCAGCGACTACAGCCGCAACGCCATCCGCATGGCGGCGCTGATGAAGCAGCGCGTGGTGCACGTGTTCACGCACGACAGCATCGGCCTGGGCGAGGACGGCCCCACGCACCAGTCGATCGAGCACGCCGCCAGCCTGCGCCTGATCCCGAACCTGGCCGTCTGGCGCCCGGCCGACACCGCCGAGACCGTGGTGGCCTGGGCCGTCGCGCTGCAAAGCCAGCACCAGCCCACGGCGCTGCTGCTCTCGCGCCAGAACCTGCCCTACCTGCCCAAGCGCGACCTGGGCGACATCAGCCGCGGCGCCTATGTGCTGAGCGAGCCGGGCGACGTGGGCCTCAAGAAGAAGGCGCAGGCGGTGCTCATTGCCACCGGCAGCGAGGTGCACCTGGCCCTGCAGGCGCAGACGCTGCTGGCGGCGCAAAAGATTGCCGTGCGCGTGGTCTCCATGCCCAGCACCACGGCCTTCGACCAGCAGGACGTGAAGTACAAGAAGGCCGTGCTGCCGGCCGGCCTGCCGCGCATCGCCGTCGAGATGGGCGCCACCGACGGCTGGTGGAAGTACGGCGTTGCTGCGGTGGTGGGGCTGGACACCTTCGGCGAATCGGCCCCCGCGCCGGCGCTGTTCGAGCACTTCGGCTTCACGCCCGAGAACGTGGCGGCCACGGTGCGCGCGGCGCTGGGACGTCGTTGACCCGGATTTCAAGCCAAATCGGCCTCCAGCGCTTGATGGACAAGCGCAAACAGCTATCAATTACTTAGCAAAAAGGAAACCTGTCATGACCATCAAGATCGGCATCAACGGCTTCGGGCGCATCGGGCGCATGGTGTTTCGCGCGGCGATTGCCCACCACAAGGACATCCAGGTCGTCGGCATCAACGACCTGCTGGAGCCCGACTACCTGGCCTACATGCTGACCTACGACAGCGTGCACAGCAAGTTCGAGGGCGAGGTCAAGGTCGAGGGCAACACGCTGGTGGTCAATGGCCAGAAGATCCGCCTGACCGCCGAGCGCGACCCCGCCAACCTGAAGTGGGGCGAGGTCGGCGCCGAGGTGGTGATCGAGGCCACGGGCCTGTTCCTGACCAAGGAGACCGCCGAAAAGCACCTGGCCGCCGGTGCCAAGAAGGTGATGATGAGCGCGCCCAGCAAGGACGACACGCCCATGTTCGTGTTCGGCGTCAACGACGAGACCTACGCCGGCCAGGCCATCATCAGCAACGCCAGCTGCACCACCAACTGCCTGGCCCCGGTGGCCAAGGTGCTGGACGACAAGTGGGGCATCAAGCGCGGCCTGATGACCACCGTGCACGCCGCCACCGCCACGCAGAAGACCGTGGACGGCCCCAGCAACAAGGACTGGCGCGGCGGCCGCGGCATCCTGGAGAACATCATCCCCAGCAGCACCGGCGCCGCCAAGGCGGTGGGCAAGGTGATTCCGGCGCTCAACAAGAAGCTGACCGGCATGTCCTTCCGCGTGCCCACCTCCGACGTGTCGGTGGTCGATCTGACGGTGGAGCTGGAAAAGCCCGCCAGCTACGACGAGATCAAGGCCGAGATGAAGGCGCAGTCCGAAGGCAAGCTCAAGGGCATCCTGGGCTACACCGAGGACAAGGTGGTGGCCACCGACTTCCGCCACGACCCGCGCAGCTCGATCTTCGACGCCGACGCCGGCATTGCGCTGGACAGCACCTTCGTCAAGCTGGTGAGCTGGTACGACAACGAATGGGGCTATTCCAACCGCTGCCTGGACATGGTGCGGGTGATGGCGAAGAAGTAAGCGCCGACGCAGCCTCCGCCGAGAAGCGCGTCACAGGACGCGCTTTTTTTTGTCCGCGATACTGCTTCCATGGACAGCATGCACATCGCCGATCTGGAGGCAGCCATCAACCACTGGCGCGAACGCTCACCTGCCGGATCGGATGCCGCGCTGGCGCCCGAGCTGGCGGCGCTGGCCGAGCTGTATGCGCGCATGGCGATCGAGCACCGCGAGGAGCTGGACGCCGCCCAGGTGCCCGCCGCGGCCCGCGCGGCCTGGCTGCACTGGTATGCCCACACGCCCGACGCGCCCTGCATCGCCGTGTGCTCCACCGCGCAGGGCGATGCGGTGTGCAAGGGCTGCGGGCGCACCGAGGACGAGGTGCGCGACTGGCCGGCGCTGAGCCCCTGGGCCAAGCGTGCGGTGTGGCGACGCATCACGCGCGAGGGCGCGGCGCTGCGCTTTACCCGCTATGCCGAGCGCGCGCGGGCGGCGCCCTGAGCACGCGTTCAAGTTGCCAGATGGGCGAATCGATGGTCTAATTGCCGGTTGTTGAAGGGGAGTAGCTCCCCGCAACGGCCCGGCGATGTCGGCGCCGTTGCATCACCGGCTCGTCAATACGAAGCATGCAGGCCCCAGGGCTTGCAGCGCCTTCCGGGTCGGTGGGTGGTGGGTCCGCCAGCGCGCCCGCCGCCGAGCAAGACCTTCGACCCCAACCCGTTCGGGGTGTGTTGGTCGAAGTCGCCGGTCTTGCCGCAAGCGCCTGCAGGCGCTGTTGTCCTCTTTTGCTGCAAACCCGTTCGTCTGGCGTACGTCCGCGCGATCACCGTTTTGCAACATTGGAGCCTTGACTCATGGAATTCATGTCCGCCCCCTGGTGGTCCGCCCTGCTGGCCATCATCCTGATCGACCTGGTGCTGGCCGGCGACAACGCCATCGTCATCGCCCTGGCTGCGCGCAACCTGCCCAAGTCGCTGCAGAAAAAGGCCATCATCTGGGGCACCGTGGGTGCCATCGGGGTGCGCACGCTGATGACGCTGGTGGTGGTGTGGCTGCTGAAGATTCCGGGCCTGATGCTGATCGGCGGCCTGGGCCTGCTGTGGATCGCCTACAAGCTGGTGGCCGACACCGGCGAGGGCGATGAAGAACACGGCCCGGCCGCCAGCACCTTCTGGGGCGCGATGAAGACCATCGTGGTGGCCGACGCGCTGATGGGCATCGACAACGTGCTGGGCGTGGCCGGCGCGGCGCACGGTGCGATGGACCTGGTGGTGATCGGCCTGTTGATCAGCGTGCCCATCGTGGTGTTCGGCTCCACCGTGGTGCTGAGGCTGGTCGAGCGATTTCCGATCATCATCCAGCTGGGTGCGGCCGTGCTGGCCTATACCGCCGCCTCGATGGTGACCAGCGAGCCGCTGCTGGCCGACTGGTTCGGCACGCGCGAGGCGCCGCAGCAGGCGCTGCGCTGGGCGGTGGCGGCGCTGGCCATCGTGGGCGTGCTGGGCGCCGCGCGCTGGGCCACGCGACGCCAGCGCGCGGTGGACGGCGCCTGAGCAAATTGCGCTAAGCTGCGCCGATGATCCTGATCCTGAAATGGCTGTTGTCGGCCTGCGCGCTGCTGCTGATCGCCTACCTGTACAGCGGCGTGCAGGTGGCCAGCTTTGGCTCGGCGCTGCTGGCGGCGCTGGTGATTGGCCTGCTCAACACGGTGCTGCGTCCGGTGCTGGTGGTGCTGACCATCCCGGTCACGCTGATCACGCTGGGGCTGTTCCTGTTCGTCATCAACGCGCTGATGTTCTGGGCCGCCTCGGGCCTGCTGTCGGGCTTTCACGTCAACGGCTTCGGCGCGGCGCTGCTGGGCTCGCTGATGTATTCGGCGCTGGGCATGCTGATCGACCGTGCCCTGGGCGGCCGCTGATCAGCTGATCAACGGCGCTGCTTTTCCTCGTCCAGGCGTTGCTGCCGCAGCAGCGCCTGGGCCTCGCGCATGCGGGCATCGACGATGCTGGCCTCGATCAGCGCCGCGCCGTCGCCCGGGTGCTGGCGCGAATAGTCCTGCGCGGCGCGCCAGCGATTGACCGCGCCGGCGTAGTCCAGCTGCGCCAGCGCCACCTCCCCCTCGGCGCGCAGCGAGCGCAGCATCTGCCCCTGGGCCGCATCGGCCTGCGCCAGGGCCTGCCAGGCGCCGCCGTCGTGCGCATGATCGCTGACCCAGGTGCGCAGCTGGGACGCCGCCTCGCCCGCCTGGCCGGTGCGCAGCAGCGCCTGCGCGCGCAGCAGCAGCACGGCGCGACCGGATTGATTCAACGGCCCCCCACGCTCCGCGGCTGCGCCTGCTGCGCTGCCCCCCGAGGGGGCGATCGCGGCGTTGGAATGGGTTTCCGGGAGCGCACTGGCGGTGGCCGGGACGTTTGCCAGGATGGCCAACGCCTGCGGCGCCTGGTCGGCACGCAGGGCCAACTCGGCCTGCAGCAGGTGCACCTGGCGCAACGCGCGCGGGTGCTCGGCCATGAGCGGGGCCAGCTGCTCGGCCAGGGCCTGCGCGGCGGGCAGCTCCCGCAGCTCGGCCCGCGCCAGTGCGGCGGCGTAGAGCGCGCCGGCGCGCTGGGCCAGCGGCTGGCGGGCAAAGCCGGGCTGGGCGGGCTCGGCGGCCCAGGCGCGCAACACGTCGACGCCAGGCTGCGAGAGCACGCGTGCCCGCGCGGCGATCAGGAGAGTTTCCCAATCCGTCGACGGTGCGGCCAAGTGCAGACCTTGCACGCGCTGCTGCATGTCGGCGATGCGCTGGGTGGTCAACGGGTGGCTGCGCAGATAGGGCCAGTCGCCGTTGTCGTCCACGCGCGAGGCGGCCTGGAGTTTTTCGAACATGCTGACGAAGCCCTGGGGCGCAAAGCCGGCTTGGTTCATCACGCTGTAGCCCACGCGGTCGGCCTCGCGCTCCATGTCGCGCGAGAAGTTGAGCTGCTGCTGGGCAATGGCGGCCTGCCCGCCGACGGCCAGCGCGGCGCCGGCCTGCGGGTTCTTGCTGGCGGCGATGGCGCCGGCCACCATGGCCGCGATCAGCAGCGGCAGCTGGCGGCCTTGCTGGCCCAGCAGGCGCGCGATGTGGCGCTGGGTGACGTGGCTCATCTCGTGGCCCAGCACCGAGGCCAGTTCGTCACGCGAGCGCACCACGCCCACCAGCCCCAGGTGCAGGCCGAAGTAGCCGCCGGGCAGCGCAAAGGCATTGATGCTGCGGTCGCGCCCGAGGAACACCTGCCAGGCAAAGCGCTCGTCCAGCTCCGGCGTGAGTTCGCCGCGCGCACGGGCGGCCGCCAGCAGCGCGCGCCAGATGCCATCGACGTATTCGCCGATGATGGGGTCGTCGATGTAGTCCGGGTCGCGGTACAGCTCGCGCGCGATGGTGTCGCCCAGCTTGCGCTCGGCCAGAGGCGTCATCTCGCCGGCCTCGCCCAGCGAGGGCAGGGCCCCGCCGGATGCCGGGCTCTGTGCCGCGACGGGCAGCGCGGCCAGCACCAGGCCCGACGACAGGACGGCCGTCGCCGTGCGCCGTGCAAGGCGAGCGAGGCGGCGGGCGGATGGACGAATGGGCGGGTGCATCGGATGGCAAGGCGGGCCCGGTGGGGCCGCTGCCCCTATGATGCCCCAAGCGCCTGCGTGTTCCTTTGCCAATGTGACCGATTGCCATGCCCGAGTCCTCCCCCTCGCCCCTCACCCATTTCGACGCCCAGGGCCAGGCCCACATGGTGGATGTGGGCGCCAAGCCGGCCACGCACCGAGTGGCGGTGGCCGGCGGGCGCATCGAGATGCAGTCGGCCACGCTGGCGCTGATCGAGTCGGGCCACGCCAGCAAGGGCGACGTGCTGGGCGTGGCGCGCATCGCCGGCATCATGGCGGCCAAGAAGACCAGCGAGCTGATCCCGCTGTGCCACCCGCTGGCCCTGTCGCGTGTCACTATTGATTTAATAGCTGAACGCGCAGATGGAACGGGCGCCAGCGGCATTTTTTGTACCGCAACGGTGGAAACCACCGGGCCCACCGGGGTGGAAATGGAGGCGCTCACCGCGGTGCAGGTGGCGCTGCTGACCGTCTACGACATGTGCAAGGCGGTGGACCGCGGCATGACCATCAACGGCGTGCGCCTGCTGGAAAAGCGGGGCGGCAAGTCGGGGCACTACCGGGCCGCCAGCCGCCCGTAGATTTCAGCGCGCGGGCTGACTGGCCGCGCTGGCCGCCTGCCGCAGCGCACCTTCCAGCAGGCGGTCGTTGTCCTGCGTCCAGGCCCGGTAGTCGGCCGGAAAGGCCGCCCGAAAGCGCGCCATGTGTGCCAGCGCCAGGTCATCCTGCCCCAGCAGGCTGGCGCTTTCGATCACGCGGATGATGACGCGCGGCTCGGGCGAATAGTGCAGGCAGCGGCTGGCGGCGGCCAGCATCCAGGCGGCGTCCGCGCGCGTGACCGGCCGAGTGGTGACCTCGGCAAAGCGCACCGCGCCGGCAAACAGCCAGGAGCGCTGCGCTGCCGCCATCGGGTCGTCGCGCCACCAGGCGGTGCGCTCCTCGGGCGACAGATAGACCTGGCTGATGCGCCAGTAGTCCCAGCTGGCATAGGCCGTGGCGGCCAGCAGCAGCGCAACCGCACTCAGGCGCACGCCCGATGCGCGAGCGCCCGGGGGCACGGGCGGCGCAGCGGCCCGGGTGCGCCACAGCCCCCAGACGCTGACGACGGCGGCGATCTGGAACGGGCCGTACCACAACGGGTACTCGACCATGCTGTGCAGCCCGATCAGGATCAGCACGCCCCAGGCCAGCTGCCGCGCCGGGTCGTGCTCGCGCCACGGCGCGCCGCGCCAGATCAGCCACGCCAGCGCGGCGCAGGCCCCGACGGCCAGCGGCACGCCCAGCTCCACCGCCAGGTGCAGGGGCAGGTTGTGGGCGTTGTCCAGGATGTGGCAAAAGCGCGGGCCGGGAAACAGGGTGATGTAGTGTGCCCAGGCCAGCTCGCCCCAACCCCAGCCGGTCCAGGGCTTGAGGGCAATGAGGTGCAGCACGTTGCGCCACAGGATCAGCCGGCTGCCGCAAGTGCTTTCGGCCGTGCGCAGGCGCTCGACCATGTCGCGCCCGGCCACGCCCTCGGTGGATTCGGCCAGCCAGGGCAGCAGCAACGCCGCCGCCACGTAGGCCGCCACGGCCACGGCTGCAACCCGCGCCACCGTGCGGCCACGGCCTTGCCCGCGCGACCACCACGCCGCCATGGCCGCCAGCGCCAGCAGCTCCACCCCTCCGATGCGCGAGGCGGTGGCCGCCAGCGCGGCCAGCAGCAGCGCTGCCAGGCCGCCGGCCGCGCCGCGCGGCAGGCGCCGGGCCTGAACATGCCAGCGCAGGGCCGCCAGCCCGATCACCAGCAGCGTGGCCAGCTGATTGGGCTGGCGCAAGTTGCCAAAGGCCTGGCCGGGCTGGGCGAGGTTGACCCAGGGATAAAGCGGCCCCTCCAGGTCGAAGTACTGCGCCAGCGCGATGGCGCTGCTGACCGCTGCCGCGGCCAGCCAGGCGCCGGCCACCCAGGCCAGGGTCTGGCGCGCGTCCTGGCGCACCGGCCACAGCGCCAGCAACAGCGCGGCGCAGGTCAACGACACCAGGTACGGCTGCGCGCCCGCGGTCGGACCGGAAGTGAAAGGCCACAGCCAGGGCAGGACCAGAAGCACGAGCAGGCCCAGGCGGCGCAAGCAGACAGACATGCGGGGATTGTGCCAACGCGCTGGCTCGGGCCGGCACGGCGGCGCCGGCCGCTCACTTGCGCTCGTACACCGTCAGGCTGTCCCAGTCGCTGGCCGGCGCGCGCTGCAGCAGCTGGGCAACGCGCCGGGCATAGAGGCCGTACAGCGCCCGCTCGGGGTGCTGCGCGATCAGGGCCTGCAGGGTTTGCCGGCAGGCTTCGAACTGGCGTCCGCGCCACTGCGCCAGGGCCTGCTGCCACAGCGCCAGCTCGGCCTGCAGGGCGGGGGTGGCGGCCGCCGCCGGAGCGCGCACGGTGTAGATCTGCTCGGCCTGCTGGCGCCCGCGCACGCGCACGCGATCGAGCTCTTGCCAGGCAAAGGCGTGCTCGCCGGCCTGCTCCATCGTCACCTGGCTGGCCACCACGTCCACGCCATAACCCGCGGCCAGCCCCTCCAGGCGCGAGGCCAGGTTGACCGCATCGCCAATGACGGTATATGCGCGCCGCAGCGCCGTGCCCATGTTGCCCACGGCCATGGGGCCGGTGCTCAGGCCGATGCCGACCGCCAGCGCGCCGTGTCCGGCCGCCACGCGCTCGGCGTTGAAGTCCCGCATGGCCGCGCGGATGTCCAGCGCCGCCTCGACCGCCTGCCGCGCATGCTGCGTGCTGGCCACCGGCGCGCCCCAGAAGGCCATCACGCAATCGCCCATGTATTTGTCGATGGTGCCGTGATGGCGCGCGATGACGCCGCTCAGGCGCTCCAGCACCGCGTGCAGCAGCGCCTGCAGCTCGGCCGGCGGCAGCGCTTCGGACAGACTGGTGAAGCTGTTCAGGTCGCAGAACATGACCGTCAGCTCCTCGGTGCGCGCCTGCATGTCGTAGCGCTTGGGATCGCGCTGCATCTGGCGCACCAGCTCGGGCGGCACGTAGGTGGAGAACTGCTCGGCCAGCCGGTGGCGCGCCCGGCGCTCGACCCCGAAGCCCAGCGCCAGGTCGACCACCAGGGTGGCCGCGGCCAGCAGCAGGGGGCCTGCCAACGGCAACAGCAGGTGTGCGCTGCGGTACAGCAGCGTGTCCAGCGCCAGCAGCGTGAGCACCGCGCCCGCGCCCAGCGCCAGCGCCCCGCCCAGGCCCAGCCGAGGCAGCCCGGCGATGAACAGCAGGCCCAGCGCAAGCAGGGCGGCAATCTCGTAGGCCCCTGCCCACGCCGGCCTGTGCACCAGGCGCCCCTCCAGCGCGCCGGCGATCAGGTTGGCGTGCACCTCGACGCCCGGAAAGGCCTCGCCCACCGGCGTGGCGCGCAGATCCATCAGGCCCGGCGCGCTGAAGCCCAGCAGCACGTAGCGGCCGCGCAGACTGCCGGCCGGCAGCTTGCCCGCCAGGACGTCGGCCGCCGACAGGTACTGAAACGAGCCGCCCCGCACCCCGCCCGCGCCGCGGTAGGGCACCGGCACCGTGCCGCGTGCATCGAGCCTGATCGAGAGCGCGCGCGAGGCACCCTGCAACCGGAGCCTGCGCCCGTCCGCCTCGTCCGTGCTCAGCCGCAGGGCCGCACCGCCCAGCCCCAGGCGCAGCATCGCCAGACTCATGGACTCGTACAGCGAACCGTCGAAACCGGCCACCAGGGGCACCATGCGCACCACGCCGTCGGGATCGGTGACGGCGTTGAAGAAGCCGCCCGCAGCGGCGGCCTGCGTGAGCGGCGCCAGGTTGGCACCGTAGCCGCTCCAGTGCAGCAGTTGCGGCCAGGGCGCCTGGCCCGTCAGGGGCGCCGGCAACTGGCCCACGCGGCGCGCGTCGCGGTCGCTGCTGAAGTAGTAGCCCAGCACCACCGGGGCGCCAGCCAGGGCCTGCGCCAGCTCGTCGTCGGGCGCGGGCTGGGCGCGCGCGCGCCGGGCCGCGGCCTCGGGCTCGGCAAACACCACGTCCAGACCGAGCGCCGCGACCTGCTGGCGGCCGGTGAGCTCGCGCACCAGGTGCGCGATGCGCGCGCGCGACCAGGGCCAGCGCCCCAGTTGCTGCAGGCTGGCCTCATCCACATCGACGATCACCACCTGCGCGTCGCGCGTGCGCGGCATGCTCAGGCTCAGCCGCAGGTCGGCCAGTTGCGCGTCCAGCCAGTCGCGCCCCGGCGCGGGCCACCAGCCAAGCGACTGCATCAGCGCCAGCAGCAGCAGGGCCGAGCAGGCCCAGGCGCGCCAGGGGTGGCGCTGCGCGAGGGCTCGGGCTGGGGGATCGCTCATCGCACGCATTCAAGCACGCCCCGTGCAAACCCCGCTGCCTGGGGAGCGGCGCGCGACACACGCGCCTGGGCGGTCAGACGTCCAGGTACTCGAGCCGCACGGCCCCCATGACAATCTGGTCCCGATTTTGCAAGGCGATCGGGCCGCCTTCGACCGACACGCCATTGACGCTGGGCATGTTGTCACCCTCCACGTGGGCCAGCTCGAAGCCGTGCGCGCTGCGGCGGATGGCGGCCACCGAGAATCCGCGGCGGCCGATGGTGGTCACAGGCTTGGTCAGCCACAGCTCGCGGCCCCGGGAGGTGCCGGTGAGCACCCGAACCCGCGCGCCCGCACCGGCCGGCGGCACGGACAGGCCCGCCAGGTCGCTCTCCAGACCCTGGACCTCCGATGGGGTTGACGCCTCGGTGGCGATGGGGGTGGTGCCGCCGCCGGCGTGGGCCTGGTAGCGCACGGCGCAGCGCCCGATCTCGATCACGTCGCCATCGGCCAGGCTGTGCTTGCGCACCGCGCGCCCATTGACGAAGGTGCCGTTGGTGCTGCCCAGGTCTTCGAGCAGGGCGTCAGCGCCCGCCATCTGGATGACGGCATGCTCGCCGCTGACGGCCAGGTTATCGATCACGACGTCGTTGTAGGGGCGCCGGCCGATGGTGGACCGGTCTTTGGTCAGCAGCGCTTCCTTGATGACGACACCGTCGATCGAGACGATCAACTTGGGCATGGACACACTCCCTGTGGCACGGCGAGGCCGGCGGCGCGTGCGGGCGGCGGCGACCCGGCCTCATGTCCCGAGATCGGGCAGCCTTCAGGCACCAACCCGCGGGTTCCAGTCCGTCGCATCCGGTCCACACGCTGCTCCCGGCTTCATTTCATTTTTCGAATTGCAGGAAGATACCGCCAATCTCATTCTTTTGTAGCTATTTTTTCCACCATTTTCCAACGATTCCCGACTTTTTTATCGTTTGGTCGGCGTGAATCAGGATCACCGAGACGTTGTCGCGCCCGCCGGCGGCCTTGGCCGCGTCGATCAGGCGCTGCGCCCGGGTGGGCAGCGGGGCGGCCTCAGCCAAGATGGCGGCGATCGCCGAATCGGACACCATTTCGGTCAAGCCGTCCGAGCACAGCAACAGGGTGTCGCCCGCGTGCAGCGCGTGCGAGCCGGTTTCCAGCAGCACCGTGTCCTCCACTCCCAAGGCCCGCGTCACCCAGCTGCGATAGCCCGACACGGCCGCCTGCTGGGGGGTAATGAGGCCGGCGTCGAGTTGCTCCTGCAGCAACGAATGATCGCGCGTGAGCTGCACCAGTGCCCCGTCGCGCCAGCGATAGGCACGCGAGTCGCCGGCGTGGCCCACCAGCACCTGGTCCTCGCGCAGCACGGCCAGCACCACGGTGGTCCCCATGCCGGCGCATTCCGGCTGGGTGTTGGCAGCCTCGAAAATCAGGCGATTGGCCCGGTCGGTGCTGTCCTCCATGGCGTCCAGCACGGCGGGCGCCGTGGCGCCGGCGCCCGCGCTGTCCAGCCACGCCCCCAGCGCGTTGCCGATGTGCTCGACCGCCATGGCGCTGGCCACCTCGCCCGCGTTGTAGCCGCCCATGCCGTCGGCCAGCAGGGCGATGCCGCGGCCCTCGTCCACGCGCACGGCGTCCTCGTTGTTGGCGCGCACGCAGCCAACGTCGGACAAGGCGCAGTACGCGTACAGCATGGACCGGCCGTGCCTGGCGTCAGCCGGTGGCCGCCTGCGCGTGGCGGCGCTGCATGAGCTTGCCGATCACCAGCACCAGCAGCGCGCCGGCCACGCCCACGGCGTAATGCCAGGAGTTGCCTTGGGGCAGCCAGGGCGTCAGCGCGGGGTCGGAGTGGACCATGGTGCCGGCAATCCAGCCCAACAGCATGCCGCCCAGGGTGATGATGAACGGAAAGCGATCCATCAGCTTGAGCACCATCTGGCTGCCCCAGACGATGATCGGAATGCTGACCAGCAGGCCGAAGATCACCAGCACCAGGGCGTGCTTCTCGCCGGCGCCCTGGGCCGCGCCGGCAATGCCGATGACGTTGTCGATGCTCATCACCAGGTCGGCCACGATCACCGTCTTGATGGCGGCCCAGAGCTTGTCGCTGCCCTGGATGTTGCCGTGGTCGTCATCTTCCTCGGGCGCGATCAGCTTGACGCCAATCCAGACGAGCAGCAGGCCGCCCACCAGCTTGAGGTAGGGAATCTGCAGCAGCGCCAGGGCAAACGCAATCAGGATGACGCGCAGGATGATGGCACCCACGGTGCCCCACACGATGCCCTGCAGGCGTTGCTGCTTGGGCAGGCCCCGGCAGGCCAGGGCAATGACCACCGCGTTGTCGCCGCCCAGCAGGATGTCGATCACGATGATCTGGCCGACGGCAATCCAGAAATGCGCGGTAAGGAACTCTTCCATCGTCTCTCTCTCGTTCTCGGGACTTCATGGTGCCTGAAACGCCGCAGCCGGGCCACCCGCATCGAGGGCCCGGCTGCAAATGCAGGCTGGCGCGCCGTGGCGCGACCGTTTACAGCAGGGTCTTGAGCAGCTTGCCCATCTCCGATGGGTTGCGCGTCACCTTGAAGCCGCATTCTTCCATGATCGCCAGCTTGGCATCGGCCGTGTCGGCGCCACCGGAGATCAGCGCACCCGCGTGACCCATGCGTTTGCCGGCCGGCGCGGTGACGCCGGCAATGAAGCCGACCACGGGCTTCTTCATGTTGGCCTTGCACCACTGCGCGGCCTCGGCCTCGTCGGGGCCGCCGATTTCGCCGATCATGATGACGGCGTCGGTGTCGGGGTCGTCGTTGAAGGCCTTCATGACATCGATGTGCTTGAGGCCATTGATCGGGTCGCCGCCGATGCCCACGGCCGAGGACTGGCCGATGCCCAGCTCGGTCAGTTGCGCCACGGCCTCGTAGGTCAGGGTGCCGGAGCGGCTGACCACGCCCACGCGGCCTTTCATGTGGATGTGGCCGGGCATGATGCCGATCTTGATCTCGTCGGGCGTGATCAGGCCGGGGCAGTTGGGGCCCAGCAGCAGGGTCTTCTTGCCGCCCTTGGCTTCCTTGGCCTTCATGCGGTTGCGCACCTCCAGCATGTCCTTGACCGGAATGCCCTCGGTGATGCAGATGGCCAGGTCCAGATCGGCCTCGACCGCTTCCCAGATCGCAGCGGCCGCGCCCGCCGGCGGCACGTAGATCACGCTGACGGTGGCGCCGGTTTGAGCAGCGGCTTCTTTCACCGAGGCGTAGATGTCTAGCATCTCCCGGAGCGGCAGGTCCGTACGGATGCCGGTCGGGGAGAAGTGCGTCCTGGAGACCTTGCCCGAGGCCCCCAGCGCCTCCATGACCTCGTCCAGGCGGCGCGGCGATGTTCGGACCAGCGAGGCCAGCTCGTCGTCGTCGACGAGCTGCGACAGGTACTCGCCCGGCAGTCCACCGTCCTCGCGGATGCGGACCCAGCGACGCCAGTGCCAGGCGAACCCGTCGTCCTGGTCCTCGCTGTGCGAGAGCGTGACCGCGGCGTGGTCGACCTTCTGCGCGAAGCGGGCGAACGAGCGGACAGGCGCGTGGAGGAGGCAGGTGCGCGGGTCCGTCAGGTGGACCTGTGCACGGCCCGTGCCCTCGTGCGAGCTGATCGTCGGGAATGCGTCGGACGCGAGGTCGAGCAGTACCTTGCCCTGGTCTTGGGCCGTCAGCCGCAGCTCCAGGTCCGACGCGTCGGGCCGGCCATCGGCAGCACCGGCCGCACGAGAGCGGGCAGTCGTCATCTCGAACCTCGGGACCGTGACGAGGTCCGCTGCCACCATCGCGCCACGCAACGCGGGGTCGCGCAGATCGCCGGTCGCGGTCATGAGGAACTCGTCCGGGTCGATCATCAGCGCCCACCCCGCGTCCCAGCGCTCGCGCGCACGATCCACGAGGTACCGGCTGTCGTCCACGTCGAGGCCGGGGAACTCCACGACATCGACGAAGGACGACCACCGCGACGAGGTCAGGATCTCGACGCTGCCGTCCGTCGACCCGAAGTCCATGGCCAGCACGCCGGCGATCCCGAGAGCGCGATGGTGCTCAAGCCAGTCGTCGAGCAGGTCCGCGTTGTCCCAGACTCCGGTCAGGACGTAGATCGGCTGCTCCGGCGAAGGGCTCCCGGTCGAGCAGGCGGCGACGATCGTGCCGACCTCGGCCGACTCGACCGATGCGACGTGCGTGGCCGCGTAGTCCAGACCGCGCAGGTCGGCCAGGACGGCGTCGATTTCGGCGGGATTGGCCAGCAGGCGCTTCATTTCCGCCCCGATCGGCCCCAGCACCGAGACCGCGAGATCGGTCAGCTCCTTCTTGAAGGCGGAGAACTCCTTGCCTTCGAAACTGCCCACCACATCGGCCAGTTGCCGGTCCGCCAGGGCGGCATAAATCGACAGCAGGTTGACCGCTTCCGGCCGCGCCGCCTCGATCTCGGCCTTCAGCTGGCCCTTTTCGTCGAGTGCGCGGTAGATGACGTAACCGATTGCGACCATGAGTGCAGCGACGACAAGGGATGCGAATCGGTAGAGATTTCGCGCTCTGGGGCCTGGCGCGTCGTAGAGGACTGTTGCGCGGTTGCTCATCGTGAAACCTCGAATCGCTTGCTCAGCTTGCCGAAGATCAAGCCCATGGGAAGTGTC
>OFJB01000419.1_pt1 | contig 21149 bp, 25 predicted proteins | sample 1775081 | NCBI WGS metagenome assembly OFJB01 (sample SAMN08195771, study PRJEB24354) | sludge metagenome | isolation source: initial sludge from phenol fed wastewater aerobic bioreactor | place: India: Nagpur | collected 2016-06-05
CCGATGATCGGAGGCGCAGCTATCCCGTGGTTGTCCGCGTCTCGTGGAAGATCAGGCGGTGCATGTTGAAGGCCAGGTTGGCGAGCGTGATCTTGGCCTCGGCGCGGGCAATGCCGATGGTGCGGACGAACAGGCCCATTTTCGCCTTCTGGTGCGCGAACACGTGCTCGACCCGCGCCCGGACCCTGGACTTGGTAGCGTTGCCGCGGCGGATGTTCTCCGGCATCGGCCGGCCCTTGGGCTTCCTGCGGTGGATACGACTGACCCGACCCTGGGCCTTCAACCAGCGCTCGTTGCTCTGGCTGCGGTAGGCGGTATCGGCCCAGACATCCGAGGCGGTGTTGTCGCCCGTCACCACGTCGCGCAGCATACGCCCGTCGTAGCGCGCACCATCGGTGACCTTGCCTTTGCGGATGAAGCCGAAGGCCCGGCAGATTGCGATGCTGCTTTTGTAGCCGAAGCTCGGGATCGCAATATCGGGTTGTGGCCTGCCATCGACGGTGGGCCGGGCCTTGGCGAACTTCAGCGTCCAGCGCGCGTCGGTGTCCTTCTGCCGCGCCTTGGCCGGTTCGTCCGGCCAGATCTCGGCGGCGCTCTTGCGCCAGAACCCGAGCATCTTGGCCCGATCGTCCAGATGGGCGTCGGCGACGATCGCCCGCGCGGCCTGGATGAACTGCCCATGCCAGAACACATAGACCAGCGATCGCTCTGGCATGGCGGCGAGGCGCGTCAGCGCCGCCTCGCAGCGCCGTAGCAGGGTGCCGAAGCTCTCCGCCCCCTCCCCGTCGCAATAATCCGGGTCCGCCTCGTTCCAATAGCGTTCGAGGTGCGGCATCCGTTCGGCGCTGCGCGTGCCGTTCCAGCGCGCCGGTTGGAGATAGGTGAACTCCTCGATCGGCCAGACTTCCACCGGCACGCCGGGAAAGCGCGCGATCGTCGGCGCGGCCGTCTGTCGGGTGCGGGTATAGGGCGAGGTGACGATGAGCGCGGGCGCTTCGGCCCAGCTCGCCGCGACGGCGCGCGCCTGTTCGTGGCCGCGCTCCGTCAGCTCGATCGTCGCCAGATCGGTGCAGGGCACGCCGGCGTTGCCGGTGCTTTCGCCGTGGGGGATGAATACGGCCCTCATGCCTGATTACTGGCGCAGGCGATCGGGCGTCCAGCCTTCCGGCAATTCGTCGCCTGGCTCGGGCGCACGATTGGGCACCTTCTCGAGAACGCGGTCGAGATCGTCCAGCGTGTAGCCCTTGGAGCGCCGCTTGAAGAACTCCGCAGCCGTTTCCACCACGCCGACTTTTTGCGCCACCGCAGTTGCGATCCACTGATTGAGGCTGACCCCATCCTCTTTCGCCAGTCGGGCCGCCGCCGTCTTGATCGAGGCGGGCAGCTTGAGCGGGTAAGTCGCCTTGCTCATTCGCTTAACTCCTTCAACATATCGGCCGGCCGAAGCAACCGGACCCCGAACCGGGGCGCGGCATCGCTGAAATCCCGGATATTGTAGGTCACGAGCGCATCAGCGCGTCCGTTGATTGCCGCTTCCAACACCATTTCATCATCAGGATCACGGAGCTGGGGACGCCAGCGCATATGAACCTCGACCGGCTCGACCAAGATAGCGAGCGCACCTAGCAGCCTGTCCACATCGTCCAGCGACAGACCGGAGGCTTCACGCTGCGCGTCACGTTTCAGCACGTCCTCATACTCGAAAAACAAGGCCGATGTGGCGAGCAGCGTGAACCGGCGATGCCGAGCGGCGCTCAACAACGCGAAGCCCGCACCTGTCCGGCTCCGCAGCGCCGCCACAATCACCGACGTATCCAACACGACCCGTTGCATCATCGCCTATATAACATCCTATAGGATGTTTTTCCAGAGGGCTTGGAGCGCCCTTCCCCCTTCCCCGTCATTCGGATTCTGCGCGGCGCGATCAGGGCTAAGCCAATAACCGACTAAGCGATTAAGCGCCTACCGCTTCGCGGCACCGTGGCTCTAGTCGCTCGCGCTCCCCAAGCCCGCAAGCGGTCTTAGCCCAAGGTGACGATCCACATGGCGGGGGCGAGATCGCTGCGCGGATCTCGCGTCATGGTGCCGGCCTGCGCCGGCGCGTCGTCCGTTTGCGTGGGGAGAGAGCGTTCCGCCCCCTCTCCCCAGCAACGGCAATAGACGGGCCGCGCCTCGCTGCGCTGCGGCCGCACCACCCCGTCGATTCCCGCTGCCCCCCTCTCCTGCCGGCGTTCTTGGGCGTCCGTGTCCGGCCGATGGCCTGGCCATCGCCGGTCAGGCGATTTGAAGGGAGTTATATATTAGGACGATGACGCAGGACAACCGGGAAAGCTGGCTCAATCGGGCGGCCGTGGGCATGGCCCCCTTGTTCGAGGTGCTGGAAAGCCCCCTGCCCGCGCGTATCCGCGTGGCGATCGGCTTCACCAGCGCGGGCCGCAAGGGCAAGGCGATCGGCGAGTGCTGGGATAATCGCTTGAGCGCGGACGGGCATTTTGAAATCTTCATTCGCCCGGACCTCGCCCATGCGCCCGACGCCATGCCGGCGCAGATCGCGGCCATTCTCGCGCATGAGCTGGTCCACGCCGCTGTCGGCATCCCGGCAGGCGTTTAAACGGGTCGCCCTTGGCCTTGGCCTTGTCGGGCCGATGCGCGCAACCACTCCCGGCGAGGCGTTCCTGTCGGCCATCGCGCCGATCTTGGAGGCCGTTGGTCCCCTCCCCCATGCCCGTCTCGATACGGACGGCGAATCCACCGCGCCCAAGAAGCAGAAAACCCGGATGCTCAAATGCGAGTGCGCGACGTGCGGCTATACCGTCAGGACCGCGCGTAAATGGCTTGAATTGGCCGGTGCCCCGCTTTGCCCGATCGAGGATCATGGCCGCATGGAACATGAGCCGCTGGACGACGAGGAAGGCGAAGGGGGAGGCTAAGCGACTAAGCGAATACCCGACTAAGCGGCGCGACTTGCCTGCTAAGCGACTAAGCGATATAAGCCGCTTAGTCGCTTAGCAGGAGCCGTCATGCAGACTTGGGCTATCATCTGTGTCCGAATAATGCACAGGGGCCTATAGGGCGACGTGACGATGAGCGCGGGCGCTTGCGTCCAGCTCGCCGCGACTTCGCGCGCCTGTTCCTGGCCCCGCTCCGTCAGCTCGACCGTCGCCAGATCGTGACATGGCACGCCGGCGTTGCCGGTGCTCATGCAAATCCGTCATAAGCGCATCGACGCTGGGGAAGCGTGCCCCCTTCCCCGCTTCCAGTTCCTCGATCGCCGCGTGCGTCGCGGCTTGGCCGGTCAGCTCGGCCTCGAACTGCGCCTTGCGCGCCTCATACTGGGCGCGGCGCTCCAGACTCCAATCCTTCATGCGATCAGCCACAAGATCGCGAAACGGGCGATGGCCTGCCATTTTGCCCGTCGCTCAGGCCGCTTCTTTCAGCGTCAACTCGACGTGTAGATGGGCCGACGCTGCAATGTTGACGAGCGCATCCAGGGAGAACTTGGCCAGCTTGCCGCGCAGCAGATCATTGGTCCGGGGCCGTGTCAGCCCAAGCCGCTTGCCCGCTTCGTCCTGTGAGACATTCCAGCCCTGCACCACCTTGCGGATTTCATACAGCAAGGACGAGCGCAGTTTCAGGTTCGCGGCCTCCTGCTCGGTATCGGCGAGCGCGTCCCACACGTTCTCATAGATTTCCGATGTCATTGCTCGCCTTCCATCGTTTCAACCTTTGCGCCGCGAGTTCGAGGTCTTTCTTTGCCGTTGCCTGCGTCTTTTTCTGGAACGCATGAAGCACCAAAACCCGGTCCTCCAACGTCGCCAGATAGATCACCCGGAACGCGCCCGATGCTTCCCGGATGCGAATTTCCCGAACGCCTTGCCCCACGGTTTTCATGGGCTTCCAGTCGTCGGGATCGTCGCCGCGTTGGACAAGCTCAAGCTGCCAACCGGCATCTGTTCGCGCATCTTCCGGGAAGGCGCGAACATCGGCCTTGCTACTTCCCAACCACTCTACCGGCTTCATGGGGCTGGGTGTATCAAAACGGAGACATTAATTCAAGCTCCTTCGCCTTGGGCGTTCGGAGGCTGGGATTTGCGCCTGCCGCTGCGCGGCACCGTGGCCCTACTCGCTTCGCTCCCCAAGCCCGCAAGCGGTCTTGGCCCAAGGTGACGACCCACATGGCGGGAGCGAGATCGCAAGCGGATCTCGCTTCATGGTGCTGGCGTGCGCCGGTGTCGATCCTGTTTGCCCCCCTCTCTCGCCGGCGTTCTTGGGCGTCCGTGTTCCGGCCGATGGCATGGCCATCGCCGGACAGGCGATTTGAAGGGAGTAAGGACGATGACCCACGAAACTCGCGAAAGCTGGCTCAATGCGGTGGCGCAGGGCATGGCTCCGCTGTTCGAGGCGCTGGACGCCCCCCTGCCCGACCGCGTGCGCGTGGCGATCGGCTTCACCAGCACGGGCGCGAAGGGCAAGGCGATCGGTGAATGCTGGGATAACCGGCTCAGCGCGGACGGCTATTTTGAAATCTTCATCCGCCCGGACCTCGCGCACGCGCCCGACGCCAGCCATGCCGAATGGTTGGCTCTGCTGCTCGATCACGAAGCGACCTGGCGCAACGACCGGCGCCTTGCCCTTCGCCTGCGGCATGCCAAGCTGCGCCACCATGCCGTGCCCGAGGACGTCGATTATCGTGCTACGCGCGGCCTCGATCGTCGGCTGTTCGACATGCTGCTCAAGGGCGACTGGATCGCCGCTCATGAGAACTGCGCCATCATCGGCCCCGCAGGGGTCGGGAAGAGCTGGCTCGCTTGCGCCATCGGCCACAAGGCGTGCCGCGACAACCGCTCGGTCCTCTATACCCGGCTGCTGCGGCTGATCGATGACCTCTCGCTCGCCAAGGGCGATGGCCGCATCGCCGCGCGCATGAAGAGCCTCGCCAGGGTGGACCTCCTCGTGCTCGATGACTGGGGCCTCGAACCGCTCGACGGTAATGCCCGCCACCATCTGCTCGAAATCCTCGAGGACCGCTACGGGCGCCGCTCGACGATGGTGACCAGCCAACTCCCCGTGGCCCGCTGGTTCGACCTGATCGGCGATCCCACCTACGCCGACGCTATCCTGGACCGCCTCGTTCACAACGCCCACCGGCTCGAACTCAGCGGCGAATCCATGCGTCGTCACCACGCCGCAACAGCCGCTTGACCAGAGCACAAATACGATGACATCATCACCCGACGATCAGGTGCTCCACCTGCGCGCGATCAAATCGGAACGCTGCGCGGCATCAGATCGGAATACATGCGCGCCATCGTCGGAATCCGCAGGCCATGTCGCGCCGTCGGTCATGCTACGAAAGCTTGCTGCCTACGAGCGACAGAACCAGCTCGACGTGGCGCTACAGGAAATCGGCAAGATCGAGCGCACCCTGTTCATGCTGGACTGGCTCGAAAATCCCGATCTGCGCCGGCGGTGCCATGCGGGCCTTAACAACAGCGAACAACGTCATGCCCTGACACAGGCGATCTACACCTTTCGCCAGGGCCGTATCATCGACCGCAGCCATGAGGCGCAGCAATATCGGGCATCCGGGCTCAACCTGGTCATCGCGGCGATCGTCTATTGGAACACGATCTACATGGACGCCGCCGCCCAGCATCTACGATCAGCATTGGTCCCAGTGCCTGATGATCTCCTTGCCCATACGTCCCCGGTAGGCTGGGAGCATATTGCTTTCTCCGGCGATTTCCTCTGGGATAGAGCGGCTGCTTCCACTGGCCGCAAGGCTCTCAATCTGCCGCCGGATAGCCGTGTCGCATAGGCGTTCACTGATTGTTCGCCCTTAGCGTTGTCTGGCGTACCTTCCACGCTATGCCCTCTATCAGATTCAACGCCTCGCTATTGTCATTTCGGGAACGATAGGGCTTCCCCTCCGGGCTTGCGGTGTATACAAGTATAAGACTATATGTGTAGGAGTGTAGCATGAAGGTTCTCGCCATTCTCTCACAGAAAGGCGGCGTCGGGAAAACGACGCTCGCGACCTGTCTGGCGGTTGCGGCCGAGCAGGCGGGCAAGGTCGCCGCGATCATCGACCTGGACCCGCAGGCGACGGCCTCGTTCTGGAAGGACGTGCGCCAGCTCGACACGCCCGCCGTGGCGTCGATTCAGCCGGTGCGCCTGCCCGCCATGCTCAAAGCCTGCGAGGATGCCGGCACAGATCTTGTCGTGATCGACGGGGCGGCGGTCGCGCGCGACGTGGCTTATGAGGCAGCGCGCCATGCCGATTTCATCCTGATCCCGACCAAGACGGCGGTGTTCGACACGATGAGCATGACACACACGCTCGACGTGGTGCGCCAGCTCGACCGCGCCTTTGCCGTGGTCCTTACCTTCGTGGCCCCGCAAGGTCAGGAAACCGGCGATGCGATTCAGGCCGTGGCGGAGCTGGGCGCGACGGTTTGTCCGGTGACGATCGGCAACCGCAAAGCCTTCTTTCGCGCCCAAGCCGCAGGCCAGGCCGTGCAGGAGTTCGAGCCGCATGGGCCAGCGGCCGAGGAAATCCGGCGACTATACGAGTATACAAATATACGCCTATACAATCAGGCGGAGGCGGCGTGATGGCAAAGGGCGGAAACAGTCTGCAAGCGGTCCTGAACCGCGCCAAGGCGGATGGAGACACGGCCTCGGTCCCAGCGCCGGCGGTCGAGCCGGTAGACGTGACCCGCAAGGCCCCGCCGAGCGGCCGACAGGGGACCAAGTTGATTGGCGGGCATTTCCCCCCGGAGGTCAGCACGCAGCTTCGTATCATCGCGGCCGAGGAAGGGACGACCGTTCAAAGCCTGCTAGGCGAGGCGCTGGACGACCTGTTTGTGAAGAAGGGCAGGGGGCGGATCGCCGGCTAGTATAGGCGTATACAGCTATACACCTATACTAGCGCAAGGGGGCGGTTTTGTGCTTATTGCGACAGAAGCCGATGAAGGCGGCGCGGGGGCTTTTCAGTTCCGGTCGCCCGCTGTCGATCCACCATGACACCCATTGGTCATAGAGCGCGTAAACGTCATAGCCAGGCGCAACGCTCTTGGCGTCGTGGAAGCCTTCGGGGTCGATATAGGGCCGCTCGGGTTCCGCTTCGATCGCCTCGACCGTATCCAGCGCCTCGCGATTGCGGAACGTGACCGTATCGCCGTTCATTTCCACGGCATAGTCGGGCAGATGATCGTGCGCGACAAGATCGCGCAGCATCGAGCGGAACACACGCAGATGGCTACTCGCGCCGGTCTTTTTCTGTAGCGTTTCGACCGAGATCGACCATTTTTCCTGTGCGCCGCAATGCTTGCGCGCCAGCTCGTAGATGCGCCGTTCGAGCGGCTTGCGGAGGCGGAAATAGTCGCGGTGCAGCGTCAGGACGCTGCGCCCCTCGACCATTTTGAACAGCCAATCGGAGAGCGTGACCTTGATTTCCGACATTTGGCCGGAGCGGGTTTGTCGCACGATCCGCCATTCGTTGATGAGGCCGAAACCTTCGGTGATTTCCTCGCCATCGGCCTTGATGTTCGTGGTGATCCGCGTCCCCGACAGCCGCTCGAACGCGCTCCGCAGCCGGTCATAGCCGTCGCCATCGGTTTGCCGGTTGGTCCACACCAGCAGATCGCGGGCGGTCAGGTGCAAGGTGCGGCTCGGCCGCTCGCCCTGGTTCATCTTCCCGATGAGCTGGGAGATGCAATAGATCAGAATATCCTTGTCGTGGATCGTCGCCAGCCCTTTGACGCTGGGGACGATTTCGAGCTTGTTGCCGTTATGCTCGTAGCGGAACACGCGCCGATCGGGCTTGGTCGCGAGCGAGAAAATCGGATGCTCCATCGAGGCCATGTCATCCTTGGGGATAGCGTCGAGAACATCGCAAATGAACAGATCGGGATCGGGGTAGCGAACAGGCAGCAGGGGAGGGCGTCCCTCCGCGCCGTTCGGGGTTTCGTTGACGGCAAGCGGTAATTCGGGGTTTCGTTGACGGTCAGGCTTGATTCGGGGTTTCATTGACGGGTAACTTAGATTCGGGGTTTCATTGACGCAACGGAAAAGTTCGGGGTTTCATTGACGCAGATTCGGGGTTCTGGAGTCAGTCGATTCGGGGTTCCGTTGACGGCAGAGATCAAAAAACGCCCGATTCTATCTGCATTTTCAATAGATTACGGAACCGCCAAAATTCCGTAACACGACTCTTTAACCCATATATTAACACTAGACCGACCTGTGGATAACTTTGGCCGCAGAGCAAGCCTGATGCCCCAGCATCGTGGTTTCACCCACCAGCGTCCCGCCAGACCGAACAGCTTGTCCCGAAAATCGGGACAGAGGCAGCGCGACTCACCGGCACCGCGCTTCAGACACGATCAGAAAGAAGAAAAGCACCGCCTCTTGGGGCTTCGCCCCGCCGGCTCGCGGCCTTCGGCCGCCCCGGATCGCTAAAGCGATCCTCCCACCCGGCATCCCCGTGATGAGCCGGCTGCGTCGGCACGCTATTTGTTGGAATGGGGACCGTTTAAACGCTGCGCTCCTATCGCAAACACAGCGCCAGCGGCACCGTCGCAATTGGCTTTCCAGAAAAGCCAAGCGGATAGGGCAGCGATCAATCCGAGAGGACAGGGCAGGCGGAAACGTCCCCACAGGCGCGATTTCCGGGCCGCTGGGCCTCATTTTAGACGTTTGGTAAGGCCGGCAGGGTTCAGCCGGGCATCACGCTCTACGGGCTTCCCAGGCGACCGATTTTTGGAAAGCTATATCCTCGCACGATCGCGCGCGACGACACGAAAGAGCGTTTTACGGACGCTAAAGCCGAACAGATCGGCAACATTATGTTCGAGCGGCGGCGATCGGCGCGGCGAGTTTCAAGGTTTGTGCGCCAGACAACGATTTCGCGGGCCTGTATATTTGTATACACCTATACATGGCACGGTCCTAATGGCGCGTCCGCTTCGGCGGCGTCGGCGCTGACAGAAGTTCATCAAAGGCGGAGTCATCGCCCAATGCGTAGCGGCGCAGCGGATCATCCTCCGTCATGCGACCGGCCTGGACCTCGCGCCAGGTCACATACCGTAGGCGGTTCCGGTCCAGCACGCCATCGACAAGACATTCGGCACGCAGGAACATCCATATCTGGCCATGGCGGTGCTGGGCGAAGGCTTCAAGATCGCCGTTCGTCTCTTGGAGATGCACCGCCACCAAATCGCAGACGAGATTGAATATCCGCATGAGGCCAAGCCGGCTTTCCTCATCGGTGATCGCTTCGTGCAGCTCCAACACTTCGTCGCGGATCGCCGGAAGGGGAGCGGAACCGCTTTCTCCATAGGCCATGAGCCGGTCCCAAAGATCAATGACGCGCTGGTCCATATTCTATCCTTCCGCCATTGGCGGCGGTTGTGACACTATACAGCAATCGGCCTCTTTTCACTTGTCCGAGAGTGTCCGTTCACGCCTTGTCGAACTTTCCTGCGAACTCGCCATCGGCATAGTAGCGCAGCTTGGCGGCGACGATCGGCCGTTGCCCCGCGAGGAACAGGAGTTGCAAATCTTCCCGAAGGGTGCGGACCTCATCGGGGGTCAGCAGGGCGCGGCCGACATGCTGCGCGCCGAAGGAAATGCTGGTTTCCTCCGCGTCGATCGCGCGGCTCATCGTCTCGAACACGACCGTCTCCTGGCCGAGCAGATCGGAGACGAGTTTGGCGCTGTCGTGATCGTTGACCCCGAACACCTGTAGGACGCCGGCGTTGGACAGGAAGGTGCCGGCGCGGCGCTCATAGAGCGCGCGGAGCTGATGCACGTCCTGCAAGATCGGCCAGAGCTGGATGCCGTAGCCGGCCATCAGGCCCATTGCGCGCTCGACGGGTTCGAGGCGGCCGAGCGCCGCGAACTCATCGAGCAGGAACAGGACGGAGCGGGCAGGGGAGGCCGGCGCGCGCGCCAGATCGGTTAGCCCCTGCGCGACCATCAGCCGCAGCCATCGGGCATAGGTAGCGAGCCGATCGGGCGGCAGCACCAGATAGAGGCTGGTAGGCTGCGCCTTCACATCGGCGAACGTAAAATCGGAATGTCCCAGCACGGCCGTCATTCGCGGGGAATCGAGGAAATGGGTATGGCGCTGCGCGGCCGACAGCACGCCGGCGGCTTCGCGATCGGATTTGCCGAGATGGCGATTGGCGGCGCGCGCGACCAAGCCGCCTTGCGCCTGCATCGCTTCCAGCATGGCAGCGAAGGCTTGCGGCGCGAGGGTGAGCCGGTCGCGCAAAGTGGCAAGGGTCCGCGTGCCCACCGGCTCGCTGGCGACGATATGCAGGATCAGGCCGGCGATCAACGCCTTGGCTTCCTCGTTCCAGTGCGCCTCGCCGGCTTCGCCGGGAGCGTCGTAGACCAGTGCATCGGCGAGCGTCATGCAGTCGTCGGCCAGATCGAGGCCGGCAGGGTCGATGCGATCCAATGGATTGAACGCGGCCGAGGGAATGCCCGTCACTCCGAACGGATCGAGGACATGGACCGGGCCGAATGTCCCGCGCTGGCGCGCGGTGACGCGGGCATTCTCGCCCTTGGGGTCGATGCAGACCACGGAGCCGGGATAGTCGATCAGATTGGGAATGATGGTGCCCACGCCCTTGCCGGTGCGTGTCGGCGCGATCGTCAGCAGATGGGCGGGGCCGGCATAGCGCAGCGGCTTGCCCGATTTGCGGTCGCGGCCGATCAGCAGGCCGTCGCCATTTTGGGCGAGGGGGCGCGTCTCGCGATCGGTGGCGAAGCGGGCCGAGCCGTGGGTGTCGTTGCCGTCAGGGCCGCCATATTTGAGGATCAGCGGTTGGAACAGCGCGCGCAGCGTGACGAGGAAGATGACCAGGCCCGTCAGCATCATTACGATCTGGTAGATATTGGAATCGCGGGGCAGGCCGAGGAGCTTGCCGAGGATGAGCGGCACCCCAAGCCCCAGCACCAGGGCGGTGATGAGGAACAGGACCACGACGCCGAACAGGTGGCGGATGAGGGCGACCGGGCTGGTGACGAGGGCCGTGACTGCCCATATCGGCTGCGCGCGCGCCATACGGGCGAGGTTGCGGATCGCGCGGCCGAACTGGCGGAACCATTCCATCATCAGGATTCCCTCCCATTGTCGTTTTCGAGATGTTCGGCGCAGATCGCGGCGGCGATCGTGTGAAGTTGCTTCACGCGGTCAACGAGCCAGGCCAGTTCGTCGGCGGTGATTTCATAGGCATGGGAATAGCGGGCCTCGACATAGGCGCGCTGCAATTGCGCGAAGTGGCGGCGGGCGGCGCGGGTATCGCGCGGCCAGGCTTCGATCAGCCGGGGATCGAGATTTTCGGCGAGCGAGCGCAGGATGCCGAGGCGGTGCGATTTGGGCGCGTAGAGCGTCAGGACGAGCAGCACGGCGTTATGGGGTCAGGACATAGAACGGGCACAGATATACGCTAAGCGTCTCTGCGCGCACTTATGGGTCGACTCTATGCGTCGACGACTCCAGCATTCCAAAGGCATCCATCGGACAGTTGTAGCATCGCCTCTCGTCGCAGAGCCGGCATATCGTCAGCGCCGAGACAGCGTCGTCAGACATCTGCGCAAGTATTGTCTCGGCAATACGTTCCAGCACGAGGCGGTCAGCATTCGAGACATGGCTAAGGATTTCGGATAAAGTCTCGTTTCTTCGTTGCAGGATCGCAGATAGGCGAGTCTCGCCTGCCTCAGTGAGCATCAGCGCTACTGCACGACGGTCCCGTAGCGCTTTGGATCGAACGGCGAACCCGGCTGCAACCAATCGATCGACAAGCCGCACCGTCCCCGCGTGGGACAAGCCTAGCACCCGTCCTAATTCGTCGATCGAAAGACCGGTCGCGTGACCGATGACGACGATCGCCGCGGTGGTTTCGCCACCGCCGGGTATCGTCGGGTCGAATGCCGCCTTCTTAATTCGATCGGTGATGCCCACTGCGAGGGCGCCGAACAGATTGACGAGCCGGTCCGAGAGTACGTTCAAAGGGTTGCCTCATTCATTGACGGCGTATAGTGTATGCGCAGCGCATATATCACGCCTGTCTAAGCATGAAGGCAGGTCATGCGCCATGATGAAAGCGAGGCACCATGTTTTCGACATTACACATAGCTGAAAAGACGACCGGCTCTCGCGGGTCTCTCGCGTTGCTGCGCTGGGCGCTGGTGGTCATCTTTCTCTGGTTCGGTTGCATGAAATTCACGAGCTATGAAGCGATGGGCATCGCGCCATTGATGAAGAACAGTCCGATCATGAGCTGGATTCCGGCCGTTTTTGGGGTGCAGGGTGGAAGCTATTTTATAGGCACCGTCGAGCTCGCGACGGCCGCTGCGCTGATTATCGGTGCTTTCAACAAGACGGCCTCCGCTCTCGGCGCGGCGATGTCATGCCTGACTTATGCCGTGACACTGACGTTTTTCCTGAGCACGCCTGGCGTCGCCGAGCCGACCGCTGGCGGGTTCCCGGCGATTTCGGCCGGAACCGGACAGTTCCTGTTGAAGGACCTGGTGCTTCTTGCGGCATCAGCGTGCCTTCTACTTGCGTCCATACGGACAGCAGACGCGTGACGGCAAACAGGTGATAGGCGACGCTCCGGACCTGCGCTTTTGCCGAACCATACCCGCCTCAGCCCATAACGATCGACAAACCCTGTCGCTTTGATAGGGTGTTCGAAAACATGCTTTCGAGGGTTTGTCGTACATGCTGGTCGGATATATGCGGGTGTCAACGACCGATGACCGCCAAACGGTCGATCTCCAGCGGGACGCGCTCGTCGCAACCGGGGTCGATCATCGGCATCTCCATACCGACAAGGCATCCGGCGCGCGCGACGACCGACCAGGCCTGAAAGCCTGCCTCGACTATCTGAACGCGGGCGACACACTGATCGTGTGGAAGCTCGACCGGCTCGGACGCTCGCTGCCGCACCTGCTGACGATCGTCACCGATCTGAAGGCGCGCGGCATCGCGTTCCGGTCGCTGACCGAGCAGATGGATACGACCACGCCGCACGGCGAATTGCTGTTCTCGCTGTTCGGTGCATTGGCACAATATGAGCGTGCGCTCACGCGCGAACGGGTGATGGCGGGACTGGCTGCTGCCAAACGCCGGGGACGCCAAGGTGGCCGCCCGCCGATGATCGACGCCGAAACGCTCGAGCGGATCACCGCCGCGCTGGATGGCGGGGCCAGCAAGGCGTCCGTCTGCCGGACCTTCAAGGTGCCGCGTTCGACCCTTCTCGGCACGCTTGCCCGGATCGGCTGGACCGCACCGGCCAAGGTCTAAGCCGATGCCGCGTCGCGCCGTCCTGTCGGACGAGCAACGCGCGGCGTTGCTCGCGCTTCCCGACGACGAAACCCTGCTCGTCCAGCACTGGACATTGAGCCGGGACGACTTGGCCATCATCGTCCGCCGGAGGCGACCGCATAACCGGCTGGGTTTCGCGATCCAGCTTTGCGCGCTGCGCTATCCTGGCCGTTTCCTGCGACCCGGTGAACTGATCCCTGATACGCCGCTCGCGTTCGTCGCAGAGCAATTGCAGGTCGGACCCGAGGTGCTGGCCGACTACGCGACGCGCGGCCCGACCCGGTACGAACAGCTCGATGCACTGCGCGATGCATTCGGCTTCATGCCGCTCAGTCGGCCGCTGCGAACGACGTTGCAGGAATGGCTCCTGCCGATCGCGCTGACGACGACCAGCGGGGCTAGGCTGGCGCGCGTGATGCTGGATGAGTGCCGGCGACGGCGCATCATTGTGCCGGGCATCAGTTCGGTCGAGCGGATGGTCGCACAGGCGTTGCTCGATGCCGAACGCCATGTCGCCGAGCATCTGACCCGAGGACTCGATGCTCGACAGCGCCGGCTGCTCGATGCGCTTCTCCTGCCCCACACAGGCACGAACTTGAGCGATCTGGCCTGGGTGCGGCAGTCACCCGGCAAGCCCGGCCGAAAGACATTCGCCGCCATCATCGAGCGACTGACACTGCTTCGGGCCATCGGGATCGATCCGGATATCGCCGTAGGCGTCCATCCCGAGCGCCTCCGACGCCTGTGCCAGGAAGGCGTGCGGCTGACCGCGCAACATGTTCGGACGCTGCAAGCGACGCGGCGTCGCGCCACATTGGTGGCGACCATCCTCGAAACCATCGTTACCCTCACCGACGATGCGGTGCTGATGTTCGATCGCCTGCTTGGGCAGATGTTCCGGCGCGAACAGAACAGCGCGGACACGACACTCAAGCGCAACCGGCGCACCATCAACGGCAAAATCCGGCTGCTTGCCCAACTCGGCGCTGCCTTGCTCGCCGCCAAGATATCAGGTGGCGATATCGGCGCTGCGGTCGAGGCAGCGATCGGATGGAATGATCTCGGCCGCGAGGTCGATGAAGCCCGCAAGCTGATCCGCCCCGATTCGGTCGATCCCGTCGCGGTCGCCGCGACCAATTACCCCGTCCTCCGACAGGTCGGTCCCTCGTTCATCGCCTCGTTCACATTCGGGGCGGTGCCAGCCTGCCATGCGCTCGCGCGAGCGGTCGCGATCATGCGCGACCTTCATTTTGGTCATCTGCGCAAATTGCCTGCAGGCACGCCAGTCGGCTTCATCCGGCAAGCTTGGCGTCGGGCGATCGGCACCGGCATTCCCGATCGCAGGATCTATGAATTGTGCGTGCTGGTCGAGCTTCGCGACCGGCTTCGCGCCGGCGACATGTGGGTCGAGGGAAGCCGACGCTATCGTGCTGTCGAGCAGCAACTCATTCCTGCCCCCGTATTCGCCAACATGCGCGCGGCCGGCCCCTTGCCGATACCGGCACCGGATACGGCCGATATCTGGCTGGCCGAACGACGCGCCCGCCTCGCCCGTCGATTGGCCGAGGTCGAGCGAAAGGCGGAGACGGACGCGCTGGAAGACGTGCAGCTCAGCTTGGGCAGGCTGCGGATTTCGCCCTTGAAGGCGATTACTCCCGAGGAATCCGATACCGCCCTTGCGCCGCTCTATGCGCATCTGCCCGCGATCCGCATCACCGACCTTCTTGCCGAAGTCGATCGATGGACCGGGTTCAGCCAGTGCTTCACGCATCTGCAAAGTGGCCGTGCCGCGGATGAACCACGTGCGATCCTCACGGCGGTGCTCGCCGATGCCACCAATCTGGGCCATACGCGCATGGCGGAAGCCTGCAATCTCGTGACCCAGCGCCAACTCGGTTGGCTCGCCTCGTGGCATCTGCGCGAGGAAACCTACGGTCGCGCGCTCGCCCGGCTTGTCGACGCCCAACACACCGCGCCGCTGGCCGCGCTGTTCGGGTCCGGCACCTCGTCCAGCTCAGACGGTCAGAACTTTCCGCTCGACCGCCGCGCCCAGGCAACCGGCGCAGTCAATCCGCACAAGGGGACAGAGCCGGCTGTCTCCTTTTACAGCCACGTCTCGGATCGCTACGCGCCGTTCCATTCCACAGTTATCTCCGCTTCGGCGAGCGAGGCGGCACAGGTGCTCGACGGGCTGCTCCACCACGGCGCCGATCTGCACATCGAAGAGCATCACGTCGATGGCGGGGGCGTCTCCGACCATGTGTTCGCGCTATGTCATCTGCTTGGGTTCCGGTTCGCGCCGCGTATCCCGAATATCGCCGCACGCCGTTTGCACCTGTTTAACGGCATCGAACCCGGCCCCGATATTGCGCCGCTGGTCGCGGGCCGCATCGACGAAGGTCTGATCGAGGCACACTGGGACGACGTGCTGCGACTGGGAACCTCGATCCGCACAGGCGTCGTCAGCGCCTCGATCATGCTGGAACGGCTCGGCTCCTATCCACGCGCCAACGGCCTGGCACTGGCGTTGCGCGAGATCGGTCGCGTCGAGCGTACCCTGTTCACGCTCGACTGGATCGAGCAGCCCGAACAGCGTCGCCGCGCCACCCGCGAACTCAACAAGGGAGAAGCGGAAAATGCCCTGAAACGCGCCATCTTCTTCCATCGCATCGGCCGTATCCGCGATCATGCGCTGCAAGCCCAAAGCCATCGGGCGAGCGCGCTGAACCTCGTCGCCGGTGCCATCGTCCTGTGGAACACGACCTACCTGCAAGCCGCCCGGATGCATCTCGCCAACCTCGGCCGGCCGGTCCCGCCGGACCTGCTGCAACACCTATCACCGCTCGGTTGGCAGCATATCAATCTCACCGGCGATTACCTCTGGACCGCTCCCGATGCGCCATCCACCGCGCTCAGACCGCTTCGCCAGATGCGCGCCGTCGAAGGCACGGCAAAACCTTAGCGTATATCTGGGTCCGTTCTGTGTACCGACCCCGTTATAGGCCCGCTCGAGGGCCTGGTGGAGCATGAACGCGGCATCGCGCGGCACTCCATCGGCAATGCTGTCCTGGGCGAGCTTGAGCGCATGCGCGGCGAGCGGGAACCAGTGGTCGCGATGGCGCAGGGCTTCGGCGTGGCGTTCCTGCGCGTCGAGCTGGCGCGGCACGGCGAGGGCTTGGCCTGGCGCTTCGTAGAGGGCGATTCCGTCGCGGGCTATGTCGGCGAAGAAGGTACGGCCGCGCGCGAGCTGGTCGTTCACGTCCATCAGCGAATGAACGATGAAATTGACGGGGGTGGCGAGGTGCCTGGTAACGGTCGGCTCGCGCACCAGATGATCGTCGGCGACCGCCCTCCATGTTTGCAGATCGGTGAAGGTGTCGGAGTTGACGACGACGAGCAGGTCATAGTCGGAGATATAGCCGCTGGTGCGATCCTCGACCCAATCGCCGCGCGCATAGGAGCCGAACAGGATCAGCTTGAGGATGCGGCCGCCCTTGCGCTTGTCGGAGAGCTTGGTTTTGACGGCATCCTCGAACTCATCGAACAGGACGCGGGCGACCCGTTCCAGCTCGCGGCGCTTGGCGGCAGGAAGATGATCGAGGCCGGCGCGCATGGTCAGGGCACCGAGATATGGGTTATGCCCGGAGCGTCGGCGATTTCGTCCACGAGGCTATCGACGGTTTCCATGCGGTGGCTGGGCCAGTCGCGGGACACATCGACATAGCCGGCATCGGTCTGGACGTTGATGGTCGCGGTGGCGGGCAGCATGTCGAGCAAGGCCGCGAGCTTGTCCTGAATGTCGGGGGTGATATGGTCGATTCCAGGTCCAACCATCAGGAGCTGCCAGGAGAGGCGCGAGGTGTCAGTCATGGGCATTTCCTTCCGCGTTGTCCTGTCCCTGCGCATCGGCATCGAAGGCACGTTTGCCGCGCCGCTTCCAGAGCGCGAGCGCGTTGCCCTCTTCGCGCGCCCTGGCGACAAGATCGAGCATCGCGCCGTAGAGGGTGGCGCGATCGTCGTCGGTCAGATCGACGAGCCCGGCTTTGTGGACGAGGCCGCCAAGTTCGATCAGGTGCCGGGTTCGTTCACGCCGGGCCACAACCCACTCCCTGGTATCGGTGCGCCGTTGTCCGGACTCAGCCCTGCGGATTGCCTGCGCCAGCTTCGCTCGCGCCGCCAGTGTCCGCTGCAGGGCCGCGCCCACCTTTGCGCCCGCGCCGCTGAAAGAAGGCAGCGCCTTTCGTGCGCCACGCCTCCTTGGTGTCTGCATTGGCGGCCAGAGCTTCGATAAGCGCGCCGGCAAGGATGTTGAGATCGAGCGCATCGGCGCCGGTCGCGGTGACCAGTTCGCCGAGCTGCTGAACCTTGCGGGCTTTGAGCGCAGTTACCTTGTCGCCGAGCGCTTTCAATTCCGCATCGTAATCCCGCACCTTGCGCATCTTACTCTCCTCAGCCCTGATCCATCGGCGCATCGTAGCACGAACTAACGTGCAGAAAACAGCAGATCATATTCCAGGCAAGCAGTCAGTCACGCGAACGGCAGAGAGTGTGAGTGCGCGCTTATACGTCGTTGCCGACATATGCTCAAAAAGGTAGGTTATAGGCTATCATGGCGATCTACCATTTCTCGGCCAAGGTGATTAGTCGCAGCAGCGGATCAAGCTCGGTTGCAAGCGCGGCCTATCGTTCCGCGTCCGAGCTACACGATCAGCGGCTTGGGCGCGACCATGACTTCTCGAACAAGGCCGGCGTCGTCCATTCCGAAGTGATGCTACCGGAAGGCGCACCGGAGCGGCTTCGCGACCGCGAAACCCTGTGGAACGAGGTCGAGGCCCGCGAGGTTCGCAAGGACGCGCAACTGGCGCGGGAGGTGGAGTTTTCCATCCCGCGCGAGATGAGCCAGGTGCAGGGCGTTGCGCTCGCTCGCGATTTCGTCGAAAAGCAGTTTGTCGAGCGCGGCATGGTTGCGGACCTCAACGTGCATTGGGACAAGGGCAAGGACGGGGAGCCCAAGCCGCACGCGCATGTCATGCTGTCGATGCGCGAGGTAGGGCCGGAGGGCTTCGGTCAGAAGGTGCGCGAGTGGAACTCGACGCAGCTCTTGCAGGGGTGGCGCGAGGCGTGGGCCGATCATGTCAACGAGCGCCTGGCCGAGCTGGATATTGACGCCCGGATAGATCACCGGACCTTGCAGGCGCAGGGCATCGAGCTGGAGCCGCAGCACAAGATCGGGCCGGCGGCGATGCGGCGCGAAGGCGAGGGGCTTGAGGGCGAGCGCATCGAGGACCACACGCGGATCGCGCGCGAGAATGGCGAGAAGATCATCGCCAATCCTGCCATTGCGCTCGATGCGATCACGCGGGGACAGGCGACATTCACGCTGCGCGATCTGGCGCAGTTTGCGTTCCGTCACAGCGACGGCAAGGACCAGTTCGATGCGGTGATGGGGGCAGTGCGTTCCAGCCCGGAGCTGGTGGCGCTGGGACGGGACGGGAAGGGGGAGGACCGCTTTACCTCGCGCGACATGATCGACACCGAGCAGCGGTTGGAACGCTCCGGCGATCGGCTTGCCGATCGGAGCGGGCATGGTCTCCCGGCGATGGAGCAGTCCTTGCGGGCCACCGCCGGGAGTGAGGGCCTGAAGCTGGGGAGCCAGCAACAAGCCGCATTAATCCATATAATAGGCACGCAGGATATTGCCATCGTGGTCGGCTATGCCGGCACCGGTAAATCGACCATGCTGGGGGTTGCGCGCGAAGAATGGGAGCGGGCGGGCTATCAGGTGCGCGGCGCGGCCCTGTCAGGGATCGCAGCCGAGGGGCTTGAGGGCGGTTCGGGCATCGCCTCGCGCACGATCGCCAGCATGGAATATCAGTGGGAGCAGGGCCGCGAGCAGCTCAGTGCCCGCGACGTGCTGGTGATCGACGAGGCCGGCATGATCGGCACGCGCCAGATGGAGCGGGTGCTGTCGGAAGCCGAGCGGGCAGGGGCGAAGGTCGTTCTTGTCGGTGACGCCGAGCAGTTGCAGGCGATCGAGGCCGGTGCGGCGTTCCGCGCGCTTGCCGAGCGCCACGGCGCGGCCGAGATCAACGAGGTTCGCCGGCAGCATGAGGACTGGCAGAAGGACGCCACGCGGGCGCTGGCGACGGGCCGGACCGGCGAGGCTGTCCATGTCTATGCCGAGCATGGCATGGTCCACGCGGCCGAGACGCGCGAGGCTGCGCGGGAAAGCCTAGTGGAGGGCTGGGATCGCGCTCGCATCGCCGATCCCGACAAGACGCGGATCATCCTCACCCATACCAATGCCGAGGTGCGCGACCTGAATCTGGCCGCGCGCGATCGGCTGCGCGACGCCGGCGAGCTGGGCCAGGACATGCGCGTGTCGGCCGAGCGGGGCGCGCGGGACTTCGCGACCGGCGACCGCATCATGTTCCTCAAGAACGATCGCGGCCTTGGGGTGAAGAACGGCACGCTGGGCAAGATCGAGCGCGTGTCGCCCGACAGCATGGCGGTGAAGCTGGACGATGGCCGTCAAGTCGCGTTCGACCTGAAGGACTATGCCCATGTCGATCATGGCTATGCCGCGACCATCCATAAATCGCAGGGCGTGACGGTCGATCAGGGGCACGTCCTCGCCACCCCCGGCATGGATCGCCATTCGGCCTATGTGGCGCTGTCGCGGCACCGTGACGAGGTGCAGCTCCATTACGGTCGCGACGACTTCGCCGACGTGTCCCGGCTTGTCCGCACGCTGTCGCGCGAGCGGGCGAAGGATATGGCGTCGGACTATCCGATGTTCCGGGACCGCGACGGCAAGGTTCGGGCCTTTGCCGAGCGGCGCGGGCTTTCTGGTGAGGCCAAGGCCGTGGCTGAGCGACAGCCGCGGCGCGGCATGTTCGACGGGCTGAAACTGCCCCAGCGCACGCCAACGCCGGCGAAGGAAGCGCCTGCGCGTGCCGGGCAGGGCCAGGACCGTGCTTTCACGCGCGCGGTCGAGCGGGCCTCGCGTTCGGCCGAGGCGGTGTTGCAGGCGCGCGCGTCGGGTGGGCCTGTTCTCGAGCATCAGAAGGTCGCGCTCGAGCGCGCGACGGAGGCGCTGGACCAGATCAGGCCGTCCGCCTCGCGCGATATGGCGTCGGCGATGCAGCGCGACCCCACCTTGTTGCGCGAGGCGGCGGCGGGGCGCAGCGGCCCGATGGTCGAGGCGATACGCCAAGAGGCGCGGGTGCGTGCCGATCCGAACTTGCGGGCCGATCGCTTCGTGGAACGCTGGCAACAGCTCTCCCAGGACCGCGACCGGCTGTATCGCGCCGGCGACATCACGGGCCGCGAGAAGGCGGGCAAGGAAATGGCAGGCATGGCGAAAAGTCTTGAGCGCGATCCCCAGGTGGAATCGATCCTGCGCGGGCGCACCCGCGAGCTGGGGCTTGAAATAGGTATGGAGCGCGATCGCGACCTTGGCCGCCAGTTGACGCAGGATTTGGGGATTGGCCGTGATCGTGGCCTTGGTCGCTGATGCTTTTGCGGATAAGCGCCTATCATGCTAAGATGGTATGTGTTAGTCCGGAGGTGAACCATGAACGATATGACCCGATGGACCGTCTCGGTATCGAAGAACACCGATATCGCAGTGCGTAGCTTCCTCGCGCAGCGCGGCATGAAGAAAGGCGATCTTTCCCGTTTCATCGAGGAGGCGGTCAAATGGCGCGTTCTCGATCAGACCATCATCGAGGCGAGAGGCAAGTGCGAGGATATGGCCCCCGAAGATTTGGACGCGGTGATAGGGGAGGCGGTGGCCGCCGCG
>OFJB01000420.1_pt1 | contig 21061 bp, 18 predicted proteins | sample 1775081 | NCBI WGS metagenome assembly OFJB01 (sample SAMN08195771, study PRJEB24354) | sludge metagenome | isolation source: initial sludge from phenol fed wastewater aerobic bioreactor | place: India: Nagpur | collected 2016-06-05
TGGAATACCTATTCCGGTATCCCTGATATAGAATACCAAAAGATCTCCGTCTACATAATTTCCAAGCTCAATCTGCCCCTTCTCGGTAAATTTTAATGCATTAGAGAGCAGATTATTAAGAATTCCGTCCAATTTATTCCTGTCGGTCCGAATGATAGGCAGATGCTCCTCTTTGCCGCTTTGTGCCCCCGGCATGCCCAAATATTCACCCATCACAAAACCGAGATTTTTCTTTTCAGCCTGACCTTTATACAAATTTCCGTAATACTCCATAATCTCAACAACATTGACATCTGTAAGGACAATATCCGTCTGACCCGATTCAATCTTTGAAATCTCCACAATGTCGTTTATTGTGCCGAGCAGCCTCATTGAACTCTTTTTAACAATCTCAACATAGCTGATTCGCTCCTCCTCGGATATCTTTTCGGCTCCCAAAAGTTCGACAAATCCCAGAATGCCGTTCATAGGAGTACGGATTTCGTGACTTATATTTGCAAGGAAGAGCGATTTTAGTCTGTCGCTCTCTTCGGCTCTGTTCTTGGCCAATATCAGGTCATTAATCATCTTCTGTTTTATCAGAACTCCTGTGAGTTCGTGAGCAACAAGCTCAAGAAGGTGGACCGATCCTGAATCGTAGGCGGCCGGGTCGGTGTAACTCTTTACAACCAGCACCCCAACAGGGAGCCCATCTTCAAGCAGCGGAACACCAAGCCAGCACGCCGCCGGCCGCCGCCACAACCTGATCCCGTTCTCCGTAACAAAATCGGTAACATCCTGCCCCGATAGGTGCAGTGTCTTTCTATTCTTGACTACAAACCCGGCAAGTGAGCTCTCAGCTCTCCATGAACTCTTTGAGGTGATTCTCGGATCGTGATCCACAACCCGTATCATGTCACTTTCATTATTGTAAAGAGCTATATAGAGGTGTGAGGTGTCCATCACCTTCCCCAACTCTCTTCTCACAAGATTTATCAGCTCTCCGGGCGAAGTGGAAGATGCGGAGTGTTTAGCTATTTCATATATGATACTCCTCATAGACTCATCCCTCTTTCTCCTCGATATGTCCAGAAAAGTAACCACCGAACCTATTATCTCACTTTTATTTGCAATTGCATAGGACCAGTATTCGGCAGGGAATCTCTCGCCGTTGCGCATTTTTATATAAATCTCGTCGTTATATACAGCATCTGCCCTGTCATGCGAAATACGGAAAATATCCCTGTTTATTGAGCCCCCTCTGCCACCGGCTCTCTCCGCCACCAGGCTGTTCAGGCTCATACCCAAAAGATCAGACTCTTTGTCGTAACCGAGCATATCTATCGCCGCTTTATTACAGAAGATACACAATCCATTCCTGTCCGCCCCGATGATCCCCTCGGCCGTAGAGTCGAAAAGAAGTCTTATTCTCTCCTCCCTCTCACTGATTCTATCTTCCATTATTCTGTTCTCCGTAATATCCCATGTGACCTCACCCAGGTAACTCAGAGTTTTGACATCGGCAATCCCAAAGTTCTGTTTTCGGTTTGCAAGCCCCATTACAGCCACTATTCTGCCGTTTCTCATTATGGGAACAGCGATCTCGTTAAAAATTTTTATTGACGCAAGGCTACCTTCCCCATAAATCTCCTCTCCGTCGGTAATAAATTCAGGGGCCGTTTCCTGTACTCCCGAAGGGCAGATATTATTCTCAGAATCAGGAGTTCGTATAATTGGTCTTCTCCTCTGCAGGCACTTTGTCCACACTCCCGGAATTATGGAAGGATCTTCATTGCTGACATCTTTTAACAACTTAATAAATTCACTGGAGTTAGTCGACCATGAGAGTTCGGAAAACCCCTTCTCATCGGGCGAAACGATATGGAAAAAACCCATCGGGCTGTCGGTGTAGCTGCAGATAAAATCGGTAACCAGAGTGAGAGTTTCGGAAAGTGTGTGATTTTTTGAGAAAGAGATGAGTTCTATTCTTATTTTCATAATCTTCCATCTCATATAGTTGTTTGTCTCATCTCTCACAACGAACATCTTTCCTGTAGCCTCACCATACTTGTCAGTGATAATCCTCTCGCTATACCATACAGGGACCTTAACGCCCTTTCGTGAAATCATAAAGTGAGTATTAGGCCTTCCCGGAAGAAACCTGTTTACAAAGTCGTCGAGAAAGTGGTCTTCGTTGTCATCTATAAGCTTCAATATGTCATTGACAAGCTGTCCGGTGCAATCCTCCTCGCTATATCCCGTGATACCTACAGCAACAGGATTTATCTGCTATATGATGCCGTAGTTGTTGGTCAATATAATCCCCTCGTCGATGCTAAGGAGTGCTGTTTTGAAAATATTTCTCGAGACATTAAGCTCCCTCTTTTTGTCGACTAGCTCCTTGTAAGTCAATCTCTCTCTGTAGTTATATGCCCATGCGATTGTGCTTCCAACCAGCAGAATAAGTAAAATAGCGACAGTAAATATTAGAACTGCTTTTTTGGTGAGCTCTTTATAGACCTCATCGGTGTCAATTTTGGAGATGAGGTACCACGGTGTGTCGGGAACTTGATCAATATCTGCCAAGACCTTGACCCCTCTGTAATCATACCCTTCGATTATACCCTCATATCCGCTGATCGCTTTTGCAGACACTAGTTCCGGATTATCTGTGCTCACAGAGTAAATTGTATCTTTTTTGTCACGGTATTTCAATCCGCTCATATACTCTACCATTTTAACACCGTTGCGATTGTCTTTTCTCACAATCACAGTCTCGGCGGATTTTCTTGGAGTAGGCCACTCCTGAATGAGCGGCATAAGGTAGTCCGATGGATCTACCTGAAATACCATTACTGCTTTCACAATATCACTCTCATCCTTTACAGGCGCCAGGATCTCGAGGTGTACCTTCTTGTGGATGGTGCAGTAGTAAAAATCACGTATTACAATTTGCCCTTTATTATATACCTTTTTTACATATGCTGAGAATTCGCTGTTAAATGTTCCGGTGGGCAGATTATATACCTTAAACAGCTCTTTTCCGGTAGAGTCAATTATAAATATGTTTTCATAGCGCCCTTCAGTCATTATCTGCCTCAGACTGTGCTGTAAACGACTGTATGCCACTTTGTTCCCCTTGAGGATTTCGTTGGTATATACATCATTAGGTGTTATCCTTGTAAAAAATCTTGCCTCGGAGAGTCTCTCTTTTTTCCACTGTGTAAGTTGATTGGACTTAAGTTTTGTTATAGCGCTGAGTGCTGTGTACTCATCCTTTTGTGCTCTCTTTCTCTCCGATTTGTAAATCAGATATCCTCCCGCAGATACTATAAAAACAACTGTTGCCATAAAGGCTACTATAGCTGTATAGAGTCCCCGCTTTCTTTTTTTTGAGGATCCCTCTTCGGAAGTTTTCATGGCAGGACTATTTTTTTGATGCATACCAAATTTAAGAAATAAATAGATTAATATAACTTTCTCTTTTATTAAAATACAATTATATCCATAAAAAAGTTTTACGAAAAATATTTTACATCGTGTAAAAAAATATTTTACATTTTCTTGTTTTTTTGATTTTCATATTTTATATTTGTATTAACAAAAACAAGAGACTATGAAAACAACTTTAAAAATAGCATTGATCGTTGCTCTAATGAGCACGTTTACTGCGGTTAAGGTCTCTTCACAGACTGTCGTGACAGGCAGAGTATTTGCAGAGGTGGTTGAGTCTGTGAGCGCATCTTCAATGGCTGTAACCGATTTAAATATAAGTCTAGTAAATTCAAGCAGTTCGCAAACCGTTAATGCCGACACAAATGGCGATCTGAACCTAGGAAAAATAAGTGTTAATTCCGGCGAATCAGTAATATGTAATGTAATTATGAGTAATGCCAGGGTGTCGGCACCTGACGGAAAAGAGATTGTTATTGAAACCTCTCTCGAAACAGATAGCTCTGTTAAGGGTATAATCGGAGGGAATTCATCTTACGATCTTAAAGGTAAAGCGGTAATCGATAACACAGAGGGTTTGTCAAAATCATATATGGGAACCTATAAGATGATTTTTGCATACAATTAATTTAGTTAATTCATTTAGTAAATAATTAGTCACATTGGACAAAAAAACCCTCCACTTCGGAGGGTTTTTTTATTCTCTATGGTGTAAAGATTCTTCTCACTCCGGGCTAAATCTTTTACAATAATTGTGAGAATTCGGTTAAATATAACAATCGTGTTACTTGATGGATGTTTAAATAAATATTTTGCTAAATAATAGAATAACAATATTATAGAGGGTTATAACAGCTTGTGATAATTTGTTTTGATATGTTTTTTTTTGGTGGCACAACTTCTGTTATGTTTAGGGCAGAAAGTTATCAGTAAAAAAGTAAACATTTAAAAGTTAAATAATATGAAGACAATTTCGAAAGTTTTATCACTAGGTTTGGTTCTAGTATCATTCTCAGCAACAATATCTGCTCAGTCTAAAGCAACTGCAAACGCATCTGCTCAATTGTTAACCCCATTGAAAATAGAGCGCCAGGCCGATATGAGCTTCGGAACAATTGCCTCTAACCAGGTGGGCGGTAATGTTACATTGGGATTTGACGGTTCATTGACCGCATCGGGTGAGGGCGTTAGAATTATGAACTCATCTACAGGTCAGGCAGCATCATTCTTAATATCCGGAGAGGGTAGTCAGTCAATCTCTATCTCTCACCCGGCTTCACTTGTTCTGGCAGATGGTTCTGAGTCGCTCACAGTGGAATCGATTATGAACGATCTTACAAACAGCAATGAGGGCTCATATGTTCTTCCCGAAGGCGGATCTGCAATTCTTAAGATCAAAGGTATTCTTGTAGTACCGGCTCTTGCAAAAAAGGGTAATTACATAAACGAAGGTGGACTCGAAGTAACTGTAAATTACAATTAATTATATGAAAAAAATATACTTGTCACTTATTTCTTTAACCGCAATACTCATCCTTACGGCAGCTCCATTCTCTCAGCTTCGTGCTCAGGCAAGCGTAACAGCCAAAGCAACCGCAGAGGTGATAACAGCACTGGCGGCAACAGAGAGGGCCTCGTTAAACTTCGGAAGATTCTCTCCCGAAGCTGAGGGTGGCGAGATCCGGCTGACTCCCGATGGCTCAAGAGCTGCAACAGGGTCGGTTGTGCTGAGTGGTGGAAGTTACAATCCTGCGGTATTCTATATTACCGGACAAAATGAGGCAACTGTCACAATTTCTCTGCCTACAGCACCGGCAATTCTTATCAATACCGAAACCGGAAAAACTATGGAGGTAGACAACTGGACATCAAACCCCGGAGCAGGTCTGGGAACAGGTGTTCTGACAGACGGCTGGCTCAATCTGAACGTGGGAGCCACACTCAAGGTGGGGCCTCGCAGTTCGAACCCGGTGGGTATTTATAGCGGCACCTATACTGTTACCTTCTCATACAACTGATTTGTATGCTTATTTAAGGGTTTGGTAAAGATTTTTTAATTATATTTGAACTAATTTACATATTGCAATCACCTTAACTCTTAAACAAATGTATAACACAGGATTCCGTGAGAAACTAAATGTTGCTCGCTATTCAAAATTCTTATTTTCACTTGCTGCAATCGCTCTCTTTACAATATTTGATTCCCTGCCGGCAACTGCTCAGGGAAATCTTTTAATTACACCTCGCAGGGTTGTTTTTGAAGGTTCGAAAAGAGTTGCGGAGCTAAATCTTGCCAATACAGGTAAGGATACTGCCAAGTACAATGTCTCTATAATTCAGTATAGAATGACCGAAAACGGAGCTTTTGAAGAGATTACAGAACCCGATCCGGGGCAGCTTTTTGCCGATAAGTTTATCCGTTTCTATCCTCGTACCGTAACTCTTGCTCCAAACGAGTCTCAGTCGGTTAAAATGCAGGTTGTTAACTCCGATAAAATGACTCCGGGCGAGTATCGTTCTCACGTTTACTTCAGGGCCGTACCTAAACAGAGTGCCCTGGGCGAAGCGAACAATCAGGCCGATACTGCAGCCGTAAGTGTTCAGCTGATTCCAATATTCGGTATAACTATTCCTGTAATTATCAGATCGGGACAGCTCGATATGAATGTCTCGATTACCGATCTCAAACTATCCCCTGCAACAGACTCTACCAAAATTCTGGATTTAACATTCCTGCGCTCCGGTTCTATGTCGGTTTATGGCGATATTAAAATTGTACACATCTCTCCTTCCGGTAAACAGACACCTGTTTCAACTGTTAATGGTATAGCTGTATATACTCCAAACACAAAGAGAGTGTTCAAAGTGGAGATTAACACCAAAAATCTACCGGTCGACTTAAACTCCGGTACTTTGAGGATATCACTGCTTTCTCAGTCGGAAACCAGACCCGAGAAGTATTGTGAAGCCGACCTTAAGCTTCAGTAAATGATGAATTTTTTATTTAAGAAAAGACTTATAATAATATACTTAACAATGCTTTTTGTGCCTCAGATATGTGAGGCACAAACTGTTAGTGTGATTCGTAACTTGAGCTTCGGGAATATCTATTTTACCGGATCGGGTGGGTCGATTTCAGTTTCAAATACTGGTTCGGTATCTACAACGGGAACGGTTGGTCTGTTTGCGAGCTCACCGACTCCCACTACCGCAATAATACGAGTCTACGCCGGTAGAAATTCAAGATTTACCTGGGGACTCTCATATTCTTCAACTATAACTCTCAATCGTACTAAAGGAGGGTCAGTAACAGTGACTTTGACAGATACCGATCCATCCGGATGGTTTGTAATTCCAAAGGACTCTTCAAAGGACTTTTCGATAGGCGGTAAAATGACTGTGCGATCTATTTCATATAATCCCGGTGGCTACTATTCAGGCACATTCTCAGTTACACTAAACTACTTTTAATAGGCCATAATTATATATGCAACGGATTCGAATCATTAAAAATTCGGGAGGGAGTCTCTCCTCCTACGGGGGATTATCACTCTTCTCTGTTGCTATAGTTGCATTTTTACTATTACTACTGACTCCTTCGACGCTTCTTGCTCAGGAGGATGAAATGCCGTTTGACGAAATTATGGTGTTTGTCAGTGTCCCAAGAGTAGGGGGTGCAGATGTATCTGCCCTCATTAAGGAGGAGACTATCTATCTCTCCGTAACAGAACTATTTTCATCACTTAAGATCAAAAATAATTATACTCCCGGATTCGATACCGTTTCCGGTTTCTTTATCAACGAGCAGGCATCTTACCTGATTGATCGCGTCAAAAATAGAGTCACTTACAGGGGCAGAACATTCACCATTAAAGATGGCGATATGGTAAGAACCGAAACCGGGCTCTATCTTAAATCGGACTATTTCGGAGAGATTTTTGAGCTCCCCTGTACATTCAATGTCAGAAGCCTCACTGTTGTAATAAATACAAAACTGGAGCTCCCGTACATAAGGGAGATGCGAATAGAGCAGATGCGTCAGAATCTGCGCCAGTTAAAAGGGGAGATAAAAGCGGACACTGCTTATAAGAGCGATCACCCGTTTTTTAGCCTGGGGATGGCTGACTGGTCGCTTACATCCTCTCAGCAGAAGGGAATAAAACCTAATACTCGTGGTTCACTGAATCTCGGAACAGTTCTGGTAGGTGGGGAGGCTAATTTTAATATGAACTTCGATGACAGCCGGAAGTTCTCGTTTAAGGATCAGTACTATCAATGGCGGTATGTAAATAATAATATTAAGATGGTCAGGCAGATACTTGCAGGTAAATTTGCCACTGAATCCTATACCTCGCTCAATGCTCCATTAATCGGAGGCCGGATAACCAATACACCTACCACATACAGAGGTACCTACGGTTCATATAAGTTGAGTGACTTTACCGAGCCGGGCTGGACTGTTGAGCTATATGTAAACAACGTTCTTATCGATTATAAAAAGGCCGATGCATCGGGTTTCTTCTCATTTGATGTGCCTCTCATTTACGGTAATACCAATGTAAAGCTTCAGTTTTACGGTCCGTGGGGGGAGGAGCGCTCCAAGGAGCAGAATATTACCATTCCGTTTAATTTTATGCCCAAAGGTGTCTTTGAATATAATATTGCCGGGGGATATGTCGATGATACTCTTAAGACCCGTTTCGGAAGGGTCGATTTTGATTATGGGGTCAACAAGTCATTAACATTCGGAGGTGGTGTTGAGTACTCTTCCAAACTTGTTGGCGATAAAAGGGTTATGCCTTTCGTTAATACATCGTTAAGACTTGCCTCAAGTCTCATATTCTCCGGAGAGTATGTTTACGGAGTAAAGGCGGGAGGGATAATGAATCTTCAGCTCCCTTCGGAATTGCAGATGGAGCTCACCTACATTAAATATGATAAGAACCAGACTGCACTCAACACATCTTATACTGAGGAGCGGAAAGCGGCTTTGATTTTTCCGCTTAGGACCAAAAAGCTGACACTCTTTACAAAGATGGCATTAAACCAGTATCTGTTGCCACAATCAAAATACACCTCGGCAGAGCTGATGTTTTCGGGCTCAATGTTCGGGGTTAATGCCAATATTGCAACTAATGCTCTTTTTACAAAAAATACCGATCCTGTTATAAATACCCTCTTCTCTCTATCTGTCCGGTTGCCCGGTAATACAATCCTCTCGCCCCAGGCTCAATACGACTTCTCAAATTCTGAACTGGTGAGCGCAAAAACGATGCTCGAAAAAAGGATTCTGAGAAGCGGTTATATAACAATGTCTTATGAGCGTAACTTTAGGAGTAACTATACAAATATTGAGGGTGGAATAAGATTCGATCTGAATTTTGCGCAGGTCAATATGTCTGCACGCAGGAGCGGTGGCAGGACTCAGTTTACACAATCGGCCAGTGGTAGTTTGATTGCAGATACAAAAACCCGATATATTGGTGTTAACAGAAGATTGAGTGTGGGTAAGGGCGGAATTTCGTTATACCCATTCCTGGATCTTAACGGTAACGGTGAGCACGACAAGGGGGAACCTAAGATTGCCGGTCTAAATGTGAATGTAAACGGCGGACGGGTTGAGTATAATGAGAAAGATACAATTTTGAGGGTTTTCGATTTGGAGCCATATACCGATTATCTGCTCAATCTCGATGCGGGAGGGTTCGAAAACATCTCCTGGAGATTAAAGAGCAAATCTCTGTCGGTGTCTGTAGATCCGAACAGATTTAAACTCATTAAACTGCCGATTTCTATTTTGGGAGAGGCTGCCGGTACTGTATATATGGGAATCGGAAGTTCTTTAAAGGGGCAGGGTAGGATTCTGGTTAATTTCTACAATAAACAGACCGGTAAAAAGATATCATCTACAATGACCGAATCGGATGGATTCTTTAGCTATATGGGCCTCTCTTCGGGTGATTACATTGTGGCTGTGGACTCTTCTCAAATGAGAAAACTGGATATGACTGCAACTCCCGCACAACTTGAGATCTCTGTGAAGAACACTACTGAGGGCGATTATATTGAGGGCTTGGAGTTTGTAATCCGCTCAAATTCGGAAGGAACTGAGCCAACTGCAGATAGATCAGCTACATCAAATACTATAGCTACATCCAATACTATAACTACCTCTAACACTATATCTGCCTCCAAAAATATACCTGCTCCGGCACTCACTACAGCTACAAAAACTGCTTCAGGCAAAGATAAGGTTACAGCCGGATCTGCCGGAAAAGATTCTTCGGTAAACGGTATGGTTTACAGAGTTCAGTTGATTGCACTCAGGAAGCCTTTGAATACTAGGCAGATATTTGGTGAGTCACTGAGGAGTATTCCGGATTTGGAGATCTTTGAGATTTTTAGTGATGATGGATATATTCGTTACTGTACTCAACCTTTTGCAAATCTTAAGGATGCACTTGCACTTCAGCGAAAACTGAGGGAAAATGGCTGGAAGGATTCGTTTGTTGCCATTTATTCCAGCAACGAAAGGGGCTACAATAATATCAATAATACAATAAAAGAGGTCTCTAAAAAACTCTTTGCAATTCAATTATTGGCAGTTCCGAAGCCGGTCGAAATCGACACCTATTTTGCCAAAATTCTCTCCCGTTTTCCGGAGATGAAGATAAGTGAAATTAAGGGAGATGATGGTCTTTACCGTTATAAAACAATCCCTTACACTTCATTTGGCCGTGCAAGGGATGTTGTAAATGTTATTAAAACTCTCGGTTGGAAGGACTCCTTTATATTTGAGATCTCCCCGGAATAAAATTTCCAGTAATTAATCCTGAACCAAATTGTACTTCTCAATTTTTGCATTGAGAGTTGGTCTTGTGATGTCGAGAATTCTGGATGCCTCAATTTTGTTCCATTTAACTTTATCGAGGACCCTCTTGATATGGTTTTTCTCAAGCTCTGCGAGTGAAATAAAGCTCTCTTCGGCAACATCGTGCATGAGCGGCTCCATTATTCTTTGATTAAGAGTTATGTTATCTTTTTCAAGTACATCGCTCTTAGACATTATTATCGCCTGCAAAATAGTATTTTCAAGTTCTCGCACATTTCCATACCACATATGTTCCTGGAGCATTTCAATAACTCCCTCACCTATCTTGTTTACATTTTTGTTAAACCTCTTGTTGAGTTTATGCAAAAAGTGTATTACCAGATCTTTGATATCATCTTTTCTCTCTCTGAGCGGAGGGAGGCCGATTGTGAACACCTTTAGCCTGTAGTAGAGGTCTTCGCGGAACTTACCCTGCTCAATCATACTCTCCAGGTTTCTGTTTGTCGCGGCTATAATTCTTGCTTTCATGGGTATAGGAGTCTCTCCTCCGACCTTTTCAAACTCAAGTTCCTGAATTACTCTCAGAAGTTTTACCTGCGTATTTAGTGAGATCTCAGATATCTCATCCAAAAATATCGTTCCCTCTCCTGCAAGTTCGAATTTGCCTTTTTTATCACGTATTGAGTCGGTAAAAGATCCCTTGACGTGTCCGAAGAGTTCGCTCTCCAGAAGTGTCTCGGTGAGTGCGCTGCAGTTTACAACCACAAGCGGTTTATCTCGGGTGATTCCTGAGTAGTGAATCAATCTTGCGATTAGCTCTTTACCGGTACCTGTCTCTCCCTGAATAAGTACGTTTACCTTATTCATTGAGATTCTTCCGATATTTTTAAAGATATCCTTCATTTGAGGTGTTTTCCCAATGAGAATATTCTCCTCCTGAATGCTGTCGCTGTATGTCTCTGTATAAACTACCTCGTTCAGAGTCTTGCTGGACCTGATCGACTGTATTGCATTGGCAACTGTAGACCTGAGCTGGTCGGGCAGAATGGGTTTTTCCAGATAGTCAAAAGCTCCAAGCTGTATGGATTTTATTGTGAGCACTACATCGCCGTATCCTGTCAATAGGATTACGGGAATCTCGAGTTTCAGTTTTCTGATTTCGGACAGTACTTCAAGTCCTGTGATACCGGACATTTGATAGTCTGTAATAACAACATCCGGTTGTTCGTTTTTTACAAGTGCCAGACCCTGCTCTCCGCTTTCGGCCTCGAGTACATCATATCCGGTTCGGATGAGGGTATCTTTTATTACCCTCCTGATCAATCTGTCGTCATCAATGATTAGAATTTTTTCCATACCATGCTAAAACTTTATCTGTTTCAACTTTTCAATGCCCTTTTCTATAAAGTCGATCAATCCGTTTATTCTATCTTCAAGATCGGGCAGTGAGCTGCACTCTTTCTCAATGAGCCTCGCATCGTCTACGGCACCGTTCAACCCCACCATAGGTAATTGAGAAGTCAATTTATGCGTATAGAACTTAACCTTTTCAAAGTCCCCTTTTGCATAACTTTCACGGATATTGTTAAGCATAGAAGGCGTATCTTCAATAAATATCTCGATGATTTGTTGTACAAACTCTTCATTTCCTCCGGATACCTCCCTCAGATACTTAAGATCCAGTTCCGGAAAATCGGAAATACTCTTTTTACTATCCATACTTAATGTTATATTGGTACAAAGTAAGCTATTTTTTTAACATTTCTGTTATTAGAGCTCTAATTTTTAGATAACTGTTGCAATTTTGCAAAGCTTTTTACAGCAGGTAACAGCGAAGATAAAAAACCTGTGGCAATGAGAACCAGACCGGAAATAATAAATGTGTACTCCAAACCTATATTATCTGCCAGATAACCTGTTATAACCAGAGATAACATTGCAGGAATCATGATGAAACTGTTGTGTATCGAGAAGACTCTTCCCAAAACCTCACTTCCGAGATTGCTTTGGAGAAGAACCGTGAATGCTCCGAAGAATATTGCACCGGCAACTCCTCCCAATGCCGTTAGTATGGCAAATAGAGCATAGCCGTTGGAGGGGAGTAGTCCCGAAAGGGAGTATGTTGCTCCTATTATTACATACATTGTGTTTATGAGCTTCACATTATTGAATTCAAACCATTTCATGCTCATAAGTGCTCCTCCGGCCAGCATTCCGGCACCCCAGGCTATTTCAGTCACACTCATCATGTAGGTGTTTCCTGCAAAATGGTTCAGCGTCATCAACGGAAAGAGGGCCGAAACAGGCACCATTGCAAAGCTTGCAAATACGGTAAATATAAACATCCACAAAAGGCCCGGTCTTGCAATTACCTCTCTGACCCCGTGTAATAGCTCTTCGTAGAATTTGCGGAACTCGCCTTTGTGTTCACTCCTGACTCTCTCTGGCGATGGAATATGAACAAAGAGAAGAGTAGTGCAGGCTATGAGTGCTCCAATAATGTCAAACCACAGAACCATCGATATGTCCAGTGCAGATATCATTACTGCTGCAATTGCCGGCGAAGCTATGGTGCTAATAGAGAAGATCATATTGTCGACTCCAGCAACCTTCATCAGTTTATCCTGGGGAGCCAGCAGCGGTACACTTGCCTCCATCGCCGGAGTATGAAATGAGGTTCCTATGCTCCGTAGAGCCAGCATTGCATATAGCAATGCAGTACTCACTTCACTCTCCATAATCACTATGATTACTGCCAATGTTACAAGAGCAATATAAATATCTGCAATGATCATTGTCCTCTTTCTGTCCCATCTGTCAACGAGGACTCCGGTAAAGAATCCCAGGATTAACCCGGGGAGCATCGACGATAAGGTGCTTAAAGCCAGCACTTCGGCTGAATTCATCTTGATGCTGAGCCAGAAAATTATACTGAAGGTGACTATCTGACTGCTTAATGTAGACAGAAGTTGGCCGCTCCATATTAATATAAATGGTTTTACCCAGGAATTACTCTCTTTCATTGCGGTTCAAAAATATGAATATTATATTGTTTTTAATATTCTAAGATATTTATATTTTCTTTTTTTTAAATTTGCGTCCAATATGGCAAGGCTGTACGATACTGTGAAGAACTTTCTCGATGCGACCCTCAGGAACTACACACCAAGGTGGATAATTCTCGGGTTTGACCTTTTTATCGCAGCATCCTCGTATCTCATTCTTGCCTTTTTCCGGAATTCAATCGGGAGCGCGCCTACATCCTTCCTGTATTTGAAACTCTTTGTTGCAGTATTTCTATACTTTACGGCTTCGGTATCATTTAAAACATACCACGGGGTGGTTAGGTTCACTTCTCTTAGTGACCTGAAAAGATTAGGTTATGCGACACTCTTTGTCCTTACAGGGTTTGAGTTAGTCAGCATTGTAAATAACTTTGTAGTGTTCAGCGATTCCGATATAACCGATTACTCTGCTTATCCGATTTTTAACTATTGGGTTCCACCGGTTTACATAGGCATCACTTTTACACTTCAGGTCTTATTCAGGTTACTCATCAGAGCTGTTTTTGAATATTTTAAACTTGGAGCCTATCGCTCTTCGATAACCCGTAGTGTTAAAAAAACCAGGGTATTTATTCTCGGTTCCGATTATGACTCTTTGCTTCTCTCCTCCTCAATTCTCTCCGATACCAATTCAGGAATCGAACCGGTTGCATATATTACTTTAAACAACAATGATACCGGCAAAACATTGGGAGGGCTTCCTATACTTAATGGTTCCAACGGCTTGAGAAAATATGCAGATTCTTTCGAAACTGAGACTCTTCTTATATACAGGAGTCAAATAAAGACCACTCCAAAAATATTTTTTGACAACTGTATTGCCGACAGTATTGAAATATTGGTTGTAAACGCTTTCGACCGCTATAACGATCCCAATAAGGAGTCTGTAGTACCTAGAATCGATAAAATAAAGATTGAGGACCTTCTGTGGCGAGATGTAATTTACCTCGATAAAACGCCGTATAAGGATGCTTTCTATAAAAAGGTGGTTATGGTTACAGGTGGAGCCGGTTCTATAGGCTCTGAGCTTATAAGACAACTTTGTGTACTTAACTGTGAAAAGATCATAATTGTGGATACGGCGGAATCGCCTATGTTTGAACTATGTTTCGAACTTAAACAATCTTTTCCGGCTGCCAATATATTCTCCTTTATCGGCGATGTGGTCAACCGTAAAACAATGGAGAGCCTTTTTAAAGAGCACCGCCCACAGATTGTTTTCCACGCTGCGGCATACAAACATGTACCTTTGATGGAGCTTCAGCCCTCTACAGCAATACACAACAATATCGGAGGAACTAAAAACCTTGCGGACATATCTGTTCAATACAAGGTGGAGAAGTTTATTATGGTTTCAACCGACAAGGCGGTTAACCCTACAAATGTTATGGGAGCGACAAAGAGAGCATCCGAAATATATATTCAGACACTGAATAACAAATTGAGGTCCGAGGGTATAGAGGCTGCAACTCAGTTTGTAACTACAAGGTTCGGGAATGTTCTTGGATCCAACGGGTCGGTGGTTCCTCTATTTAAAAAACAGATAGAATCCGGTGGTCCGGTCACAGTTACTCATAAAGATATAACCCGATACTTTATGACAATCCCTGAGGCTTGCAGTCTGGTACTAGAAGCTGCCTGTCAGGGCAGGGGAGGAGAGATATTTATATTCGATATGGGTGAAGCCGTGAAAATATATGATCTTGCCGAAAAGATGATAAGCCTCGCTGGTAAAAAGCCTCACAGAGATATTGATATTATAGAAACAGGACTCAGGCCCGGTGAAAAACTCTATGAGGAGCTGCTGGCAAACACTGAGAATACTGTGCCTACCGAGAATAAAAAGATAATGATTGCAAAGGTTAGAGAGTATGATTTTGAGGATATAGCCCCGCAGATATCTGCTCTGATAAACTCATCCCAATATTTTGAGCTGAGCACAACCTCTGTTAAGTTGCTTAAAAAACTTATTCCGGAATATATCAGTCACAATTCACAATACGAATCTCTGGATTAATCTCCCCAGCGATCTCTCTTTTTTATTGAATCTACTCCTGCAATATCGAGAATTTTATCGGTAAAGATATCAACCATCTGCTCCAAACCAGCTGGTTTCTGATAAAAACCGGGTGACGCGGGAGCTATTATGGCTCCGGCTTCGGTAAGGGTTGTCATGTTGCGCAGATGTATAAGCGAAAATGGAGACTCTCTGGGTACGATAATCAATTTTTTTCTCTCTTTTAACATTACATCGGCAGCTCTTAATATAAGAGTGTCAGAGGTACCGGCTGCAAGGCGTCCGATTGTTCCCATACTGCAAGGAATTATAATCATTGAGTCGGAACAATTGGAGCCTGATGCATTACGGTTGCCGAAGTCGTAGTTGTTTACAATATAGCTGCATTCGTCGGATTTGGGAACATCAAGCCCTGTCTCCTCTTTCCAGACCCCCTTTGCGGGAATTGAGAAGATAACCTCAAAATCGACCTCTCCCGATTCAGACAACTTTGCAAGCTTGTCGATGATGCTTTTGGCATATATCTGCCCGCTTGCTCCTGTAACCGCTACAACAACTCTTTTCATTAAACGCTCTGATTGTAGAATATATCTTTAAGCCACACTCTGAAGAGGGGATCCATGAAGGTTGCTCCTCCCTTTTCAAACAGTATGATCTCCTTCTTTTGCACAGCCTCTTTCAATCTATTAACATTTGCCGATGACTGAAGTTCATATTTCTCTAACATCTCCGATGAGCTGAACTTTGAGTGCCCGTCTAGTATTGCTTTTAGCAGATTTAGCTGGAAATGGCTCATTCTGTGTGTGATGAGCTTGAAATTGTGGGAATGGTACTCCAGCAGGAGGGCAAATGCCTGGCTCAGGACCTGATTGTTAACATATCCTCTTGTAAGCCCGTATGAGATATCGGCCAGGTGTTGCGTGTACCACGGGTGATTATCGGTCATTCTGCACATCTGCTCTGCAACCTCTTTTGGGATCACCTTTCCTGCTTTCTGAAAATTTCTGATTACGAAGTCAGTTAAGCATTTTTCGCTGATTCTCTCCAATCTTATCCGTTCAATCTTTTTATCCATTACTCTGAAATTTTCAAAAATCTCATTCATAAGATTGACATAGGACCCTGTGATAAGATAGGTGCATTTTGTGTGTTGCGCCCAGGTTTTGTTTATAAGTGCAAATGTCTCCTCGGCGTTGGCGTGCGTTGATATCTCCTGAAACTCCTCAATATAAACGATTACATTGGTGGACATCCCTTCGGAGAGTCTGTTAGCAAGACCCAATATTTCGCTCTTTTGAGCAGGTGAAAGATTTTTTGATATGACTATATTTCCGGTTGGATTTCCGGATTCCGGATTTGAGACCGTGTACGGAATTTTATCCAGATAGTCTTTTGCAATGCTTTGAAGTTCTTCGTGCCTGATCGCAAACAATTTGAGTAGTTTATTGACATATTTTGTCAGTAAACGGTGCTGGGTTTTTACATTGAACAGGTCGATTTTGCAAAGGCGGAAATTGGCAGATTCTTTCTCCATCAAATAAATCGCCTGGTTTACAAGCGATTTTTTTCCACTCTTGGCCGGCTCGGCAATCAGGCAGTTCTGTCGCTGATTTAACATATCTGTGAGCAGATTCAGTTCAGCACTCCTGGGTATAAAGTCTGGGCCGGTTACAAATTTGTTGTAGATAAACGGTGACTCCATTCAGAATTTTGGGTTTGGTAAGTTTTTAGTTTAAGTTAAGTAGGTATATGACATCACAAATATAGTTTAATTATTTGTCTTTTCTTTTGTGGTATAAAAATATTTCTCTATATTTGCTTCCCGTTTGAAATATTAGAAAGATTGTCAAGCTATTGAATAAGAGTCGTTTAGCGGCCGCTTGCAGTCAGAAACAATAAAAAAGTTTTTTTATGTACGCAATTGTAGATATTGCAGGACAACAGTTCAAGGTAGAAAAAGAGAGCAAGGTTTTTGTAAACCGCTTGCAGGCAAATGAGGGTGACTCTCTCAGTTTTGAGAAGGTACTCCTCGTCGATAACAACGGAGCCATCAAAGTAGGTGCCCCTTATGTTAAGGATGCTGTGGTTAAGGCTAAAGTTCTCGCGCACGTTAAAGGCGATAAGGTTATCGTTTTCAAAAAGAAACGCCGTAAAGGCTATGATAAAAAAACAGGTCACCGTCAACAATTTACTCAGATTTTGATTGAGGAGATCGCTTAATTATTAATCAGTTAAAAGTTTTAAATTATGGCTCACAAGAAAGGTGTCGGTAGTTCGAAAAACGGACGCGAATCACACAGTAAGCGATTAGGCGTTAAATTATTCGGCGGTCAGGTTGTAAAGGCCGGAAATATTCTGGTTCGCCAGAGAGGTACAGTTCATAATCCTGGTTTAAATGTTGGTATCGGTAAAGATCATACACTCTTTGCACTTACCGATGGTATAGTAGTATTCCGCAAAAAGGCAGACAACAAATCGTATGTTTCCGTTATGCCGGCTGCTGCTCCACAGGCATAAATCAGAGAATAAATAGTATTAATTGAAAAAAAGACTGCATAACGTAGTCTTTTTTTTATTATATTTGGGTAAAACATAACGAAAATGGAAGCAGGAAAGAGTCAAAAAGGGAAGTACAAACTTCTCTCGGTTATCGGCGCAAGGCCGCAGATAATCAAATCGGCAGCCATCAGCAGGGCTATCAGGAACAAGTTTGCCGACTGCTTTGAAGAGGTGATTCTTCATACAGGGCAACACTATGATCAGAATATGTCTGACATATTCTTTAAAGAGATGGAGATTCCTCTTCCTCATTTTAACCTTGGTGTCGGGAGCGGAAGCCACGGAGTACAAACTGCAAAAATGATTCAAGGTATTGAAGAGGTTATTGCAGAGACCAAACCCGATGCGGTTATTGTATACGGCGATACAAACTCTACTCTTGCCGGATCGATTGCTGCAAGCAAGTTAAAGGTTCCCGTTGTACACATAGAGGCCGGTCTGAGGTCCTTCAATAAAACCATGCCCGAAGAGATAAACCGTATCGTGAGCGATCATACATCTACGATGCTCTTCACCCCGACACATACCGGCGTAAGAAATCTTGAGAGAGAGGGCTTTGTCTGTTCCGATGGATCGGATAATATAGAGATGGAGTGCCAGGAGTACTCAATGGACAATCCGGGAGTATTCCACACAGGCGATGTTATGTTTGACAATACTCTTTTCTTTGCTTCTGTTGCCGATAAGAAAAATCCTCTGGATGGGCTTAAGTTTGAGCCCTTCAACAAAGGGGCTGCGGCAAAGGAAAATCTTCCGCTTAAACCAGGTGAGTATATCCTCGCCACTGTACACAGGGACAGTAACACCGAAGATGATTTCAGAATGAAGAGTATCTTCCACGCACTTTACAGTATCAGCGAGAAACACAAGAGGGTTGTTGTGATGCCGCTCCATCCGAGAACTGCAAAGGTTCTGGAGGAGAGGTTGGGTAAAGAGCTCTATGACAGAGTGATTAACTCTCCGTATATGAAGATAATACCTGCTGTGTCATTTTTCGAAATGATAACTCTGGAGAAAAATTCCGAAATGATTATTACAGATTCGGGGGGAGTTCAAAAAGAGGCGTACTTCTTTTCAAAGCCTTGTCTGATCCTCAGGCCTCAGACAGAGTGGGTGGAGATAGTAGATAACGGAGCGGCTATGCTTGTAGATGATGACTTCGCCGACATCGTTAATGGTTATGAGAAGATGCGTACAAAAAGGATTGAGTTTCCTCCTATTTTCGGAGAGGGTGATGCTGCGGAGAATATTTTGGAGATCCTCCGCAACAGTATGGAGCACAAACTTATAATGACCAGTATCTTAGGTTAGAAATTTTATTTCTGTAAACACCTTTAATATCAATCAGGATTCCGTTATGGCCGAGCAGGTTTTCAAAATCTGACTCGGTCATATTTATATACTCTTTATGGGCAACTGCAACGATAATTGCACTGTATTTGCCTTCCGGTTTGCTGCTAAGTGTGAGGCCGTACTCCTTTTCGACATGCTCTGCAGATGCGTGTGGGTCTATTATATCGGCATCAACGTTATAGGTGTAGAGTTCTCTGACGATATCGGCAACTTTTGTATTTCTTGTGTCGGCCACATTCTCTTTAAATGTGAACCCCATTACAAGTACTCTTGCACTATTAAGCGACTCGTTAGCGGCAAGAATCTTCTTGACAGTCTGTTTGGCTATATATGAACCCATTGAGTCGTTCACAAAACGGCCTGAGTGGATTACCTGCGGGTGGTAATTAAGCTCAGCGGCTTTGTGTACCAGATAGTAAGGATCAACTCCTATACAGTGCCCTCCGACCAGACCGGGGAAGAATTTGAGAAAGTTCCATTTTGTCCCGGCAGCTTCAAGCACATCGTATGTGTTAATTCCTATTCTGCCGAAGATTATGGATAGCTCGTTCATAAGGGCAATATTAACATCGCGCTGAGTATTCTCGATAACCTTTGCAGCTTCGGCAACCTTTATGTTCGGTGCTCTGTGAACTCCCGCAGTAACTACGAGTTCATATACCCTGGCAATATTCTCAAGTGATTCCTCGTCGCATCCCGACACAATCTTTATAGTATTTCTCAATGAGTGCTCCGAATCGCCGGGATTGATTCTTTCGGGTGAGTAGCCAACCTTGAAATCCTTTCCGAAAACCAGCCCCGATATCTCCTCGAGGATCGGAACGCAGTCATCTTCGGTACATCCTGGATATACAGTGGACTCGTAAACAACATAGTCGCCTCTCTTGAGAACATTGGCAACGCTTCTTGTTGCTGCCAAAAGCGGAGTGAGGTCGGGTTTGTTGTATTTGTCAACCGGAGTCGGAACAGCAACTACATAAAATCTGGCGCTCTTGATATCTTCGAGTTTGGTAGTGTAGGTTATGTTCAGATTCTTGAACGATTCCGAAGGGAGCTCTTTAGCAGGGTCAATCCCCTTTTTAATAAGGTCTACATTCTTCTGGTTTATATCAAAGCCTATTACAGATGCTTTTCTTGCAAATTCTACTGCTAAAGGTAATCCTACATATCCAAGTCCGACAACTGCAATCTTGGATTTTCCGGAGATAATATCGTTGTACATATTGCTACATTTAATGATTCTACAAATTTATATTATTTAATCTTTAGGTTGAAAAAAAGATATCCCTTTTTACTATTTTTGTAATATGAGTTGGTTTGTTTTATATACCTCTCCCAGGGCGGAAAAGGCTGTAGCTCAGAGGCTGCACTCTATTGGTGCAGATGTTTATCTGCCCTTACATAAGACCAAAAGAAAGTGGACCGATCGAGTTAAAATAGTTGAGATCCCGCTTTTTAACTCATATGTCTTCGTAAAGGCCGAGCCTCACCAGCTCGCATCTTATCTCACAGTGAACGGTGTGGTGCGTGTCGTTTACTATATGCATAAGCCGGCGATTGTAAGGGATGCCGAAATTGAGGCAATCAAGGAGTTTTTAAAATTGGCTGTGGAGAGGGAGATAATCTACTGCGGAGATGTTGTGACTGTTACCGACGGTGCCCTTAAAGAGAGAGAGGGTAAAATTCTTTATGTTAAAGGAAACGATGTTGTGCTCTATCTTGAAGAGCTGGGGGCAAAAGTTTGTGTGAGCAAAAATTTAGTGGAGAAGGTCGTAAAAAAATAGTATCTTTGTTCAAATTAAA
>OFJB01000421.1_pt1 | contig 21040 bp, 14 predicted proteins | sample 1775081 | NCBI WGS metagenome assembly OFJB01 (sample SAMN08195771, study PRJEB24354) | sludge metagenome | isolation source: initial sludge from phenol fed wastewater aerobic bioreactor | place: India: Nagpur | collected 2016-06-05
GAACTTACCCGACAAGGAATTTCGCTACCTTAGGACCGTTATAGTTACGGCCGCCGTTTACTGGGGCTTCAATTCAAAGCTTCTCAGTTGCCTGATGACTTCTCCTCTTAACCTTCCAGCACCGGGCAGGTGTCAGACTATATACATCTAATTTCTTATTAGCATAGCCATGTGTTTTTGATAAACAGTTGCCTTGACCTATTCTCTGCGGCCACCCTTTCAGATGGCACCCTTTATCCCGAAGTTACAGGGTCATTTTGCCTAATTCCTTAACTGTGAATCGCTCGAGCGCCTTAGTATTTTCAACCCGACTACGTGTGTCCGTTTGTGGTACGGATGCATTAATGATTAGCGTTTAGCGGATTTTCTCGGCAGTCGGATTACCTACATTATCTACGCACCCGAAGGTTTGTAGTACTATCAGATTCAGCTCCAAGGGCGGATTTGCCTACCCTCGTCAACGCCTACTCCCTTTAACCATCTAATCCGTCAGATGGCAGTAGTGTCACTCCTGCGTCCCCACTTCACTCATTAATACAGTACCGGAATATTAACCGGTTCTTCCATCGGCATTGCCGTTCGGCTTAGCCTTAGGGCCCGACTTACCCTGATCCGATTAGCGTTGATCAGGAAACCTTAGTCTTTCGGCGAGGAGGTTTCTCACCTCCTTTATCGTTACTTATACCTACATTTGCTTTTCTGCACGCTCCAGAGAACCTGACGGTTCGCCTTCAACGCTGAGCAGAATGCTCCCCTACCGATAATATTTATCCCATAGCTTCGGTAACATGTTTGATGCCCGATTATTATCCACGCACGACCACTCGACTAGTGAGCTGTTACGCACTCTTTAAATGAATGGCTGCTTCCAAGCCAACATCCTAGCTGTCTTAGTAGTCATACTTCGTTAATTCAACTTAACATGTATTTGGGGACCTTAGCTGATGGTCTGGGTTCTTTCCCTCTCGGACATGGACCTTAGCACCCATGCCCTCACTCCCGGTAAAAACTTATGCCCATTCGGAGTTTATCTGGACTTGATAGGCGGCGAAACCCTCGCGTCCACTCTGTCGCTCTACCTGACATAAGTTATAAGCCGAGGCTGCACCTAAATGCATTTCGGGGAGTACGAGCTATCTCCAAGTTTGATTAGCCTTTCACCCCTACCCTCAGGTCATCCGAAAACTTTTCAACGTTTACCGGTTCGGTCCTCCATTTGGTGTTACCCAAACTTCAACCTGCCCAAGGGTAGATCACTTGGTTTCGCGTCTACTCCTACTGACTAGCCGCCCTGTTAAGACTTGCTTTCGCTTCGGCTCGGTACATCGTTGTACTTAACCTTGCCAGTAAGAGTAACTCGTAGGTTCATTATGCAAAAGGCACGCCGTCACAATTACTTGCTCCGACCGCTTGTAGGCACATGGTTTCAGGGTCTATTTCACTCCTCTGTTCGAGGTGCTTTTCACCTTTCCCTCACGGTACTGGTTCACTATCGGTCTCTCAGGAGTATTTAGCCTTACCGGATGGTCCCGGCAGATTCACACAGGATTTCTCGTGTCCCGCGCTACTCAGGATACTGCTAGGCTTACGCAAAGATTCGTATACGGGATTATCACCCTCTGTGATCGCATTTTCCAATACGTTCTACTTCCTTACGGTCTTGCCACGGCGCAGTCCTACAACCCCGATATTGCCTAAACAATATCGGTTTGGGCTAGTCCCATTTCGCTCGCCACTACTTTGGGAATCACTTTTGTTTTCTTTTCCTACGGGTACTTAGATGTTTCAGTTCCCCGCGTTAGCTCACTGCTTGCAGTGTATTAGAGTCTTCCTCTAATGGGTTGCCCCATTCGGAAATCCACGGATCAATGGTTATTTGCACCTCCCCGTAGCTTATCGCAGCTTATCACGTCCTTCATCGCCTCTGAGAGCCAAGGCATCCCCCATGTGCCCTTATTTACTTTCTTTTTCTATCTATCAACAACCGAAGTCATTGATAGCAGGGTTTGATAGATTATACTGCTATAATCTTTCTTTACTTGCTCTTTTATTACATCATGTCAAAGATCTTCTTGTCTGTGAACAGATTCCTGTTATACTTCTATAACGACTGTCGAAGACACTGTGGAGAATAACGGATTCGAACCGTTGACCCCCTGCGTGCAAGGCAGGTGCTCTAGCCAGCTGAGCTAATCCCCCGATTTTTTGCAGTCTACAGTGAACAGTTGACAGTTAACAAGCACGGTGGCTTGTCCTTTAACTGTGGACTGAATACTGAGTACTGTTCAATCGTAGTCCCAGGCAGATTTGAACTGCCGACCTCTACATTATCAGTGTAGCGCTCTAACCAACTGAGCTATAGGACTGGCTTTCTTGTTCAACCTGAAACTGATTTGCCAGCTTCTTGGTTTCTCTTGTATCCGGTTTGTTAAACCAGGTATATCTTAATAACAACATATGTGAGTGCAGTAACTTTCCCTATTATACCTTAGCGGACAGTCACTCCAGAAAGGAGGTGTTCCAGCCGCACCTTCCGGTACGGCTACCTTGTTACGACTTAGCCCCAGTCACCAGTTTTACCCTAGGACGCTCCTTGCGGTTACGCACTTCAGATACCCCCGGCTCCCATGGCTTGACGGGCGGTGTGTACAAGGCCCGGGAACGTATTCACCGCGCCATGGCTGATGCGCGATTACTAGCGAATCCAGCTTCACGGAGTCGAGTTGCAGACTCCGATCCGAACTGGGAGAGGCTTTGGGGATTAGCATCCTGTCACCAGGTAGCAGCCCTTTGTACCTCCCATTGTAACACGTGTGTCGCCCCGGACGTAAGGGCCGTGCTGATTTGACGTCATCCACACCTTCCTCGCATCTTACGACGGCAGTCTTATTAGAGTCCTCAGCATGACCTGTTAGTAACTAATAATGTGGGTTGCGCTCGTTATGGCACTTAAGCCGACACCTCACGGCACGAGCTGACGACAACCATGCAGCACCTACATACCTGCTATTGCTAGAAGTCCCCTTTCAAGGACGGTCAGGTACATTTCAAGCCCGGGTAAGGTTCCTCGCGTATCATCGAATTAAACCACATGTTCCTCCGCTTGTGCGGGCCCCCGTCAATTCCTTTGAGTTTCAACCTTGCGGTCGTACTCCCCAGGTGGATAACTTATCGCTTTCGCTTGGCCACCGACTGTCTATCGCCGACAGCGAGTTATCATCGTTTACAGTGTGGACTACCAGGGTATCTAATCCTGTTTGATCCCCACACTTTCGTGCCTCAGCGTCAATAATGGCTTTGTGAGCTGCCTTCGCAATCGATATTCTGTGTGATATCTAAGCATTTCACCGCTACACCACACATTCCACTCACAGCAACCATATTCTAGCAACACAGTATCAATGGCAGTCTCTCGGTTAAGCCGAAATATTTCACCACTGACTTATATCGCCGCCTACGCACCCTTTAAACCCAATAAATCCGGATAACGCTCGCATCCTCCGTATTACCGCGGCTGCTGGCACGGAGTTAGCCGATGCTTATTCGTATGGTACTCTCATCAAACTACACGTAGTCCTTATTGCTCCCATACAAAAGCAGTTTACAACCCATAGGGCCGTCTTCCTGCACGCGGCATGGCTGGATCAGATTTCCATCCATTGTCCAATATTCCTCACTGCTGCCTCCCGTAGGAGTCTGGTCCGTGTCTCAGTACCAGTGTGGGGGACCTTCCTCTCAGAACCCCTAGACATCGTAGCCATGGTGAGCCGTTACCCCACCATCTAGCTAATGTCACGCGAGCCAATCCGTATCCACCAAAGCTTTAAAATATCGAAGATGCCTCCAATATTTACTATGGGGTATTAGACCAAGTTTCCCTGGATTATCCCCCTGATACGGGCATGTTGCTCACGCGTTACGCACCCTTGCGCCGGTCGCCGACAGATATTGCTACCCTCGCTGCCCCTCGACTTGCATGTGTTAAGCCTGCCGCTAGCGTTCATCCTGAGCCAGGATCAAACTCTTCATTGTAAAAATAATTTTTTATGTTTTTAGCTTGCCCTGACCGATAAACCTATTTAAAAAAGGTTTGACGAAGTTTTAGTTTTTAAAAAAACCTCTACCTTATACTCTATTTCAATGCTATCAAAGAACTTTCTGTTTCAGCGTTTCATTTTCGAAACGGGCTGCAAAGATATGAGAGTTTTTTTATGAAACAAAATATTCTTAATTTTTTTTCAAAAAAAGTTTAAAAAAAATGTTTTTACCTTTGCATCATGAACACATATCTCACCCTTTTCAAAACATTTTCAAAAATAGGTGCATTCACCATTGGCGGTGGTTATGTGATGATTCCGCTTATTCACAAGGAGGTTGTGGAGAAGCATAAGTGGATGAATAACGAAGAGTTCATGGATGTCCTCACAATTTCACAATCGGCCCCGGGAATTCTTGCAATCAATATCTCAATTTTCTTAGGATACCGGGTAAAGGGTGTTAAAGGGAGTATTGTGGCTTCATTAGGAACAGCCCTGCCCTCATTTTTAATCATTCTGCTCATTGCATCTTTTTTCGAAATCTTCAGGGATAATGCGATTGTTGAAAAGGTCTTCAAGGGCATAAGACCGGCAGTGGTGGCACTCATTGCAGTTCCTGTACTAAAGTTAACCGGCAGTTCAAAGCTAAATATATATACAGGCTTTATTCCAGTTGCAACAGTAATATTAATCGTGATGTTCGGCATTTCGCCTCTATATATGATTGCTGCCGGAGGAGTAGCCGGACTTGCCGCTCATAAATACTACAAAAAATGATCTATCTGAGGCTATTTTACACATTCGCCATGATAGGCCTCTTCTCATTCGGAGGGGGATATGCAATGATATCCTTCATACACGATGAGGTCGTAACCAAAAATCAGTGGATAGACTCAAAGACATTTACCGATCTCATAGCCATATCGCAGGTGACTCCGGGGCCTATAGGCATAAATAGCGCTACCTACGTTGGTTACACAGTAACCGGAGATATATTCGGAGCAATTGCAGCCACCCTGGGAGCGGTACTACCCTCTTTTATTATCATTTTAGCTATCTGCAAGGTTTACGAACAGTTCAGAAAGAACAGATATTTCGAAGCTGCAATGAAGGGAATCCGGCCCGTAGTAATCGGGCTTATAGCCTCGGCAGCGATTCTGCTTATCAATAAAGAAAATTTCATAGACTGGAAAAGTTGGGTTATCTTCGGGACAGCATTTACTGCCGTTCAATGGCTTAAGCAGGATCCGATTCTTGTAATCGTACTCTCTGGCATTGCCGGCCTGTTTTTGTATTAGTAACCAACTTTATTTTATTAACAGAGCAATGAAAAAGTTCTTTTTTACAGCCCTCATTTTGATGGCTTTGCCTTTGTGTGGCATTAATGCCCAAAATCAAAAGTATTCTGAGTATTACTATCAGAGAGTCTCTCTTTTTAAACTACTCCCGATCGACAAAAATGACATTGTCTTTATCGGGAACAGTATTACAGATTATGCAGAGTGGGATGAGATATTCGATAATCCCAACATCAAGAACAGAGGTATTAGCGGCGACATAGCACAGGGTGTTTACGACAGACTCGATCTGGTAACAAAAGGAGAACCTGCCAAAATTTTTCTGATGATAGGGGTAAATGACCTCTCCAGAAATTCAACAGCTGATTCAATTGTACGTGCAGTCACCAAGATTGTGGACAAAATCAGAACAGATACTCCAAAAACAAAGCTCTATGTACAGAGTATTCTTCCGGTGAATGACATATATCAGAAACATCTGACCAAAACAACAAAAAGCGATGTTGTGGTTGATATCAACAAGGGACTTGTGCAGATGTGTAAAGAGAGGAATCTTGTATTCATCGACGTAAACACATCATTAAGGGAGAAAGGGGGGATCAAACTTGATCCTAAATATTCTAACGATGGCCTTCACCTTATGGGAGAGGGTTATATGATATGGAAAAAAATCATTGAAAAATACATAAATGAATAGATTTCATTTAAAAGCGGTGACAATTCTGCTGCCACTTCTTTTTTTATTTACTAAAGCTGAGGCTCAGAGTCCCTATAATGCATATTACTATCAGAAAGCATCTCTTTTCGAAAAGCTTCCTGTGGGCAAAAAGGACATCGTTTTCCTTGGTAACAGTATTACCGACGGCGGAGAGTGGTTTGAGATTTTTTCAAATCCTCGCATAAAGAACAGGGGTATCAGTGCAGATATTGCTCAGGGTGTTTTCGACCGTTTAGGGTCGATTACTTCGGGCAAACCTGCAAAGATATTTCTCCTGATAGGTATAAACGATGTATCTCACAATGTAACTGCAGACTCAATCGTCAGGGCCATTGCAAAGATTGCAACTGCAGTGGAGAGGGAGAGTCCGCACACCAGACTCTATATACAGAGTGTTTTTCCTGTAAACGAGGATTTTGGCAAATACCTTGGCGCAACCCAACGCGGCAATGTAGTGCTTGATATTAACAAAGGCCTCAGGGAGCTCTGTGCGGAGCGCGGCCTTACATATGTGGATGTATACTCAGCTCTCAAAGAAAAGAACAGCGAGAAGCTTGATCCTAGATACACAAACGATGGTCTCCACCTTATGGGAGATGGTTATTTTATTTGGAAATCAGTCTCAAAGAGATATATCGATGAAAAATAGATCTGTAATAATGGCCGCGCTCCTGATAATTTCGGGAGCTCTCCACGGGCAACAAACAATCTCGGGAAGAGTTGCCGATATTGCCGGAAAAGGGATTCCCGGTGTTGCAGTTACCGATGGATTTACAATAGTTACAACCTCATCCGACGGGAAATATGGATTAAAGACCGACAGATCTGCCCGGTTTATATATCTGTCTACTCCCGACAACTACTATGCTGCGAACGGGGCCTTCTATACTCCGCTCAAAAAAGAGAGCAGCGAATATAATTTCACGCTCTCCTATGAAAAGAGCCCCTCTCGTCACTTTGTTCACATGGGGGATACCGAGGAGAGCGTCTACAGGGACTTTGCCGATGAAATCAAGAATTATGCGGCAATAAATAGGCCGGCATTCATCATTTTCAACGGCGATATTTGCTATGAGAAGGGAATGCGCTTCCATGCAAATGAGATGACCTCGGAAAAACTCGGGGCAAGAGCATACTATACTCTTGGCAATCATGATCTTGTAGCCGGAGACTATGGTGAGCAGATGTATGAATCGCTCTTCGGTCCTGTATGGTACTCATTTACCTGGGGAGGAGTGCACTTTATTATGGCTCCGGTAAATTATGGAGACAAAGTTCCGTCATACAAAAGCGACGACGTCTACCGCTGGATCAAGAGAGATCTGGAACTTCTGAAACCCGGAACTCCCATAGTATATGTCAATCACCATCTGAACGAATACAACCGCGATTTTGACTTTACTACCGATGCTGTAAATCTGAATCTGGGGAGCTATAACCTTAAAGCATACCTTCACGCCCACTATCATACTAATGTTTGGAGCAACAACACCAAGGGGGTTGCAGTTATAAGCACCATGTCCCCGAACAAGGGTGGCATAGACCACTCTCCATCCTCTTTTAGGGTGATCAGGTATGATGAGAATGGCAATCTGAGCTCTGAACTAAGGTACTCCTCTATAAGGAACCACATTGCAGTAAATATTTTCAAAAACCCTTCGGGAGAGTATGAGGCTGCCGCAAATATTTACAATACCGGCGCAGATGCTGTTGCTGTCAATGTTTGTAAGGGAGAGCAAAGGTATCCTCTCACCAGAAGAGGCTCCTGGATGTGGAGCGGCAAGGCAGCCAAGGGCTCCGAAATAATTGAGGTAACTTTTGCCGATGGGACATTCATAAAAAAGGCAATTACATATCCTTACGCAGATAATGTTGCAATAGAGTGGAGCTCAAAACCTGCAGGAGGCATATTTATGGCGGCACCTGTTATTAAGGGAGAGATTGCTGTTGTGGCAACATTTGACGATGACAATGGAGGAAAGGCCGGAATCCGCGGCATCGATACCAAAACAGGAGAGTATATATGGCACCTGCCAACTTCAAATTCGGTGAAGAATAGTATGGCAACCTCAGGCAACAGGATTTACGCAATTGATGTCGAAGGATTTGTCTACTGTGCAGATATTTCAACCGGCAAACTTTTATGGAGGAAGCAGCTCAGAGAAAAGGGACTCCATCCCCTCTTTACCAACGGATTGACCATCTCCGGAGGATTGGTCTATGCCGGAATGGGAAACACCCTATGCGCTCTTAATGAGACAACAGGGGAGCTGGTCTGGAAAAATGATAAATGGAACGGAGGCGTAAATACCGTTGCCTCACCGGTTGTTGACTCTGCTTCGGGAGTTCTTCTCTCATCGGCTTACTGGCTGGGCAGATTCGCTCACAACTCCAAAACCGGAGCCCTGCTCTGGCAAAAACGTGACGACGACACAAGAATTTGCGACAATACTCCAGTTGTATTCAAAGGGAAGTTCTTCTACACCTCTCCTGGGTATATTACGGTTGTAGATCCGCTTACCGGCACCGAAGAGGTCAAAGAGAAGATAAATTACACTATAAACAACAACTCAAGACCTTTTGTAAATGACGAATACTATATAACCGGAACAACCGATAAAGGGGTTGTGGCATATGACAGAAAAGCCGGTTATAAAGAGCTCTGGAACTTTAAATGTGCTCCGGCACTTCTCTATACTGCACCATACACAAAAGATTATCAGATGACTGTTGAGGGTGGCGTCGCTGTAAAAGATAACCGGCTATACTTTGGAGCAAACGACGGTTGGATATACTGTGTAAATATAACCAACGGGCTGTTTGTATGGAAACTCAACCTGGGAGCTCCGCTTCTCTCCAATGTTGTGATTGATGGTGAAAGGCTTTATGTAAGTGACATGGGAGGCACACTATGGTGTATTAATCTCCTGGCATTGAAAATGTAACCTTAAATATACTTTTTCCACTATACTTTTGGCCGGACTCAGGTTCGGCCATTCTTATCTCCACACTCTCTGGTTTGATCAACAGCCTCTGAACAAAATACTCCTGAAGCAAAGCCGCCCTCTTTTGGGCAAGTTCGGATATCTGCAAAGGCAATCTCTCTTTATAAATATTTTTTGCCTTCTCTACTATACCTGCATCAATTTTAACCGGAGCAAGGAGAGAATCTGCAAAGGCTTCAAGCTTTGGATCCTTGGGATCAACCCTTTCAAATTCAGGAAGCTGCCCTCTGCTTATCAGGTAAGCACTCCTGAGGTTCTGAAGGGATATATGGTTTTCGGCCTCATCCATATTGATCATCTGAGTTATAGAGAGTTTAAGTTCCGGCTTTTGCAAAGCCATCTGCCCGATTTCGTTAAAAGAGTCGTACTGCTCGTTTGTGAACGAATCCTGATTCTCTCTGAATTCAACTGCACCAAGCTTATCAGGATTGAGCCCCATTGCCTCTGCCATAAACGATACCGGGGATGTGGCAACCTTTACGATCAGGTTTACAAAGACCTTGAATATAATCCTCTTATATGAAAATTTAGGATCATTCATATTCCCTGTAACAGGAAGATCAACAGCTATTTTATCATTCTTATCCTTAAGTATATAGAGAGCTGTTTTCATTGGGATATTGTACTCGGGTTTTAATCCTTTCTGTTTCTTATCAACCTCTATCTTAAAGATGTTCATCTTGTTTTTACTGTCAATATTGTTGCTTACAATTGCAGTATTGCTTTTGAACGATGCATTACCTCTGGTAATCGGATAGGCAAAATATTGAAGGGCATACGGAGTAAACTCCTTAAGGTCAAGATTTGCCAGATTAATATAGAGTGTCTGGTTAGACATATCACTCATAGAACCGCTCCATTTTACAACTGCATTGCCTGTCCTGCCTACCTTTCCCTTTATATCGAATTTGTTCTTTCCGTCCATATCAAAATCGGATGCAGACAAATGAATATCATAAAGTCTATAATTAAATGATGGCGAGAGAGTTTTATCGGTAAATACAACATTTGTTCCTTTTGTGATCAGATTTTTTATCTTCACTACCATTGGCGCAGATGCAGTGTCGGACTCACTACCCGAGGCGAAGGCATCTTCGCGCATCAGATAAGTGAAGTTGTTGGAGCTGTCCCTCTCAAGCACAAAATTGGTATTTACCCCTTCGGTGGTAAGTTCGTTAAACACATATAGAGATTTCCCTGGATTAACGTCTGCCATATTAACAGTTGCCTTGTGGGCAGTAAGTACACTTCGCCCCTTGTCGTCGGTCATTGAGAAGGAATCAAGAGCTGCATTGCCGTCAACAGTAAAATTCATAACATGTTCCGTCTCCCCCTTAATATTGATATCGGCCGCAAGTACTCCGGAAATCTCTCCTATCTTGAGATATTGGCGTACGTACGGAGTGATTCCCCCTATACTGAATCTTCTCAATTTAAGTGAAACATCGTACAGAGATCTCTCCATGTTGTAGTTTAGATTGGACTCCAGCGTCCCGCCATCTGCGAATGCAAGAGAGAATCCCACATTCGTACTCTTTCCGCTAAAATAGACCTCCGGAATTGCCAGACTGAGATTTCTCAGGTCGAACTTGCTGCCAACCTGAATATCCTTGTACAGAATATTCCCTCCGTTTAGTCTGATATCCTTGATCGTTATTTCGTAAGAAGATGTATCTTCCGGTACCTTGGAAGAGAGAGTGTCCTCTGCGGTGAATCTTTCGAGCAGATCGTCAAAATTAAAGCTTTCGCCATTCTGAGTTACGTTGAGGAAGGCATTGGTAAGGTAGATCCTGTCAACTTTGATCTTTTCCGATAACATTGGCAGAAGCCTTATATCAAGCAAAAGAGTATCAAATTTAAAAAAGGAACTTGAGTCGTTACTCTCCTTCATCTCAAGAGATATAATTTTGAGTGAACCGTTAAAGATATTGAACCTCAATTTATCCATTGTGATTACCCTACCTGTCAGCTCTTTGGAGTGTTTCTCTATATAGTGCTTGGCTATAGGCGATACAAGCAGGGCTGCAGTTATGATCAAAAGAGCAACTGCTCCGGCAATCACCAGTAATATTTTTAATCCCTTTTTCATTTTGAAAATAATTATTCGCGCAAATTTAATAATTTTGCAGATGTTTGGGAGTCCAAAATGCTTAAAATCTTAATAATTATAGGAAGCGGTAGTTTTTTGGGGGGTATATCGAGATACCTCCTTTCGAGAGTTGTACAGAACACTTTCCTCTCATCTTTCCCTTTAGGAACATTCACAGTAAATCTTCTGGGATGTTTTTTGATTGGAGTTTTCTACGGACTATCCGAGAGAGGTGGATTGATGGGAAGCAATTTAAGATTGTTCCTAACTGTTGGATTCTGCGGAGGATTTACAACATTCTCAACTTTTGCCAACGAGAACCTTGAACTCATTAAGGGCGGAGACCTCCTGCTCTTCTCCCTGTATGCAGGTTTAAGCGTAATATTGGGAATACTGGCCGTATATATTGGTAACATTCTAATTAAATCTATTTGATATGATTCCGGGACCTGCAAAAATAGCGCGGATATATCTGAGTAATACCGATAAATTCCGACATATGCCTCTCTATGAGGCAATTGTATTTGCCGCAAAACGATATGGACTATCAGGAGCGACAGTTTTGACCGGAGTAATGGGATATGGCTCCACAAATCAGATCTACTCAAAAAGATTTTGGGAGATAAGTGAAAAGATTCCTGTTATTGTTGAGCTTGTTGACGAACCTGAGAAAATTGACAATTTTCTCGTGAAAATAAAGCCCTGGATAGAGGCATCCGGGAAGGGAGCACTCATAGTATGCAACGATGCCGAAACATTTCTCTCAATCCAGGGTAAAAAATAATCTAGTACGATACAGGGTGGTTTAGCATCAGCTTTTGAGAATCCGTCAAACTAAGGAGCTTTTTGAGTTGTTCCTTCTCCATAAATGCCCTGCATCTGGTTACAAGACCAGTTCCCGCACAAAAAATGGAGATATTCTGGGATACTATGGCAGCGTCCATTGCAGCCCACTCCATTCTTAAAGACTCCTCTCCCATTCTGAATCTTGAGATATCGGATACCAGCAACAGAATCACCGGAGCTTCAGCAACGCTCTGTTGTCTGCCGGCCAGCAATTTCCGGTGGTCTCCCGAAGCCTTCAGCAAAAGCACATTATCTTTTGGATCATAAAGATATATACCCTGTTCCATAGCAACATAAACATCTACATCCTGTGCATTTATTGCAGATGGTGCAGTTCTTTTTCCCGACTCAGGACGATTTATCCCATTTGCCGCCCAGCACAGGTCAGACAGATCCGAAATTGATAACATCTGCTGGTTATATTTCGTAGCAGATGCTCTTAGCGAGAGCGCTTTCATTACAGGCACTCCTCTGTCGAGGTTGGGTTTCAACAGCTCAATCTTCTCCTGAGCAACAGCAGATAGTGTGAAAAATGTACAGATCAGCGATAACAAAAAACTCTTCATAAAATATATCATTAATAGTTAAATCAATTTTATTCTGCTCATAATAAAAAAAGTAACAATTCATTAAGTTCAAATTTATATAATATCTGCTTAAAATAAATAAATTTGCAGCGACTTGGAGAACTTTTTTTAACAACATATAATTTATGAGTTTTACACACGAAGTAGAGGGTATGATTTGCGTAGCCCAGGGAGCAAATCACGGCCCGGCACCAATTCCCCAGGAGGGTAAATGGGTAAAAGCAAAGGAGATTAAAGATATCTCCGGACTTACACACGGCGTTGGCTGGTGTGCCCCTCAGCAGGGAGCCTGCAAATTGACCCTGAATGTTAAAGATGGTATTATCCAGGAGGCACTCGTAGAGACAATCGGGTGTACGGGTATGACCCACTCTGCAGCAATGGCATCGGAGATTCTTCCGGGTAAAACAATTCTTGAAGCTCTCAACACCGACCTCGTTTGCGATGCTATAAACACAGCTATGCGCGAACTCTTCCTTCAGATTGTTTACGGACGCACTCAAACTGCATTTTCTGAGGGTGGACTCCCTATCGGAGCAGGTCTCGAAGATCTCGGAAAGGGATTGAGGAGCGTAACCGGAACGATGTATGGCACAGTTGCCAAGGGTCCTCGTTATATGGAGATGGCAGAGGGATATGTAACCAAAGTTGGCCTGAATGAAAAAAGTGAGATCATAGGCTACGAATTTGTTAATCTTGGCCGCATGATGGACATGATTAAAAACGGTACCGAAGCAGGAGAGGCTTTGAAGAAGGCTTCAGGCAAGTATGGCCGTATGGAAGATGCAGTAAAAATTATTGACCCGAGAAAAGAATAGGAGATTTTATTATGCCATTATTTGAAAGTTACGACAGAAGAATTAATCAGATCAACAAGGTGCTTAATTCTTACGGAATCTCTTCTATAGAGGAGGCTAAGACAATCTGCGACAATCTCGGAGTAGATGTGTACAAAATTGTAAAGGATATCCAGCCGATTGCATTTGAAAATGCAATGTGGGCATACACAGTTGGTGCTGCAATCGCGATCAAGAAGGGGCAAAAGATTGCCTCCGATATAGCAGCTACACTGGGAGAGGGTCTTCAGGCCTTCTGTATCCCAGGATCTGTTGCCGACGACCGTAAGGTGGGTATCGGACACGGAAATCTTGCGGCAATGTTGCTCAGAGAGGAGACAAAATGTTTTGCATTCCTGGCAGGTCACGAATCTTTTGCCGCTGCCGAAGGTGCGATAGGTATCGCCAAATCGGCGAACAGGGTTAGAAAAGAGCCTCTGAGAGTTATCCTGAACGGATTAGGAAAAGATGCAGCAAAAATCATTGCCAGAATCAACGGCTTTACCTATGTTCAGACTCAGTTTGACTACGCTTCGGGTGAACTGAACGAAGTGGGAAGAACATCATATTCTGAGGGAGAGAGAGCAAAGGTAAACTGCTATGGTGCAGATGATGTAAGAGAGGGTGTTGCAATCCTTCACAGAGAGGGAGTTGATGTGTCAATCACCGGAAACTCTACAAATCCGACACGTTTCCAGCACCCTGTTGCAGGAACCTACAAAAAAGAGTGTATTGAACAGGGTAAAAAATACTTCTCTGTCGCTTCAGGAGGAGGGACAGGCCGTACTCTACACCCAGACAATATGGCTGCAGGTCCAGCTTCTTACGGAATGACCGACACTATGGGACGTATGCACTCAGATGCTCAGTTCGCGGGATCTTCATCGGTACCTGCTCACGTTGAGATGATGGGTCTTATTGGCATGGGTAACAATCCGATGGTAGGAGCATCGGTTGCCGTTGCCGTTGCCATATCTCAGGCAATGAATAAATAGTTAGTTGCTAAATAGCAAAAGACCGGCTGAATTTAGATTCGACCGGTCTTTTTTATTTAAAGGAGAGATTGCTTTTGATTATCACATATCTCCTCTGTCTATCTGAACAGTTTAAATTTCTCTTTACTCTCTCCACATATAGGACAGGTCTCAGGAGCTTTTGACATATCCAGTACGTTCCCGCAAACCATACACACGCCAAATTGAGCTGCAGCATCTGCGGTTAGGGACTGAACCTGACTTTGAGCCTCTTTTATCTTTAATGCAGCATCCAGCAACTTTACAATAACAGTATCATTATCTTTTTTAGCCTGATCAATATAAGCAGGGTACATAGAGGAGATCTCTACCGATAATGCAAGTACAGCCTCAGCAAAATTTTCATTTGTAGATTTCAGTTCAACTGGCTGATTCGAAAGGGTGTCCTGCACCTTCCTCTCTGTTGCAAGAGCAACAAATTTTGAGTTGATAACAGAGTCAGAGGCTGCAAGAGCCTTGAAGTATGCAGCTATCTGAGGCATTGAATCCTTCTCGGCTTGCGCAGCCATCGCATTGTACTTGTTAATCTGAATTTTGTTGAATCCAAGAATGTTTTTAAGATTGTTTTGTGTAGGAGTAGGCTGTTTACATCCGGTAATAGCAATAACTGCCACAGCCATAATAGATAAAAACTTTTTCATATTTATTGATTTTTTGAATGTATCCATTTAGAAACCTTTGGAGCCTCCCAACTGTTCATCCTGTCAAGTGCCTCTTCCGGAGAACATGCAAAAATGACCATATCCCTGTTTTCCGATTTTAACAGCTCTGTTTCGGTCATTCTGCCTATCTGGCGCATTAATCCGTCATAGTATCCGTTCAGATTAAGTATCGCAGATGGTTTTTTGTATATTCCAAGCTGACACCAGGTTAGTACCTCGAAAAGCTCATCCATTGTACCGTACCCACCCGGAAGAGAGATAAATCCATCAGACATTTCGGCCATTTTAGATTTTCTCTCCTGAAGAGAATCAACACTTATAAGATTGGTGAGTCCTCTATGGGCAATCTCTCCGGTAATAAAATAGTGAGGGATTATTCCGGTAACTTCACCTCCTGCTTCAAGGGCGCTGTTAGCTATTACAGACATAAGTCCTACATCTGCTCCTCCATAAATAAGTTCAATTCCGTTGATTGCCAAAATTCTGCCAAGCTCTTTTGCAGTATTCACAATAGATACATCGTTTCCCAAACTTGATCCGCAGAAAACTGATATTCGCTTTAGATTAGTGTACTTCATCAATTATATTATTAACATCAAATCGCTTCAACTCTTCGCACAGCTTAGGAAACCATTCTTTAAAATAGGAAACGGAATCAGCAAGCCTCTCCGAATAACCATCTGCACTCAAATCATTAATGTTTCTTACCTCATAGGAGAGTTCATCGCTGGCAAAAAAACCCAGACTCGATTTGAGCTTATGAGAAATACTCTTAACAAGCTCAATATCATTATTTTCGAATCCCATAACAATTCCTTCATAATAGCTCTCGCTAACCTCTATGAATTTGTCAATCATAGTCTTTACAATATCCACATCCTCCCCGAAAGAGGCCTTAATATTCTGGATACTTATCAACTGAGAGGCTCCTCTCCCGGTATCTGTCAGAGATGAACCAGATCCATTTGCCGAATTGATCTTAATTTTGAGTCTATATGCCAGTTTAACAAAAAGCAATTTAGGGTTGATAGGTTTAGAGATATAATCTGTAAAACCTGCCCTCTCTATCTTTTCAATGGTTTCATTATCGATATTGGCAGACATAGCTACTATCGGCAACTCAAGTTTTAAAACGTTACGCATCTCCTGACAGGCAGATATTCCGTTCATAACTGGCATCTCCAGATCCATCAGAACCAATTCGTAATCCCTCTCCTGAATCCTGTCCAGAGCACCTCTGCCATTTTCGGCGACATCGAAAATAATGTTCCACTTCTCGAAAAGAGAGCTCATAAAAGTTAAATTGAAGAGATCGTCTTCAACCAGTAATACTCTCCTGCCGCTTAAGGCATTCTCATTAGGTTCGAAATTTTCGGTACTATCATAGATCTTATTCGAAACCTCCTTGCCCGCAGGCAGGGTAAACTCAAACGTAGAACCCTTCCCTACGGTACTTACAACATCTATAATTCCACCGTTTTTTTGAACGAACTCTCTACATAGCTGCAGACCCAGACCTGTTCCCAGCTCATTATTTGTACCGTAAGATGTATAGAAGGTATCTTTGTTGAAAATATTCCTTGCCGCCTCCTTAGTCATTCCAATACCGGAGTCTTTAATTGACACACTTATCATATTGCCGGCAGGGGAGGCCTTTATAGAAATCTTACCATACTTCGGAGTGAATTTGATTGCATTGTAGAAAATATTCCGCAATACCAGATGTATTGAATCGGGATCTGCAAAAACGAAATTGCTCCTTCCTGTATGAACCGAAACCGTTATTCTCTTTTGGTTAGCATATGAACTGTACAGTGATACAACCTCAGAGATAGAATTATTTATATCAAAATTTACCGGTTTCAGCTTTATAGATTTTGTCTGGAATTTTGCCCAGTTCAGAAGATTCTCGAGCAAATCGTATGCTGTAGCAGTAGTCCTCTTCATCTCCCTGATCAGTTCATTTCGAACCTCTTCGTCTGTATCCTCTTGATTAAACATCTCGAAAAGGGGAAGGAGATTGCCGATTGGGCCACGCAGGTCGTGAGAGATTATAGAGAACATCTTGTCCCGGGTATTTACCGATTGTTTAAGTCTCTCCTCCAGATCCTTATGAGATGTAATATCCTGAAAAACAAGAAGCAATCTACCATTCTGATCGTTAGATATATTAGGGAATTTAGAGATACTCACCTGTACCCAGATTATCTTTGCCCTCCTCTTGTTGATTAATCTAAACTCTTCGGTGAGAGATGTTTTTACACCGGACAATATCTCCCTGAAGGTCTTTTCAGCGAGCTCCAGATCGTCGGGATGGAGTATCTTGGAAAAGTGTTTCCCGAAAATGTCACTGTTTGAATAGCCGTGAATTCTCTCATTTGCTGGATTCGAAAATACAGCCCTGCCCTCTTCGTCAATTATTGTAATACCGGTGATCGAGTTATCGACAATGGCCCTGAATCTCTCCTCGCTGTCGCGGAGTTTATTCTCGATCTTTAACTTCTCGGTAACATCCTCCTTAATAGCTATAAAGTTTGTTATCTCCCCCTTTTCATTAGTTACAGGCGAAATAATTGCCGACTCATAGTAAAGCGTACCATCCTTTCGCTTATTGTAGAATGTTCCTCTCCACTGTTTCCCGGAATGGATAGTGTTCCAAAGCTCCTTGTAAAATGTATCGTCGTGAGTTCCAGATTTAAGAACTGAAGGATTGGCCCCGATTAATTCCGACATTGTGTAACCCGTACTCTGGCAAAACATTGGATTAACATACTCTATCAAGCCCTCTTTATCGGTAAGAACAATCGATACAGGACTCTGTTCCACAGCAAGACGCATCTTTTGAAGATCGGAGCTCATTTTTTTACTTTCGGTAACATCGTAACTGATTACAAATACCGAAGAGAGCTGCCCGTTAGACATTTTAGGGAACATTTTATTCTGAAGCCAAATATAACTTCCATCCTGCATGGATATCCTGACCTCTCTTGTAACAGACTCCTCTCCATTGGCTAGTTGCGATATGGCCTCTCTTACCATAGAGTGATCCTCAGCAGAGAGTCGCGACAAAAAGTTAGTCTCAAGATAGATGCTATCATTATCGGCAGATGGACCAAATACCTTTTCACAATTCTCATACAGAGTACAAATACCCGATTTTAAATTAAACTCCCAGCTGAATAGCCCGGAAAGCGCCTGAACCTGTTTTAGTCTCTCCCTGGTAGCCCTGTTGTCATCTTTAATTCTTACATAATTAATACCGAAAGAGAGATCATCTGCCAGCTTTTCAAGAAATACAATCTCCTTAGGACTAAATGCATTTTTTGTTCCTGAGTAAACACTAAGTGCCCCGAATGGAATACTTTCAATTCTGAGAGGTATTGATATTATTGAATTGTATCCGAATTTTATGGCATTCTCAATCCAGGGATGCATCTCCTTACTCTCTTCTATATCGTTGCAGGTTACCGTCTTGGACTCTCTTATAGATGTTCCCACCGGTCCTCTCCCCTCAGGCCTGGATGCATCATAGGTTATCTGAGCCCTCTCCATATACTCGCGGCCAACACCCGAATAAGCAAGAGGCTTCACACTTTTATTTCTGTCCTGCTCAGCATACCCAACCCAGGCAAATTTATACCCCAATGTATTGCAGATAATTGTACAAACCTCGTAAAGCATCTCACGCTCCGAAGAGCTCTTAAGTACCGATTTTTCACACAAAGCAATTGCATTCAGCTCCTTATTCAGACGCTGAAGCGCTATCTCATTCTCTTTTCTGATATCGGTTCTTCGAGTATTTCCTATTATCTCTACCTCATCTTTTTTGTTTATTCTTAATGTATAACTTATCTCCGACCAAAACTTCTCTCCATTTGAATCTATCTGCTGAACCTCTATCAGATGCTCCTCCTGCTTAAGTGTTTTACGGAACTCATGCACCCTCTTTTGAAACATCTCATTTACAAAACGGGCCGATTCCGGAGTTAACGAGTCTGTAAATTTTTGATTTACAGCACTACCTGCCGATACGCCACGGTGGAGATATACCGATGGACTTATATATGTATATTTTTGTTTATCTGCATTATAAACCCAAACAACATCTTTTGAGTTCTCGGAAAGTAACTTGTATAGTCTCAGATTTCTCTCTGCCTTTACTCTATTGTGAAAATATAGCAAGAATATTGCAAGCAGAAACAGTGAAGATACTCTGACTACCCATGGGGCAATAGTTGCAAAAGACCCGATTGTGACACCTGATTTTTTATAATAATCAAAATACCAGTTCTTTACAGGCAGATGCAACTGTTTGGAGTAGAAGTTCTTTTTGGGAATTACACCCGAACCATATATTGAATAGGTTGAGTCATCACCTTTATGAGATATATAAAATGCGAAATTATTACTATTTGCCGATTTTATAATAGTCTTAAACAGACCTTCGGGAAATATTGAAATTTTGATTACTCCTGCTAGAGTTTCACCATAATAGAGCAGTTTGACGAATACAAGCCTGTCATTAACTTTTTTGAGTTCAAATGCAGCAGAATCTTCTATTTTGTCGTGATATATATCCTGGCCCACCTCTGACCTCATCTTCACATTTTCCATTTCAAGAAGTCCCGATCCGGAGTAAAAGAACCTCTTTCCCGGAATCAGGAGTGATATGTTGTCGACCAGATCACTGTTCCCATTCTTGAAATCGGCCATAATAGCCTCAATTTTGGAATTGTCCGGATTCTGCCTGCTCCTGTTCAAATAGAGCTCCACTCGATCTGAGAACTCCATCAGGTTTCCAAAGTGAATATTAAGATCGGCATCTGCCTCACTAACAATTAGCCGGGCAATCTTATCCTCCTCTTTGTGAATTGTTCTTAGATTACGATTGAAATAGAACTCCATACTTGAATAGAGAACAACTATCCAGGTAAAAATTATCAAAGGCGTTACTATAGAGCCTCTTACTTTCAAATTATATACTTTATAAATTAAACTAAAAGGAGCGAAAGAGTTAAGGCACTAAAAGTACAAAATATTTGCTACTCTTTTATATTACTTATTATTTTAAAGAGGCTGTATGTAACAATTGTAACAAAAACTATCATAAGCATCTCCGAAAGTAGAGATATAACCCTTGCCGGATTTGATGCCAACGGAAAGAATGTTAACATTATTACAAAAAGGATCAGAAGTGCAGATGCGCTCATTCCGGTTACAGCGGCATATCTTCCCATTAAACCACCTCTTTTTATCACGAGGGAGAAGAGGAATACTCCAATCCAAGGTAATATATTGGCTACCAGCGCTCCTGAAGACCCAACATCGCCGATTGAGAGAATTGCCTCTCCTGCCGATTCGATTACAGCTCTTTGAGCCGGATCTGTTGTTGTTATATATTTATTACTCAAATCCAGCATAGGCAATGCAGTGTTGCTTGAGATAAACGTTACCGCACCTACAATGAATACAACCTGAGCCACCGATGCCATAGCCTTATCTACTCTCCTGTGAACCGCATAAATCGCCATCATTACCGGCACCATCAGAAGAAGGCATATCAACTTGATAAAATTCAATTTATAAAGGCCGATAAGAGTGCCTTCACGTAACATTGCGAAAATATCCAGGGCACTATCCGGCATTGTTGCATCGTTAGCACCTGTGAGAACTTCAATTATCAATTCGAGAAACAATACAAGAATAAGGAGCAATCCCCCTATGCCGTATACCTCCAGAACAGTTCCTGGTGCACCATTTCCGACAACCGGATACAGGCGAAGGGCACCGATGAACTGCAATCCGGGAACGGCGTGCATGCCTGGAAAAGCAGTCACCTGCTGATCCGGAACAATGTTATCAATGGTCACCGCGACGGCATCTATTTCGAATTCGTAACCGAGTCGCGGATCGAGAAAAATATTTCTT
>OFJB01000423.1_pt1 | contig 20968 bp, 19 predicted proteins | sample 1775081 | NCBI WGS metagenome assembly OFJB01 (sample SAMN08195771, study PRJEB24354) | sludge metagenome | isolation source: initial sludge from phenol fed wastewater aerobic bioreactor | place: India: Nagpur | collected 2016-06-05
AACCGCCGGCGTCGAAGAAGGCCTCGATCACCAAGGCCGCCGCCTCCCCCGGCAAGGCGACCGGTCGCAAGCCATCGCCGCGGCGCCGGTGGCCGTGCCGGTGCAGCCGGCCGCGCCCGCCGTGCCCGCCCCTGCGCCCGCGCCCGCCGTGCCCGCCCCTGCGCCCGCGCCCCAGGCGGCATCCCCGGCCGAGCCGCAGCACCCCGGCAACCTGCTGCTCGACCAGGGCATGGCCTCCTGGTACGGGCCGGGCCTGCACGGACGGCGCACCGCCAGCGGCGAGCGCTTCGACCGCTTCGGCTTCACGGCGGCGCACCGCACGCTGCCCTTCGGCACGCGGGTGTGCGTGCGCAGCCTGGTCACCGGCAAGACGGTGATGGTGCGCATCAACGACCGCGGGCCGTTCGGCGCCGATGACCGCGTGGTGGACCTGAGCCAGGGGGCGGCCAAGGCGCTGGGCATGATCGGCCTGGGGATCAAGCCGGTCCAGCTGTGGCAGGCCGACGAGGGCGATACGGGCTGCGTGCCGGCGCTGGGCGGCGGGTCGGAGCCGGTCCGCGAGGCGGCGCGGCCCTCCGCGGATCAGGCGCCGGTCTCGGCGCAATTGGTGGCACCCAGGGGAGCGCTCGGACGCGGCGCCGAGCGCGATCCATAGCCGGCGCGGTCAGCCCGTTTCCAGGGTGTGGCCGGCGTGGCTGTCCTGCCCCAGCCGCCCGACCATCTGCGGCAGCGCGGCCTGCAGCTGCTGCGCCAGCGTGTAGGGCGGGTTCACCAGGAACATGCCGCTGCCGGGCAGCCCGGGGCGCTGCTCGCTGCCGTCTTCCAGCTTGCGCACGCGCGCGGATTTCACCGTCAGCGTGGCGTGCAGCCAGGGCTTGCCGGCACGCGCGGCCAGCGCCTTCAGGCGCCGGGGCAGCTCGTGCGCCTCGGGGCGGGCGATCACCGGGTACCAGATGGCGTAGCAGCCGGTGGCAAAGCGCTTGAGCGCCTCTTGCAGCATGGCGTGCACGCGCGTGTAGTCGCTCTTCAATTCATAGCTGGGGTCGCAGAGCAGCAAAGCCCGCCGGGGCTGCGGGGGCAGGAATTTGCGGATGCCTTCAAAGCCGTCCTCGGAGAGCACGGCGATCTGGCGCTCGGCCCCGAGCTGCGCCACGTTGCGCACCAGCGTCGGCAGGTCGCTCGGGTGCAGCTCGAAAAGCCGCAGGCGGTCCTGTGGGCGCAGCAGGTGCTGGGCAATGAAGGGCGAGCCGGGGTAGATGCGCAGGCCGGCCTTGCCGTTGAAGCTGCGCACGACGTTCAGATAGTCCTGCAGCGCGGGGGCCAGCGTGTCCGCGCCCAGCAGGCGCAGCACGCCTTCGCCCGCCTCGCCGCTGGTGCGGGCGTAGTCGCCATCGAGCCGGTACAGGCCCGCGCCCGCATGCGTGTCGATCACGGTGAGCGCCGTCTCCTTCTGCAGGAGGTGGCGCAGGCAGGCGATGAGCACGGTGTGCTTGAGCACGTCCCCGTGGTTGCCGGCATGGAAGGCGTGGCGGTAGCTGAACATGGGCGGCAATGGTAGCCGCATGCGGCCCCGGCCCGGCGCGCCGTGGTGCGCGCCCGCTGCCGATTTACATCAAAAGTGGCGCAAACCCTTGATGGACTTGCGCGACCAGCTATTCTTTTAGTGAATCCGCATGCCCGGCTGGGCGCCGGGGAAGGGTTCGAGCACGTAGATGCCCGGCTGCGCCTTCTCGTCCGCGTGGCTGGCGGCGAGCACCATGCCCTCGCTCACGCCGAACTTCATCTTGCGCGGCGCGAGGTTGGCCACCAGCACGGTCAGCTTGCCCTGCAGGTCCTCGGGCCGGTACATGCTGGCGATGCCGGAGAACACGTTGCGCAGCCGCCCCTCGCCAGCGTCCAGCGTGAGCCGCAGCAGCTTGGTCGAGCCTTCCACGGCCTGGCATTCGACGATCCTGGCGATGCGCAGGTCGATCCTGGCGAAGTCATCGATCGTGATCGTCGGCGCGATGGCCTCGCCGCCGGGCAGCACCGGTTCGGCCACCGGCTCCGGCAGGGCGAAGAGCGCGTCGAGCTGCTCGGTGGTCACGCGCTGCATCAGGTGCTGGTACGGCCCGATGGCGTGGCCGCTGCCCAGCAGGCCCTGGGCGTCGGCGAAGGCCAGCGGCGCGATTTCGAGGAAGGACTCGACCTGCGCGGCCACCGCGGGCAGCATGGGCTTGAGGTAGATCGTCAGCAGGCGGAAGGCCTCGATGCAGGTGGTGCAGACGTCGTGCAGGCGCGCGTCCTGGCCTTCCTGGCGGGCCAGCTCCCACGGCTTGTTGGCGTCCACGTAGGCGTTGACCTTGTCGCACAGCAGCATGATGTCGCGCGCGGCGCGGGCGGTGTCCCGGTCTTCGTAGGACTGCGCGATGCCGCCCGCCTGCGCGCGCAGCGCGGACAGCAGCGCCTGGCCGTCGTCCGAGACGCCGCCCAGCCGTCCGCCGAAGCGCTTGGCGATGAAGCCGGCCGCGCGGCTGGCGATGTTGACGTACTTGCCGATCAGGTCGGCGTTCACGCGCGCCATGAAGTCGTCGGGGTTGAAGTCGATGTCCTCGTTCCTGCCGTTGAGCTTGGCGCCCAGGTAGTAGCGCAGCCACTCGGGGTTCATGCCCAGCGCCAGGTACTTGAGCGGATCGAGCCCCGTGCCGCGGCTCTTGCTCATCTTCTCGCCGTTGTTCACGGTCATGAAGCCGTGCACGCAGATCTTGGTCGGTGTCTTGCGGCCGCTGAATTTCAGCGTCGCGGGCCAGAACAGCGTGTGGAAGGTGATGATGTCCTTGCCGATGAAGTGGTACTGCTCCAGCCGCGGATCGGCCATGTAGGCCGCGTAGTCCTCGCCGCGCCTGGCCAGCAGGTTCTTGAGCGAGGCCAGGTAGCCGATGGGCGCGTCCAGCCAGACGTAGAAGTACTTGCCCGGCGCGTCGGGGATCTCGATGCCGAAGTAGGGCGCGTCGCGCGAGATGTCCCAGTCGTCCAGGCCGCTGCTGGTGGAGCCGTCGGGGTTGGTGCGCGTGCCGAACCATTCCTTGATCTTGGCCGCGACCTCGGGCTGCACGTGCACGCCGTCCTGCGTCCATTCCTTCAGGAATTCGACGCAGCGCGGGTCCGAGAGCTTGAAGAAGAAGTGCTCCGAGGTCTTGAGCTGCGGCTGGGCGCCCGAGAGCGCGGAGTAGGGCTTGATCAGCTCGGTGGGCGCGTACACGGCGCCGCAGACCTCGCAGTTGTCGCCGTACTGGTCCTGGGCGTGGCAGCGCGGGCACTCGCCCTTGATGAAGCGGTCGGGCAGGAACATGCCCTTGTCCGGGTCGTAGAACTGCTCGATGGTGCGCGTCTCGATCAGGCCGTTGGCCTTCAGGTCCAGGTAGATCTGCTGCGCGAGTTCGTGGTTTTCCGGCGCGTCGGTGCTGTGCCAGTTGTCGAAGGCGATGTGAAAGCCGTCCAGGTACTCCTTGCGCCCCGCGGCGATGTCGGCGACGAACTGCTGCGGCGTCTTGCCGGCCTTCTCGGCGGCGATCATGATGGGCGCGCCGTGCGCGTCGTCCGCCCCCACGAAATCGACCTGCGCGCCCGCCATGCGCTGCGCCCGCACCCAGGTGTCGGCCTGGATGTATTCCATGATGTGGCCGATGTGGAATTTGCCGTTGGCGTAGGGCAGCGCGGTGGTGACGAAGATCTTGCGGGCGGGCATGGTTCTGGGACGGTCGAGGCGAAACCGGGCATTGTAGGAAACGCGCAGGCGGCCCGGTCAGCGCGGCGGCGCGGAACCCTTGTGCCGGTACATGGCTTCGTCGGCGTGCTTGAGCAGGTCGCTGGGATTCTCGCCGTCGCGCGGAAACAGCGCGTAGCCGATGGCGGCGCCCACGCGCACGGTCTCGCCCGCGGGGATGTCCTGCAGGGTCAGCAGGGGCTGGGTGATGCTCGCGTGCAGCTGCTCGACCGCCCGGCGCGCTTCCTCGTCCTGGCCCATGCCGCGGGCCACGACGACGAATTCGTCGCCGCCCAGGCGGGCCACGACATCGTCGCCGCGGATCTGCCCGCGGATGCGCTGGGCCACCTCGATCAGCGCCCGGTCGCCGTTGTCGTGGCCCCAGCGGTCGTTGAGCGGCTTGAAATGGTTCAGGTCGATGAACAGCACGGCGAAGGGCACGAGCTGGCCGTCGGTGGGGCTTTCCTGCACCAACGTCGGCAGCAGGTGGTTGAGCGCGCTGCGGTTGGCCACCCCGGTGAGCGGATCGGTGAACAGGCTGTGGCGCATGTGGCGGAAGTTGTGCGCCAGCTCGCCGATCTCGTCGTTGCGCCGCACGCCGATGGGCGCGTCGATGTCGCCCTCGCCCACGCGGCGCACGGCCTGCGTGAGGGTGCGCATGTCGTTGGCCACGCCGCCGAAGATGCGCAGGCCGATCATCAGCGCGATGCCCAGCACCAGCAGGCCGATGGCCGCCAGCAGGACGACGTCGCGGCGGATGCCCGCCAGCATCGCCTTGTGCGGCAGCGCGACGACGGCCAGCCAGTTCAGGCCGGCGGAGTCCGTGATGCGCTGCCAGGCCACCTGCGCCGTGTCGCCGGAGACCTCGATCACCAGCGAGCTGTGCTCCCTGGCCGCGGGCTCGCTGAAGGCCGCCTTGAGCGCGGCGAAGCTCGCGTCGAGCAGCGCGTTGTCGCTGTGCCCGGCGTGGATGCGCTCGGGCTTGCCGTCGCCGCCGGTGCCGATGTTGGGGCTGCCCGAGATGGCGATCAGCGCGCCGTCGGGCTCGATCAGCATCGCCTGCCCGCCGTCGATCATGGGCAGTTGCGCGACGAAGCGCTGCAGCTCGTTGAGGAATAGATCGGTCGCCACCACGCCCTGGAGGGCGCCGCCGGGGGAGAGCACGCGGTGCGCCCGCGTCATCACCAGGTCGCGCGCGTTGAAGTCGATGTAGACCGGCGTCCAGACGTCGCCCTGCGCCTGCGCGGCCGCCTTGAACCAGGGGCGGGTGCGCGGGTCGAAGACCGTGCTTTCGGTCATCAGGGGCTTGGCCTGGGCGTCGATGCCGTCGAGCTGGTAGTAGACCCGGTGGTCTTCGGCGCGCAGCTTCATGCGCAGCTGGGCGTGCGTGGGGCTTTGGCGCAGCAGGCCGATGTTCTGCCCGGCCACGTTGCCGTAGTGCACGTAGCCGCCCATGCGCCCGCTCAGCGACGTGGCCGCCCACAGGCGGGTGCGCAGCCCGGGCAGGTCCTGGCGGATATCCGCGGGCGCCGCCAGGCCCTCCGGGTACACCGCCTGCAGCATCGCGCCCGAGTCGTGCAGGTGGGCCTGGACCGCCTGGCCGATGCGCTCGACCATCTCCTGCATGAGCTGCTGCGAGAGTTCGGAGACGGTCTTGGTGCTCGTCCAGTACCACATCACCCCGAGGCCGCCGGTGAGCATGGTGATGAGCGCGACGAAGGGCAGGATCAGCGACAGGCGCAGCGTGGAATAGCGGCGCATGCCGGGCGGCGCGGGGCCGGTGACGGCTGCAGTGACCGGTGTCTCATTCATCGGGAGGAGGGCCGCCCGGCTGCGGCTCAGGGGGCATGCGCCAGCCGAAGAACGCGAGGACTTCCTCGCGCCGCGCGGCGACGTCGGCCCGCCCCAGCGCCATCAGCTCCTGCGTGTAGCTTTCCTCGAACAGCAGGTAGCTGGCCAGCGCCGCGCTGCGGATTTCCTGCTTGCTGGACGACACGCCTATCGTGCCCAGCAGCGTGCGCAGCGCCACGGGCAGGCATTGCACGTGGCGCGCGGCCACGGCGTCCAGGCGCTGCGACGGGGCGATCACCAAGAGCTGCATGGGCCGCAGCGCGCTGCTGGTGCGCGCCTCGGGCGGAATCAGCGACAGCGTCTTGTTGATGCGCTGCATGCGCTCCACGTCCACCCACAGCGCGTCCAGGAAGATGTTGGACAGCGCATGCCCGGCGATCTGCGCGAGCGACGGATAGCCCGTGGACGGGGCCGCCGTCGGGTCGCGCCCCGACTCGTGCATGCGCCCGGCGCCGATCACCAGAATGCGCTCGGCCCCGAGGTGGATCGCCGGGGCGATGGGGGCGGACTGGCGCATCGAGCCGTCGCCGAAATATTCGGTGGTGCCGTCGATGTCGATGCCCTGGGCGGGAAAGATGAAGGGGATGGCCGAGGAGGCCAGCAGGTGGTCGTGGCGGATTTCGTCGCGGATCGAGCGCCGCTGCGAGCGCACCCAGGGCACGAACCGGTCGCCCGCCTCGAAGAAGGTGATGTGCTCGCCCGAGCTGTAGCTGGACGCGGTGATCGCCAGCGCATGCATGTGCCCCTGGCGCATCATCATGGGCAGGCGCACCAGCGGCACGAGCTGCTGCAGCAGCTCGTTCAGCGGCGCGTTGTCCAGCAGGGAGCGCGGGCGCAGGCGATGCCAGCGCGCCACCACCCAGCCCAGCGACAGCAGCGAAAGCCAGCTGGCGCCGCTGCGCAGCATGCTGATGGAGTCCGACCGGTAGACGTGGTGCACGTGAAAGTGGCTCCACACGCGCGCCACGCGCCGCACCGCGCGGTCGAACTGGTCGGCGCCGCAGGCGAGCGCGGCCGCGTTGATGGCCCCGGCGGAGGTGCCCGCCATGATGGGAAACGGGTTGCCGCGCGCGCCCGGCTCGCAGATGCGGCGCAGGTCCGAGATCGCCTGCAGCACCCCCACCTGGTAGGCCGCGCGGGCGCCGCCGCCCGTGAGCACCAGCCCGGTCAGGGGGGTGGAGGCGGGAGCGGCGGTGGAAGGCTGGCCTGGCATGAATGGCGGTGCGCGGCACCTCGCGGTCGGACTGCAGTGGTTATAGGGGATTTGGCCTCTTGCGAACAGATCGGGAGAATACCGGGTTGCGGCAGGTAAAATCGCGTCTGTTGCCGATTGCGCCGCACTACCACCGCGGCGCGCGTCGTTGCCGGTCTGATCCCACCAGGAGAGTGCATGCTGTTTGGAAAATTATTGCCCCGGGAGGGCAATTTTTTTGAGATGTTCAACCAGCATGCGCATTGCATCGTCCAGGCGTCGCAGGCCTTCTCGGCCCTGGTGGCCAATTACGCCGATCCGCGCCTGCGCGAGAAGTACCAGCAGGAGGTCGATGACGCCGAGCGCGCCGCCGATCGCGTGACGCACGAGGTCAACCGGGCGCTGCACCGCACCTTCATCACGCCGATCGACCGCGAGCAGATCCACTCGCTCATCAACACCATGGACGACGTGGCCGACCTGCTGCAGGACACGGCCGAGGCGATGGCGCTGTACGACCTCAAGCACGTGACCGAAGAGGTGCTGCTGCTCACCGACCTGTGCGGCAAGTGCTGCGCCCTGGTGCTCGACGCGGTGCAGATGCTGGGGCGCATCGCCGACCCGGCGGTCACCGAGCGGGCCCTCAAGGTGTGCGAGGAAATCGACCGCATCGAGGGCGATGCCGACCGCGTGCTGCGCAGCGCCATGAGCAAGCTCTTTCGCGACGCGGTGGATGCGCGCGAGATCATCAAGCTCAAGGAAATCTACGAGCTGCTGGAGACGGTGACGGACAAGTGCGAGGACGTGGCCAACCACATCGAGGGCGTGATCCTCGAAAACTCCTGAACCCCACGACCCCCACAACTCTTATCCCAGGCACATGGAACCCGTACAGACCGCCCTGTGGGTCGTGATTCTGCTGGTGGCGCTGGCCATCCTGTTCGACTTCATGAACGGTTTTCACGACGCCGCCAACTCGATCGCCACGGTGGTCTCCACGGGGGTGCTCAAGCCCACGCAGGCGGTGGTGTTCGCCGCCGTCTTCAACGTGGTCGCCATCTTCGTCTTCCACCTGAGCGTGGCCGCCACCATCGGCAAGGGCATCGTCGACATCCATGTGGTGGACACGCACGTGGTCTTCGGGGCGCTCGCGGGGGCCATCACCTGGAACGTCATCACCTGGTACTACGGCATTCCCAGCAGCTCCTCGCATGCGCTGATCGGCGGCATCGTCGGCGCGGTGATCGCCAAGACGGGCGCCGGCGCGCTGGTGGCCAGCGGCATCTTCAAGATCGTCGCCTTCATCTTCCTCTCGCCCCTGCTGGGCTTCATCCTCGGCTCCATGATGATGGTGCTGATGGCCTGGCTGCTCAGGCGCGTGCGCCCGCAGCGCATCGACCGGTGGTTCCGGCGCCTGCAGCTGCTCTCGGCCGGCACCTACAGCCTGGGCCACGGCGGCAACGATGCGCAGAAGACCATCGGCGTCGTCTGGCTGCTGCTCATCGCCACCGGCTACGCGTCGGCCTCCGATGCCGAGCCGCCCATCTGGGTGATCGCCGCCTGCTACACCGCCATGGGCCTGGGCACGATGTTCGGCGGCTGGCGCATCGTCAAGACCATGGGGCAGAAGATCACCAAGCTCAAGCCCGTGGGGGGCTTCTGCGCCGAAACCGGCGGCGCGCTCTCGCTGTTCCTCGCCACCTGGCTGGGCATTCCCGTCTCCACCACGCACACCATCACCGGCGCCATCGTGGGGGTGGGCTCCACGCAGCGCGCCAGCGCGGTGCGCTGGGGCGTGGCCGGCAACATCGTCTGGGCCTGGATCCTGACGATCCCGGCCAGCGCCTTCGTGGCCGGCGTGGCCTACTGGGTCAGCCTGCAGCTGTATTGAGCTGAGCGGGGTTCACTGCGACATCTTGCGGGCGGCTTCGATCTGGTATTCCCAGAAGTGCTCGAAGCTGAAGGCGATGGTGGCCATCAGTACGCCCGCGCCCACCAGCAGCGAGGCGGCCACGGCAAAGACCGTGAGCCAGTACGTCTCGCCGGCCGGATCCTCGGGAGCGGCCCGCGGGTTGAAGCGCGCATTCCATTTCTCGCACGGCATCAGGCCGTAGACGATGGCGGTGAGCGCGCAGGCGGCGATGACCAGGCCGAGCAGCGGCACCAGCATCCAGCTCAGCTCGTCGTCCACCCCGAACTGCTGCAGGCGCTGCACGCCGTACAGGCCGATGGCCGTCGGGATCGGCAGCAGCCAGCCCAGCCAGTCGCCCAGGCCGCGCAGGTAGAAGCGATGCAGCCCGAGCGGGCCGCCGAGGAAGGCGAGCCATGTGGCCAGCGTCTTGTTTTTCATGGTGAGTGGGGATTGTTCGTTATAATCGAATGCTTTGCTGCGTGTCGCTGGCCGGGTGGCCAGTTGCGTGTCTCAAACGCCGCAAGAACTGCAGCGCTGGTGATGGGCGCGGCAACCACCCGAAGGATACAACCATGGTCGTGATTCGACTTTCCCGCGGCGGCGCCAAGGGCCGTCCGTTTTTCAACATCGTCGTCGCCAACAAGCGTGAGCGGCGCGACGGCCGCTTCATCGAGCGCGTCGGCTTCTACAACCCCTCCGCCAAGGAAGGCGAGGAGGGCCTGCGCCTGGTGCAGGACCGCATCACCTACTGGAAGAGCGTGGGCGCGCAGGCCTCGCCGACGGTGGATCGTCTGCTCAAGCAAGCGGCCAAGCAGGCGGCCTGATCGGCGCGGACATTTCACCACGCGGGCTCCGTTGGCTGGTCTGACGGGCCCGTTTTGTTTTTTGGGTCGAGCCATGAGCGACTTTCCCTCCCTGCCGAGCGCCCCACTCCCCGACGACGCGGTGGAGGTCGGCCGCATCGGCGAAGCCTGGGGCGTCAAGGGCTGGTTCAAGGTCTACACCCACAGCCGCGAGCCCGAGGCCCTGCTGGCGGCCACCGAATGGTTCCTGCTGCCCGCGTCGCAGGGGCCCCGGAACCCCTTCGACGGCCCCGTGCGGCTCACGGTGCGCGAGGCCCGCGAACACGGCGATGCGCTGGTGGCGCAGGCCGAAGGCATCGATGACCGGGCCGCGGCCGAGCAATTGCGCGGCGCCCGTGTCCATGTGCCGCGCTCGGCCTTCCCCAAGCCGCGGGATGGCGAGTACTACTGGGTGGACCTGATCGGGCTCACCGTGGTCAACCGCGAGGGCGTGGTGCTCGGCGTCGTCAAGGCGCTGCTGCCCGCGGGGCCCCAGACGACGCTGGTGCTTGAGGACGCGCCGCAGGACGGCAAGCCGTGCGAGCGCCTGATCCCCTTCGTTTCCGCGTTCGTCGATCGCGTGGACCTGGACGGGCGGCGCATCACCGTGGATTGGCAACCGGATTTTTGAAGGCCTGGCCCGCGGTGCGCTTCGATCTGATCACGCTGTTTCCCGAGCTGTTCGCGCCCTTCCTGGCGAGCGGGGTCACGCGCCGCGCCTATGCGTCGGGCCAGGTGGACGTGCGCTTGTGGAACCCGCGCGACTACGCCGAGGGCCATTACCGCCGCGTGGACGACCGGCCGTTCGGCGGCGGCCCCGGCATGGTGATGATGGCCGAGCCCCTGGCGCGCTGCCTGGCGGCGATCCGCGGCGATCGCGGCGAGGCCGAGGAGGCCCAGGCGCCGCTCGTGCTGTTCTCGCCGGTGGGCCGGCGCCTGGACCAGGCCGGCGTGCAGGATTGGGCCGCCAGCCGCGGGGCCATCTTGCTGTGCGGGCGCTACGAGGGGGTGGATCAGCGCTTCATCGATGCCTGCGTGCAGCGGCAGATCAGCCTGGGCGATTTCGTGTTGTCGGGCGGCGAGGTGGCGGCGATGGCCTTGCTCGACGCGGTGGCGCGCCTGCAGGAGGGCGTGCTGCACGATGCGGACAGCGCGCAGCAGGACAGCTTCAGCCCCGGGCTCGGCGGCCTGCTCGACTGCCCCCACTACACGCGCCCCGAGGTCTGGCAGGGGCGGGAGGTGCCGGCGGTGCTGCTCTCGGGCCATCACGCCGAGATCGAGCGCTGGCGCCATGCGCAGCGCCTGCAGCTCACCGCGCGCGAGCGCCCCGACCTGTGTGCGCCGCCTGAAACCAAGCCCTGAGGGCGTCTTGCTATAATGATCGGCTTTTCGATCCTCTGCCCGGCCGCTGCCCGCGAGAAGCGCAGCACCCAAGGCGCCATGGTGGCGCCGCAGCCAATCATGGCGCGGACATGATCGATGGATGAAGCCATGAACCTGATCCAGACCCTTGAGCAAGAAGAAATTGCCCGCCTCAACCGCGCCATCCCCGACTTCGCGCCCGGCGACACGGTGATCGTGAGCGTGAACGTCGTCGAAGGCACGCGCAAGCGCATGCAGGCCTACGAAGGCGTGGTCATCGCCAAGCGCAACCGGGGCCTGAACAGCAACTTCATCGTGCGCAAGATCTCCAACGGCGAAGGCGTGGAGCGCACCTTCCAGACCTACAGCCCGCTGATCGCCAAGATCGAAGTCAAGCGCCGCGGCGACGTGCGCCGCGCCAAGCTCTACCATCTGCGCGCGCTCAGCGGCAAGAAGGCCCGTATCAAGGAAAAGCTGCCTTCGCGCGTCAAGGTCAACGACAACGCCCAGGCCTGATCCGCGGGCGCTGCGCCAGCCGCACCGCCGCAAACCGCTACAGTGCTGCTGGCCTGTAGCGGTTTTTTTATTGCCCGATGCTTCCCCGTGTCACAGCCTGCCTCTCCTGACTACGTCCTGCCGCATTTCGATCCGCGCGCGCTGCCCTTCATGAGCGAAGGCGAGCCGCTGCCCCCGGTGGCGGCGCAGGCGCAGACCCCCGAGGCGCTGCGCGCGCGGTTTGCCCGGCCCCCGGTGTGGTCGCCGGAAATCCAGCGCGAGCCCAAGTACGCGGTGCGCGATGCGGCGCCAGCGGCGGTGCTGGTGCCCATCGTGCTGCGCGAGCAGCCCACGGTGCTGCTGACCGAGCGCACGCGCTTCCTCGCCACCCATTCGGGGCAAGTGGCCTTCCCCGGCGGGCGCAGCGACCCGCAGGATGCCGATGCCGCCGCCACCGCGCTGCGCGAGGCGCAGGAAGAGGTGGGGCTGGAGCGCGGCGGCGTCGAGGTGCTGGGCACCCTGCCGGTCTACGTCACCAGCTCTTCCTTCATCATCACCCCGGTGGTGGCCCTGGTGCGCCCGGACGCGCCCCTGCGCGCCAACCCGGCCGAGGTGGCCCGGATTTTCGAGGTGCCGCTGCGCTTCCTGCTCGACCCCGCGCATCACCGCCGCCAGGCGCTGACCTGGCGGGGGCAGCGGCGGGAGTGGTACGCCATGCCCTACCAGGACGGCGCCGACACGCGCTTCATCTGGGGCGCGACGGCGGGCATGCTGCGCAACTTCTATCGTTTCATGGCGGCTTGATGCACGCGGGTGCGCCGCTATCATTGTCGTCATGAGTTTTTTCGCGATCGTGCTGGCGCTCCTGATCGAGCAGGCGCGCCCTCTGGCGCGCAGCAACCCGATCCACGAGGGCCTGCGCGCCTGGGCCCTTTCGGCGCGGCGCAATTTCGACGCCGGCACCCGCGCGCACGGCTGGATCACCTGGGGCCTGGCCGTGTGCGTGCCGCCGCTGGTGGTGCTGGCGGTGTACTGGGCGCTGCGGCACTTCATCGGCTGGCCGCTGGCGCTGGCGTGGAACGTGGTGGTGCTCTACGTCACGCTGGGCTTTCGCCAGTTCAGCCACCATTTCACCGATATCCGCGATGCGCTCGAAGACGGCGACGTGGCGCTGGCGCGCCAGCGCCTGGCCGACTGGAAGCGGGTCGAGGTGGAGCAGCTGCCGCGCAGCGAGATCGTGCGCCACGTCATCGAATATTCCGTGATCGCCGCGCACCGCCACGTGTTCGGCGTGCTGGCCTGGTTCACCGGCTTTGCCATGCTGGGCCTGGGGCCGAGCGGCGCGGTGCTCTACCGCATGGCGGAGTTCGTCTCGCGCCATTGGGGCCCCACGGCGGCCCTCCCGGAGCATCCGCCAAGCGCCGCCCTGGTCGATGCCGCGGCGCGGGCGTGGACCGTGATGGACTGGCTGCCCGCGCGCCTGACGGCGCTGTGCTTCGCCGTCGTCGGCAGTTTCGAGGAAGCCATCGAGGGCTGGCGCTTCCATGCCCAGCGCTTTCCCGGCGACAACGACGGCGTGGTGCTCGCGGCCACGGCCGGCGCCATCGGCGTGCGCCTGGGCGGCGTGGCGCTGCGCAGCCGCGGCGATGCGGCCGACGCGGCCTTCGAGGCGGGCGCGCCGCTGGGCGACAGCGACAGCACGCCGGGGCAGGAGCCGCAGGTGGCGCACCTGCGCAGCGTCGTCGGCCTGGTCTGGCGCTCGGTCGCGGTGTGGCTGCTGTTGCTGGCGCTGTTCACCCTGGCCCGTCTGCCGGTTTGAAGCCTTTTCGGGCTCTGGCGCTTGCCCAGAGCGCGCGAGCAGCTATTGAAACAGGAGTTTTTCGCATGCCAGTCTCCCCGCTGTGCAGCCCCGTGGTGGCGCAGCTCGAACCTTACGTCCCCGGCGAGCAGCCGCGCATCGCCGGCCTCGTCAAGCTCAACACCAACGAGAACCCGTACCCGCCCTCGCCGCGCGCCGTGGCCGCCATCGAGGCGGCGGCGCGCGACGGCCTGCAGCTCTACCCCGATCCGCAGTCGCTCGCGCTGCGCCAGGCCCTGGCCGCGCACCACGGCCTGGAGGCGGAGCAGGTCTTCGTCGGCAACGGCTCGGACGAGGTGCTGGCGCACGCGTTCTTCGCCTTCTTCCAGCACGCGGGCGAGCCGCTGCTGATGCCCGACATCACCTACAGCTTCTACCGCGTCTATTGCGGCCTGTGGGGCATCGCGTCCGAGCCGCAGCCGCTCGACGCGGGCCTGGCCATCGACGTGGACGCGCTGGCCGCGCGCGCCGCCGCCGGGCCTTGCGCCGGCATCGTGCTGGCCAATCCGAACGCGCCCACCGGCATGGGCCTGCCGGTGGCTCGGATCGAGGCGCTGCTGGCCGCCTGCCCGCGGCGCGTCGTGCTGGTCGACGAGGCCTATGTCGATTTCGGCGGCGAGAGCGCGGTGGGCCTCATCGCGCGCCATCCGAACCTGCTGGTGGTGCACACGCTCTCCAAGTCGCGCTCGCTTGCCGGCCTGCGCGTGGGCGCGGCCTTCGGGCAGCGGCCGCTCGTCGATGCGCTGGAGCGCGTCAAGGACAGCTTCAACTCCTATCCGCTGGACCGCCTCGCCCAGGCGGGCGCGCGCGCCGCCGTCGAGGACGTGGCGTATTTCGACGAGACGCGCCAGGCCGTGGTGCGCAGCCGCGAGGACCTGGCGCGGGCGCTGCAGGGCCTGGGCTTCGAGGTGCTGCCCTCGCAGGCCAATTTCCTCTTCGTGCGCCACCCGGCGCACGATGGCGCATGGCTGGCCGCGCAACTGCGCGAACGCGCCGTGCTGGTGCGCCGCTTCGCGCGGCCCGAGCGCATCGCGCAGTACCTGCGCATCAGCGTCGGAACGCCCGCGCAGTGCGCCGCGCTGGTGCGGGTGCTGACCGCGCTCCTGACCCGGTAGCGCGGCGCCTTATACGGGTTCGCATTCGATCGGATAACGCGGCGGGAGCCGAAGGCAGTGCTCTAGCACGGCGAGGCGAACCAACAAAGTGAGACGATTGAATGCGAATCCGTATTACGCAGGCAGCGCCACCAGCGGGCTGCCCGCCATCGGGTCGTCCGCGCGTGACGCCAGCGCCTTGGCCAGGTCCAGCCCCAGCGCCTGGGCCACGCCGGCGGCATAGGCCGGGTCGGCCGCGTGGCAGTTGCGGATGTGGCGGTACTTGACGAACTCGGGTGCGTCGCCCATGGCGCGGGCGGTGTTGCCGAACAGGGCCTGCCGCTGCTCGGGCGTCATCAACTGGAACAGCTTGCGCGGCTGCTCGAAGTAGTTGGCGTCGTCGGCATGGAAGCTCCAGTGCCTGGCGTCGCCGTCGATCTTCAGCGGCGGTTCGGCGAACTCGGGCCGGGCCTGCCACTGGCCGAAGCTGTTGGGCTCGTAGTGCGGCGCGGCGCCGTAGTTGGCGTCCACCCGGCCCTGGCCGTCGCGGTGGTTGCTGTGCACCGGGCAGCGCGCGGCGTTCACCGGGATCTGCTGGTAGTTGCTGCCCAGGCGGTAGCGCTGCGCGTCGGCGTAGTTGACGAGGCGCGCCTGCAGCATGCGGTCGGGGCTCGCGCCGATGCCGGGCACCAGGTTGCTCGGGGCGAAGGCGCTTTGCTCCACGTCGAGGAAGAAGTTCTCGGGGTTCTTGTTCAACTCGAACACGCCGACCTCGATCAAGGGGTAGTCGGCGTGCGGCCAGACCTTGGTCAGGTCGAACGGGTGGTAGGGCACCTTCTCGGCGTCCTGCTCGGGCATGACCTGCACGTACATCGTCCACTTGGGGAAGTCGCCGCGCTCGATGGCCTGGTACAGGTCGCGCTGGTGGCTTTCGCGGTCGCGGCCGATCAGCGCCTCGGCTTCGGCGTCGGTCAGGTTCTTGATGCCCTGCTGGGTCTTGAAGTGGAACTTGACCCAGAAGCGCTCGCCCGCCGCGTTCCAGAAGCTGTAGGTGTGCGAGCCGAAGCCGTGCATGTGGCGGTAGCTGGCGGGAATGCCGCGCTCGCTCATGACGATGGTGATCTGGTGCAGGGCCTCGGGCAGCAGCGTCCAGTAGTCCCAGTTGTAGGTGGCGCTGCGCAGGTTGGTGCGCGGGTCGCGCTTGACGGCCTTGTTCAGGTCGGGGAACTGGCGCGGGTCGCGGATGAAGAACACCGGCGTGTTGTTGCCCACCAGGTCCCAGTTGCCCTCCTCGGTGTAGAACTTGAGCGCGAAGCCGCGGATGTCGCGCTCGGCGTCGGCCGCGCCGCGCTCACCCGCCACGGTGGTGAAGCGCGCGAACAGCTCGGTCTGCTTGCCCACCTTGTCGAACAATTTGGCGCGGGTGTAGCGCGTGATGTCGTGGGTCACGGTGAAGGTGCCGAAGGCGCCCGAGCCCTTGGCGTGCATGCGCCGCTCGGGAATGACCTCGCGCACGAAGTTGGCCAGCTTTTCGTTGAGCCATACGTCCTGCGCCAGCAGCGGGCCGCGCGCGCCGGCCGTGAGGCTGTCGCGGTTGCTGGCCACGGGGGCGCCGAAGTCGGTGGTCAGGTGGGTGATGGGGCACCTGGGGGTCTTGTCTTGCATGGGGATCTCCATCGAAGGCAGGTTGCGGGTATCGGTGTGTCCGATGCGGTCATCGTAGGCGCGACCCTCCTGCCCGTGGGTGGATTTTTCCGATCATGGCAATAGCCAAAAGCAACCGGGAGCGTGCTGGCCTTTAGAGCCTGCTCATAGTCTTTTAGTACGGCTGGAGACTCAGTTCGGCGTACAGCTCGCGGTAGATGCGGTGGCGCTGCGGGCTGATGGCGCCGGCCTCGCGCGCCTCGCGCACCTGCGCCAGCACCGCGCAGCCCGGCTCGTGCAGATGCGTGCAGTTGTAGAAGCGGCAGCCGCCCGCGTGCGCGGCGATGTCGGGCATGTGGCGCGCCAGGTCGGCCGGCGCGAGGTGGTGCAGGCCGAAGGTCTGGAAGCCGGGCGAGTCGATCAGCGCGCTGCGGCGCTCGGCATCCAGCCAGTAGAGCGTGGTCGTCGTCGTGGTGTGCCGGCCGGCGTTCAGCGCCTGCGAAAGCGCGCCGGTCTGCGCCGCGGCGCCCGGCACCAGCAGGTTGACGAGCGTGCTCTTGCCCGCGCCCGAGGGGCCCAGCAGCAGCGTGGTCTTGCCGTGCAACAGGCCGAGCAGCGTCGCGCGGTCCACGTCGCCCGACTGGGCGAGCGAGAGCGGCAGCACGCGGTAGTGGTGCGCGCCCGCGCCGTCGCCCCCCATGTGCCGGTAGGGCCAGAGCCGCTCCCACGCGGCGGAGAACGGCGCCACCAGATCGCTCTTGTTGAGCGCGATGAGTGGCGCGACGCCCGCGGCCTCGGCGGCGATCAGGGCGCGCGTGAGCAGGCTCTCGGAAAACGTCGGCTCGGCGGCGATCAGGATCAGCACCTGATCGAGGTTGGCGGCGAACGACTTGCTGCGCACCTCGTCCTGGCGGTAGAGCAGGTTGCGCCGCTCGATCACCTGCTCGATCGTGCCTTCGCCGTCCCCGTGGCGCGCGCCCAGCCAGAGCACGTGGTCGCCTACCACGGCCAGGCTCTTCTTGCCGCGCGGGTGGCAGATGCGGCGCGCGCCGTCGGGCGTCTCGACGACGCAGTGGCGGCCGTGGGCCGCGACCACCAGGCCGCTGGCGGGCGTCACGCGAGCAGTGCGTCGATCTGGCGCGCGCACTCGATGTCGGTGGCCGAGATGCCGCCCACGTCGTGCGTGTTCAGGCGCACCACGCAGCGGTCGTAGTGCACCGAAAGATCGGGGTGGTGATCCTGCGCATGGGCGATCCAGGCCACGGCGTTGACGAAGGCGATGGTCTCGAAGTAATTGGCGAAGCCGAAGGTCCTGGTGATCGCCACGCCCGCCCCGTCGCCGTCGAGCGCCCAGCCCTGGGTGGTGGCGAGTTCGGTGACGATTTCGGTCGCCGACAGCGCCCGCCGGTGCTGGGACGACCAGTCTTTCTTGTGGAGCATGGAAGTCATGAGGGGGTGTGGGCCAGGCGCGCCAGGCGCTCGCTGGCCGGGGGGTGGGAATAGTAAAAGCGCGCGTAGACCGGGTCGGGCGTGAGCGTGGAGGCGTTGTCCTGGTAGAGCTTGAGCAGCGCCGCGCGCAGGTCGCTGCCGCTCGCCTGCCGGGCGGCGTAGGCGTCGGCCTGGAACTCGTCGTGGCGCGAGAGCTGGGCCAGCAGCGGCGTGACGAACACCGTGAACACCGGCGCCGCCAGCATGAACAGCAGCAGCGCCAGCGCGTTGTTGGGCGCGCTGGCGTCGAGCGTCAGGTTGGGCTGCACACCCAGGCCCGTGTAGAACCAGGCGCGCGCGGCCAGCCAGCCCAGCAGCGCGAAGCCCGCGAGCGTGAGCGCGAACAGGCCGGCCATGCGGCGCAGCACGTGCTTGTGCTTGAAGTGCCCGAGCTCGTGCGCCAGCACGGCCTGCACCTCGTCCGGGGTGAGCTGCCTGAGCAGCGTGTCGAAGAACACCACGCGCTTGGCCTGCCCCAGGCCGGTGAAGTAGGCGTTGGCATGCGCGCTGCGGCGGCTGCCGTCCATCACGAAAAAGCCCTTGGCGGTGAAGCCGCAGCGCTGCATCAGCGCGCCCACGCGCTCCTTCAGCGCCTCGTCTTCCAGTGGCTGGAAACGGTTGAACAGCGGCGCGATCCACAGCGGATAGACCACCATCATCACCAGGTTGAACAGCACCAGCACGCCCCAGGCCCAGAGCCACCACAGCGGCCCCGCGGCCTGCATCAGCCAGAGGATGAGCGCCGCCAGCGGCAGGCCGATGACCGCGCCCACCAGCGTGGACTTGACCAGGTCGGCGAGCCACAGGCGCGGCGTCATCTGGTTGAAGCCGAAGCGCTGCTCGATCACGAAGGTCTGCCACCACTGCGCCGGCAGGTCGATGGCGCCGCCGATCAGCGCGAAGCAGGCCAGCAGCGCAAGCTGCTGCGCCATGCCGCCGCCCAGCCACGCCAGCAGCGCCTGGTTGAGCGCGTCCAGCCCGCCGAGCAGGGTCCAGCCCAGCAGCACCGCGCTGGAGAGCGCGAGTTCGAGCAGGCCGAAGCGCGTCTTGGCGATGGTGTAGCCCGCCGCGCGCTGGTGCGCCCGCAGGCTCACGTGGCCCTCGAAGGCCGCGGGCACCGCGCCCTGGTGGCGCGCGACCGCGCGGATCTGGCGCGTGGCCAGCCACACCTTCAGCACCAGCCCGAGCACGAGCGCGGCGGCGAAGACGCAGGTGAAGAGCAGCGACGGGGACAGCAGCGAGGGCATGGGGCCGTCAGTGTAGGTCATGGTTCACAATCGCGTCCATGACTCAAACGACCCAAGGCGCCCCGGCGGCGCTGGCCAAATCCGACCAGAACCTGGTCTGGCTCGACTGCGAAATGTCCGGCCTCGATCCTGAAAAAGAACGCCTGCTGGAGATCGCCATCATCGTCACCGGCCCGCAGCTGCAGCCGCGCATCGAAGGCCCGGTGCTGGTGATCCACCAGAGCGACGCGCTGCTGGACGCGATGGACTCCTGGAACAAGGGCACGCACGGCAAGAGCGGCCTGATCGACAAGGTGCGCGCGTCCACGCTCACCGAGGCGCAGGCGGAGGAGGAGATCCTCAGGTTCATCAAGCACTACGTGCCCAAGAACAGCACGCCGATGTGCGGCAACACCATCGGGCAGGACCGGCGCTTCCTGGTCCGGTACATGCCCAAGCTCGAAGCGTATTTCCACTACCGCAACATCGACGTGAGCACGCTCAAGGAACTGGCCAGGCGCTGGAAGCCCGGGGTGGCCGAATCGTTCAAGAAGGCGCAGAAGCACACCGCGCTGGCCGACGTGCACGAGTCGATCGACGAGCTGGAGCACTACCGCACGCATTTCCTGCGCGCCTGATCCGCGGCGCGGCTTGCGGGTAAACCCTGGTCGTGCGATAATCGGCAGCTTGCGCAAACCAACGCGCATTTGTGCATCTCCCTTCTCACACCGGGCTTGCAGGCTGCCAAGGCTTGCGTGAAACAGCCCACCGGGGCGCTGACGCCAGCGCCCGGCCCTTGTCAGATGGTTGATGTTTTTTCATGAACCACTGACGGCCGCGCGGGCTTGATCCCGGCGGCCCACCACCACATGACGAACACCGCATTTCCCGCGGGCCTCGATGCGCCCGTGTCTTCTCCTGTTGCCGCCGGCGGCTTCACGGCCCTGGGCCTCGCGCCCGAACTGCTGCAGGCCGTCGCCGACCTGGGCTACACCGAGCCCACCATCGTGCAGGCCAAGGCCATCCCGCTGGCCATGGGCCACGGCGCGGGCCACGAGGGCTTCATCGACCTGATGGTCTCCAGCCAGACCGGCAGCGGCAAGACCGCGGCCTTCCTGCTGCCCGTGCTGCACACGCTGCTGGCGCAGCACGAGAAGGCGCAGGCCGAGGAGCGCGCCGCGTTCGAGCGCGCCAGCGCCGAGGCCGCCGCCAAGGGCGAGGCGCTGCCCAAGCGCCCCAAGCGCAAGAACCCCCTGATGGCGCGCCACTTCAAGCCCACCGTGCCCGGCGCGCTGGTGCTGTGCCCCACGCGCGAGCTGGCGCAGCAGGTGGCGCACGACGCGATCGACCTGGTGCACCACTGCCGCGGCCTGCGCATCGCCAGCGTGGTGGGCGGCATGCCCTACCAGCGCCAGATCGCGCAACTGCAGAACGCAAACCTCGTGGTGGCGACGCCCGGGCGCCTGCTGGACCTGGAGCGCTCCGGCCAGCTCAAGCTCAACGAAGTGCAGTTCCTCGTCGTCGACGAGGCCGACCGCATGCTCGACCTGGGCTTCTCCGACGATCTGGCGGAAATCCACCGCCTCACCGCGCACAGGCGCCAGACCATGATGTTCTCGGCCACGCTCGCGCCGCGCATTCAGCAGCTGGCGATGCGCGTGATGCACGAGGGCGGGGCGAGCGTGCAGCGCGTGCAGATCGACACGCCGCAGGAAAAGCACGAGAACATCCGGCAGGTGCTCTACTGGGCCGACAACGCGCAGCACAAGCGCGCGTTGCTGGACCACTGGCTGCGCGACTCGGAAATCGACCAGGCCATCGTCTTCGCCAGCACGCAGATCGAGTGCGATGCGCTGGCCGAAGACCTGCAGCAGGCCGGCTTTTCCGCCGTCGCGCTGCATGGCGCGCTGAGCCAGGGCCTGCGCAACCGCCGCCTGATGGCGCTGCGCCGCGGCCAGGTGCAGATCCTCGTGGCCACCGACGTGGCGGCGCGCGGCATCGACGTGCCCACCATCACCCACGTGTTCAACTTCGGCCTGCCGATGAAGGCCGAGGACTACACCCACCGCATCGGCCGCACCGGCCGCGCGGGGCGCGACGGCCTGGCCGTCACCTTCGCCGAGTTCCGCGACCGCCGCCGCATCTTCGACATCGAGGCCTTCACCCGCCAGCCCTTCACCACCGCCGTGGTGCCGGGGCTGGAACCGACGCAGCGCCCGCCGCAGCCGATGCGCGCGGGGCGCCCGGGCGGGGCGGGTG
>OFJB01000424.1_pt1 | contig 20951 bp, 18 predicted proteins | sample 1775081 | NCBI WGS metagenome assembly OFJB01 (sample SAMN08195771, study PRJEB24354) | sludge metagenome | isolation source: initial sludge from phenol fed wastewater aerobic bioreactor | place: India: Nagpur | collected 2016-06-05
TGAGTTCGTTGAATAATTTGAAATCCGGCTCGCCCTTGAAAAGCGAAAAATAGAGCGTACCGTTAAGCTCGCCGCTATTGACCACGATGCTGTGATCGTCTCTTTCCTGTTCGATAATCGTCGAAAGCCTGGCGAAGCCGCCCATGTCGACCCGCGTCGCAACGTTGTCGATCATGAGATCGTAGCTGCTGCTGTCGAGATACGAGTGGTGATCGTTGGTGTGGATGATCTTGACCGACACCGCCTTCGGCTTTTTGTTGCTGTCACCGTCGTCAATGCAACCGGAGAGTACGGCCACGCTGCCGGCGAGAAATATGGCGGTGAGAATCGGTTTCAATGAAAATAAACGCATGACACTAACCCCGGTTAATGTTTATTAGTTCATGATGCAGCGATATTGGCAATATAAATTTCCAATATCGCTGCCGCGAATCATTTAATCTCTGAGAAAAGCCGGCGCAATGAACTCGAATTGCAGTTCTCTTTAGCCAGGAAGCTGAAATGCTGCGTCCCGGACTATATATTTCAGAGATTGAGTTTTTATGACCGCACAAAAATTCTTCAATTGAACCCCAGCGTTTTCCGGGATTGGCATTGCCGCTGCGTTTTCCAGCACCTGGGATGCGCGGATCATTTCGGCTGTTTTTCGGCAAGAGCGGGACGGATTTCGCCCCAGGTCTTGCGAAGACCGCCAAGCCATCCCGGTTTTCCATCAAGGCATGGCCGATGAAACAGCGCTTGGCTTCATCGCCCCGGGACTTCTCGATCAGGCGAACATCCCGATCGGTCGTCGAGGCGTGCGTGTCGTTCTTGCGCTCCTCGCCCTCGGAAATTCTCCATCGCGTTGCGACCACCGCCTTCCGGCGGCTTGCCGGAACCATTCTTGGCCTCGCAGCCGTTTGTCGACACCCAGGCTTCAATCAGCGTGCCATGCGCTCCGGAAACCGACACGGCGGCAGCGGCCCGGCCTCAAAGCTAACACTGCGTCATTGACGCTCACCCCGGCGCTGCACTAGGCTTGCCGCGTGGCGCGCCTTTCCAGGCGGGTTCGGGTTGCCTGCAATCCGGCCACGCCGGGGCTACCCCGGCGGTTTTCTCGCAGTTGGACTTTTCATCGCCTGAACCTCACACGCCGCTGGCGTGGACGGTTCAGGCAGGACACGACAGGCTGGAAAGGGCGCCACGCCCGCAGGCGCGACATGAACGATCCCGACGACTTCGCCGACGACTTCGCCCCGGACGACCTGCTGCCGGCCAGGGCCATGCGTGCGGTCGCCAGCGGTCTGGTACACGCCTTCCTTGCCGGCGACTCCGACCCCGCCAGCCTGCGCGAACGCGGCCGCCACGCGCTGGGCGAGAATCCGCGCTGGTTGCCGTCGCTGGTCCTGCATCTGCGCCAGGAATTCGGCGCGCCGTTCACCGCCCACCAGCACGACGCGCTGCTCGAAGCGGTGCTGGCTTACCGCCACTTTCGCCAGGCCTTTCTGCCCTGGTGCATCCGTCCGCGCATCCGCGCCCATTTCGCCTTTCATCCGCCGATGGGCGAACCGCCCGCGGCGCTCGCCGGGCTGGCCGTGCCGGCGCTCGCCACGCCCGGCGAGCTGGCCGACTGGCTCGGCCTGCTACCCAACGAACTGGCCTGGTTCTGCGGCAACTGGCAGGTAGCGCCAAGCCAGCCGAAGCTGGATCACTACCGCTATCGCTGGCTGTGCAAGGCGAGCGGCGGCGCCCGCCTGATCGAGGCGCCCAAGGAAACGCTGCGCGCCATCCAGCGCCGCATCCTGCACGGTATTCTCGACAAGGTGCCGGTACACGCGGCGGCGACCGGCTGCGTGCGCGGTCTGTCGGCGGTAGACAATGCCCGCCGCCACGCCGCCTCGCCCTTGCTGCTGAAAATGGATCTGCGCGATTTCTTTGCCAGCATCCCGGCCGGGCGCGTCTTTGCCCTGTTCCGCACCCTCGGCTACCCGACGGCAAGCGCGCACTGCCTGACCCAACTGTGCACGCACGCGACGCCGATGCGCGTCTTGCGCCAACTGCCGCAAGACGAATATGCCAGCCCGGAAGCCCGCCGCCAGGCGCAGGCATGGGCGCGACGCTTCGCCACCCGACACCTGCCGCAAGGCGCACCAACCTCGCCGGCACTGGCCAATCTCTGCGCCTGGCGGCTGGATCTCCGCCTGGCCGGCCTGGCCCGTGAATGCCATGCCGCTTACAGCCGCTACGTCGACGACCTCGCCTTTTCGCTGCCTGTGGACGATGCCCCCCGCGCCCGCCGCATCCTGTTTCTGGTCGAGGAAATCGTCATTCAGGAGGGCTTTTCCCCAAACTGGCGCAAGACCCGCCTGTGCCCGGCCGGCCAGGCGCAGACGCTGACCGGTCTGCTCATCAACCGCCATCCCAACCTGCCGCGCGCCGAGTACGACCGGCTGAAAGCCATCCTCACCAACTGCCACCGCCACGGCCCAAGCGGACAGAACCGCGACCAACACCCGGATTTCCGCGCCCACCTGCAAGGCCGCATCGCCTGGTTGCGGCAAGTGAATCCGGGCAAGGGAGAGAAGTTGCTGGCGCTGTTCGGGCAGATCGACTGGGCGTGATCGCGCCGTCTCCCGTGGCCAACGGCAAAGCCCGCTCGCCCGCAGGCAAAGCGCGAAAAACCGCCGCCCCCCGCCCGCTCTGCTAAAATCCTGCGTCCGTTTTTCCGGCGCCCGTTCCATTGGCATGGCGCCCCTCCCGTGGAGATTTCACCGATGTACCAGTCCCCCCTGCTTCAGGATCTGCATGAGCGCGGCCTGATCGCCCAGCTCACCGACGCGGAAACGCTCGACAAAATGCTGCAGGAGGAGAAGATCACGCTGTATTGCGGCTTCGATCCGACCGCCGACAGCCTGCACCTCGGCCACCTGGTGCCGGTGCTCATCCTCAAGCGCTTCCAGCAGGCCGGCCACAAGCCGATCGCGCTGGTCGGCGGCGCCACCGGCATGATCGGCGACCCGAGCTTCAAGGCGACCGAGCGCAAGCTCAACACGCCGGACGTGATCGCTTCCTGGGTCGGCAAGATTCGCGGCCAGGTCGAACCCTTCCTCAGCTTCGAGGGCGCCAACGCGGCGCTGATGGCGAACAACCACGACTGGTTCGGCGCCATGAACTGCCTGGAATTCCTGCGCGACATCGGCAAGCACTTCTCGGTCAACGCGATGATCAAGAAGGAATCGGTGCAGCAGCGCCTGGTGCGCGAGGATCAGGGGATTTCCTACACCGAGTTCTCCTACAGCCTGCTGCAGGGCTACGACTTCGCCGAACTCTACAAGCGCCACCAGTGCGTGCTGCAGGTCGGCGGTTCCGACCAGTGGGGCAACATCACCGCCGGCACCGACCTCACCCGCCGCCTGCACCACACCCAGGTCTACGGCATGACCGTGCCGCTGATCACCAAGGCCGACGGCACCAAGTTCGGCAAGACCGAATCGGGCGCCGTCTGGCTCGACCCGAAGAAGACTTCGCCCTACGCCTTCTACCAGTTCTGGCTGAACACGGCCGACGCCGACGTCTACAAGTTCCTCAAGTTCTTCACCTTCCTGCCGGTGGCGCGCATCAACGAGATCGAGGCGGCCGACAAGGCGAGCGGCGGCAAGCCGGAAGCGCAGCGCATCCTGGCCGAGGAAGCAACCCGCCTGGTGCACGGCGAAGTTGCTTTGATGGCGGCGCGGCGCATCACCGAATGCCTGTTCTCCGGCCAGCTCGCCGACCTGACCGAGAACGACCTCGAACAACTGGCCCAGGACGGCATGCCCGGGATCACGCTCGACAGCGCCGCCGACAGCCTGATCGACGCCCTGGCGGCAAGCGGCCTGGCCAAATCGAAATCGGAAGCGCGCACTTTCATCCAGGGCGGCAGCGTGACGATCAACGGCGCCAAGGCCGACTCGCTCGACCACCGCCTCGTCGGCGACGACCGCCTGTACGGCCGCTTCACCATCCTGCGCCGCGGCAAGAAGCAGTACGCGATGCTGCGCTGGCAGTAACTCTTACCCGGAACCGTCATGGACTTCCTGCTCAATCCCGAAATCTGGATCGCCTTCTTCACGCTGACCGCGCTGGAGCTGGTGCTCGGCATCGACAACATCATCTTCATCTCGATCATCGTCGACAAGCTGCCCAAGGAAACCCGGGAGTTCGCACGCAAGCTCGGCCTCTTCCTCGCCATGTTCATGCGCATCGGCCTGCTGCTCGCGCTGTCGTGGATCGTCGGCATGACCGAGCCGGTGTTCACGGTGTTCGGTTCCGGTTTCTCCGGGCGCGACCTGATCCTGATCGGCGGCGGCCTGTTCCTGATCTGGAAGAGTACCGGCGAGGTGCACCAGTTGCTCGAAGGCGAGGAAGGTGAGGAGTCGCGCAAGGTGGCCAACAGCTTTGCCGGGGTGATCGTGCAGATCATGCTGATCGACCTCGTCTTCTCGCTCGACTCGATCATCACCGCCGTCGGCATGGTGCGCGAGGTGGGCGTCATGATCGCCGCCGTCGTCGCCTCGGTCGGCCTGATGATGCTGTTCGCCGGCGCCATCGGCAAGTTCGTCTCCGACCACCCGACGATCAAGATGCTGGCCCTGTCCTTCCTGGTCGTCGTCGGCGTCGTGCTGATCGCCGACGGTTTCGGCCACCACGTGCCGAAGGGCTACATCTATTTCGCGATGGCCTTCTCGGTCGGCGTCGAAATGCTCAACATCCGCCTGCGCAAGAACGCCGCCAAGCCGGTCGACCTGCGCGAACCTTACGTGCGCGAAGAAGGGCAAGGCTGAGCGATGCGCCAGTTGCTGCTCGACCTGCTGCCGGAGAGCGCGCCCAGCCTGGACAATTTCGTCGCCGGCACCAACGCCGAGACGGTTGCCGCGCTGACCGGCTGGCTGGCCGGGACGCCCGCCGACACCGCCTTCTGCCTGTACGGCGGCGCCGGTTGCGGACGCAGCCACCTGCTGCAGGCGAGCGGCTTCGCCTACCACGATGCGGCCACCGACCCGGCGCTGGCCGGCCTCGGCGCGGCGAGCCAGGTCGCCGTCGATAACGTCGAGGCGCTCGACGACGCCGGCCAGATCACGCTGTTCAACTGTTTCAACCGCCTCAAGATGGACGGCGGCCAACTGCTCACCGCCGCCGCCCAGCCGCCCGCTCACCTGGCGCTGCGCGAGGACCTGCGCACCCGCCTGGGTTCCGGCCTGATCTACCGCCTGCAGGCGCTGAGCGACGCCGAAAAGGCGGCGGCGCTGGCCACCCAGGCCCGCGAACGGGCACTGAAGCTGCCACCGGAAGCGATCGATTACCTGCTGCGCCACGCGCCGCGCGACATGCGCTGGCTGTCCGCCTTCATCGTCGCCCTCGACCAGCACACCCTCGAACACAAACGCGCCGTCACCCTGCCGCTGCTGCGCGAACTGCTCAATCACGAAAGCCCCGCATGAACCTCGCTCTCTTTGACCTGGATAACACCCTGATCGCCGGCGACTCCGATTTCGAGTGGGCGCAGTTCCTGATCGCCAAGGGGGCCGTCGACCGCGAGATCCAGGAAGCCAAGAACGTCGAGTTCTACGAGCACTACAAGGCCGGCACGCTCGACATCGACGCCTTCCTCGAATTCCAGCTGGCACCGCTGACCCGCCATTCGCGCCAGGAACTCGACGCCTGGCACGCGGAATTCATGGACCGCCACATCCGCCCGATCATCGGCGAGCCGGCGCGCGCCCTGGTCCGCCAGCATCTCGACGCCGGCGACCTGTGCGCCATCGTCACCGCCACCAACAGTTTCGTCACCGGCCCGATCGCCCGCGAATTCGGCATCCCGCACCTGATCGGGACGATTCCGGCGGTCGACCTGAAGGATGGCACCTTCTTCGGCACGCCGACCGGCACGCCGTCGTTCCAGGCGGGCAAGATCGTCCGCGTCGAACAATGGCTGGAAGCGCTCGGCCTGTGGTGGGGAAGCTTCGGGACCACCAGCTTCTACAGCGATTCGCACAACGACCTGCCGTTGATGAAGCAGGTGAAAATGCCGGTCGCCGTCGACCCGGACGACAGACTGCGCGCTTACGCCAGCGAAATGGGCTGGAAAATCATCACTTTGCGGTAAAATCCTCGTCTTTCCGTCGCGCTGCAGCGCTTGACCCTCAGGAACTCGTGATCCGCAAACTCATTTCCCGCGTCTTCAGCGGCAAGAACAACCGCACCGGCCGTAACGAGCCGGTCGTCATCCCGGTCTCCGGCCACGGCATCACCCGCGACCGTCTTTCCAGTGGCAGCCGGCGTACCTGCGAAACCCTGCAGGCCGAAGGCTTCAAGGCCTACGTCGTCGGCGGCGCCGTGCGCGACCTGCTGATCGGCGCCGAACCGAAGGATTTCGACGTCGCCACCGACGCCACGCCGGAAGAGGTGCGCCGCTGCTTCCGCCGCTCGCGCATCATCGGCCGCCGCTTCCAGATCGTGCACGTGATGATGGGCCAGGAGCAGATCGAGGTCACCACCTTCCGCGGCCAGCTCAGCGAAGACACCAAGAAGGACGAGCACGGCCGCGTGCTGCACGACAACGTCTTCGGCAGCCAGGCGGAAGACGCGGCGCGCCGCGACTTCACGGCCAACGCGCTGTACTACGACCCGACCACGGAAACGGTGATCGACTACCACCACGGCGTCGGCGACCTCAAGGCGAAAACCCTGCGCATGATCGGCGAACCGCGCGCCCGCTATCGCGAAGATCCGGTGCGCATGCTGCGCGCCGTGCGCCTGGCGGCCAAGCTCGGTCTCGCCATCGACCCGGCAGCGAAAAAGCCGATCCGCGAGATGGCCGGCCTGCTGGAAAACGTCCCGGCCGCCCGCCTGTTCGACGAGATGCTCAAGCTCTTGACCTCCGGACACGCCGTCAAGTGCATCACCCAGTTGCGCGACGAGGGCCTGCACCACGGCCTGCTGCCGCTGCTCGACGTGATCCTCGAACAACCGATGGGCGAACGCTTCGTGATGGCGGCGCTGGCCAACACCGACGAGCGCATCCGCCGTGGCAAGGGCAGTTCACCCGGCTTCCTGTTCGCCACCCTGCTCTGGCACGAAGTCCTGGCGCACTGGGAAAAACTCATGGCTGCCGGCGAAACCAAGATTCCGGCGCTTTATCAGGCGATGGACACGGTGCTCGACGTGCAGGCCGAGAAGCTGGCGATCACCCGCCGCATCGCCGGCGACATCAAGGAAATCTGGGCCCTGCAGCCGCGTTTCGAACAGCGCACCGGCAAGCGCCCCTACGCCCTGCTCGAACATCCGCGCTTCCGCGCCGGTTACGACTTCCTGCTGCTGCGCGGCGAAGCCGGCGAAATCGACAGCGAAATCGGTGCGTGGTGGACGGCCTTCCAGCACGCCGACGGCGAAGGCCGTGCCAACATGCTGCTGCCGGAAGCCGCCGGCGACAAGAAGAAGCGCCGGCGCAAGCGCAAGAAACCGGCCTCTGATCCCGAAGTCTGAGATGGCCATTGCCTACATCGCCCTGGGCGCCAATCTCGGCGACCCGGCGTCCACGCTACGTGCCGCCTTTGCCGCGCTCGATTCCGTGCCGGACAGCCGCCTGCTCGCCCGTTCGGCGCTCTACCTGAGCGCGCCGGTCGGCCTGACCGGCCAGCCGGACTTCGTCAATGCCGCTGCCCGCATCGAAACGTCGCTGGCCCCAGCAGCCCTGCTCGACGCGCTGTTCGCCATCGAACAGCAGTTCGGTCGCTTGCGTGGCGAACGCAACGGCCCGCGCACCCTCGACCTCGACCTGCTGCTCTACGACCTGCAGGTCATCACGACGCCGCGTCTGACCCTGCCGCACCCGCGCCTGCACCTGCGCGCCTTCGTCCTGCTGCCGCTGGCCGACCTTGATCATGCCTTGAGCATTCCTGGTCGCGGCACGCTCGCCGCCTGGCTGCCGGCAGTCGCCACCCAGGGCATCCGCCGGCTCGACGCCTGACTATTGCACCAACGGCGCCGCTGTGTATCCTAGGCGTCCGATTCATAGGAGCGAATCCCCCCATGTCCGCACAAACCGTCACCCGCCGCCTGACCCAGGCCGATCTGGCCAAGCTTTACCAGGCTGGCGAAAAGCTCGTCATGTTCACCTGCTACGACGCCAGCTTCGCGCGCCTGCTCGACGGCGCCGGGATCGACTGCCTGCTGATCGGCGACTCGCTGGGCAACGTCATCCAGGGCCACGACACGACGCTGCCGGTGACCGTCGCCGACATCGCTTACCACACCGCCGCCGTCAAGCGCGGTTCCGACCGCGCCTTCATCCTCGCCGACATGCCTTTCGGCAGCTATCAGGAATCGCCCGAACAGGCCTTCCGCAACGCCGTCGCGCTGATGGCGGCCGGCGCCCAGATGGTCAAGCTCGAAGGCGGTGCCGAGATGGCAGCGACGGTACGCTTCCTGGTCAGCCGCGGCATCCCGGTCTGCGGCCATCTTGGTCTGACGCCGCAGTCGGTACACGTGCTCGGCGGCTACAAGGTGCAGGGCAAGGGCGAGGCCGCCGCGCAGCGCCTGAAGGAAGACGCGCTGGCGCTGCAGGAAGCCGGGGCGACGATGATCGTGCTGGAAGCGATCCCCGCCGCGCTCGCCGCCGAAGTCACCGCCGCGCTGCACCTCATCACCATCGGCATCGGTGCCGGCAAGGACTGCTCCGGCCAGGTCATGGTCGTGCACGACGCCTTCGACATCCCGCCGGGCCGCAAGGCCAAGTTCGTCCGCAACTTCATGGACGGCGCCAGTTCGCTGCACGACGCCGCCTGCCGCGCCGCCGCCGCCGTCCGCGACGGCAGCTATCCCGGCCCGGAACACACCTACGCCGGTTGATCCCGCCGACCAAACTCAACCCAGTCCCATGCAAATCCATTCCAGCATCACCGACCTGCGCGCCGCCCTGTCCCAGCGCGGCCGCATCGTCTTCATCCCGACCATGGGCAACCTGCACGCCGGCCACATCAGCCTGATGGAACAGGCCCGCGCGCACGGCGACACCGTGGTCGCATCAATCTTCGTCAATCGCCTGCAGTTCGGCCCGAACGAGGATTTCGACAAATACCCGCGCACCTTCCAGGCCGATTGCGACAAGCTCGCCGCCGCTGGCGTCGATGTCCTGTTCGCGCCGACCGAGGCCGACCTCTACCCGGAGCCGCAGGAATATTTGATCGAGCCGCCGGGGATCCAGAATATCCTCGACGGCGAATTCCGCCCCGGCCATTTCCGCGGCGTCGCCACCGTCGTCACCAAGCTGTTCAACTGCGTCCAGCCGCAGGTCGCGCTGTTCGGCAAGAAGGATTACCAGCAGCTGATGATGATCCGCAACATGACGCGCCAACTGGCGCTGCCGATCGCCATCGTCGGCGGCGAGACGGTGCGTGCCGAAGACGGCCTCGCGCTGTCGTCGCGCAACGGCTATCTGAGCGAGGCCGAGCGCGCCGAAGCGCCACGCCTCTACCGCACGCTGAACGAAATCGCCGCCGAGCTGCGCGCCGGTAACGCCGATTTTGCCGGCCTCGAACAGGCTGCCACGGCCAAACTGGCCGCTGCCGGCTGGCAGACCGACTACATCGCCATTCGCCGACGCCATGACCTGGCACCTGCGGCAGACCTCGACCAGCCTCTCGTCATCCTCGCCGCCAGCCGGCTCGGCAAGACCCGCCTGATCGACAATCTGGAGGTCTGAGCCCCGCCGCCGATGCCCAATGCATTTCTTTACAAAAGAAATACATTTTTGCCATAAACTCCTGGCATAAATCATCTTGACCGCGCGCCAAGCGCATTTTTGAAGGAGTTCAGGCAATGGCGGCAGACCTCATCGATCGCGACACCATCGATTCCAACTACGACCTGCCCGGCGACATCCGCAATGTCTGGCTGGGCAAAGGCAACGACACGCTGACCGTGCGCGGCAATGCCAATTATGTAAATACCTCGGACGGCAACGACAAGATCACCATTCAGGGCAATGTCGATTGCGTTGACGCCGGCAAGGGCGACGACCAGATCAAAATCGGCGGCGACGCCAAGCACGTTCTTCTCGGCAGCGGCAACGACACCCTGAAGGTCGGCGGCAACCTTGATTGCGTCGTCAACGCCTGTGGCGCCGGTGACGACGTAGTCACCGTCGGCGGCAATCTGGGCCACGCCAATCTGGGCGACGGCAACAACACGATCACCGTCGACGGCAGCGCCGACTGCATCATCACCGGCAAGAACAACGACACCATCACCGTCAATGGCGACCTCAAGCACGCCTGCGTCGGCGATGGCGACAACCTGATCATTGCCGGCGGCAATGCCGACTGTCTGGTCGGCGGCCATGGCAGCGACCACTACTTCGTCGACGGCAACCTCAAGCATGTCAACCTCGGCGGCGGCGACAACTGCGCGGTCGTCGGCGGCGATGCCGATTCGGTGATCGGCTGCGGCGGCATCGATGCCGTGAAGACCGGCGGCGACCTCAAGCATGCCTGCCTGGGCGATGGCGATAACGCCGTCCTCGTCGGCGTTGGTGGCGGCAATGTCGTTACCGGTGGCGACGCCGGCTGCCTGGTCACCGGCAGCGGCAACGACCGCTTCGTGATCTACGGCAACGCCGACCATATCAACATGGGTAGCGGCAACAACGAAGCCTACATCTCGGGCAACGTCGACTGTTCGGTACTCGGCTTCTGGGACAGCGACCACCTGCTGGTCGACGGCAACCTGAAGAGCGCCTGCCTCGGTTCCGGCGATGACCAGCTAGTGGTCAAAGGCAGTTCCAGCCACGCCAACCTCGGTGACGGTCAGGACACCGCCTGGATCGGCACCAATACCTGCGTCGTCGATGCCAGCTGCGGCAACGACACCGTCTATGTCGGAGAGAATCAGGGCCGTGTCTACATGAGCCTGGGCGACGACACGCTGACCCTGGGCAGCTTTGCCGACCGCAGCGTCGTCGATGGCGGCCTGGGCAAGGACACGCTGACCCTGGTCGGCGAGGCCAGCGACTACACGGTCAAGAAGAGCTGGACCGGCGCCTCGATGGACATCACCAACAACGCCACCGGCGAAAAAATGACCGCCTGGTGGTTCGAGGACCTGCAATTCGTCGATGCCAGCGCCGTTCCGTCCAGCGACAGCATCATCGACACGAACTTCATCGAAGAGGTATACAGCATTCCCTGCTTCAACGCCGATATCTTCTGAGCCAAGCAGCAGCGAGTTGACTCAAGTAACTCGGACACAGGGGGCGCAAGCCCCCTTTTTTGGTTTTCGCCCCCCCGCTTCGTGAGCCTGCCCACGGATGAACCGCCACATCCTGCCGCCCCTGCACTTCCCGCATCCCCACGCCACCCTGGAACAGGCGCTCAAACTGTGCAAGAACAGTTTCCTGAGCGTTGCCGCCTTCAGCATGTTCATCAATCTGGCGATGCTGATACCAGCCATCTACATGCTGCAGGTCTATGACCGGGTGGTGGTTGGCAACAGCCTGCCGACCCTCTATGTCCTGACCCTGCTGATGCTCGTCTTCATGGCCGCCATGGGCCTGCTCGACTGGGCACGCCAGGACATCATGCGACGGGTCGCCAATCGCCTCGACATCCTGCTCGCCACGCCGCTGTTCGATGTTGGCTATCGGCAGGCGGTTTTTTCCGGCGGCCTGGTCAGCGGGGCGCAACCCCTGCACGACCTCAAGGTCATCCGGCAATTCGTCTCGAACAATGGCTTGTTCGCTTTTTTCGATGCCCCCTGGGTGCCGCTCTACCTCATCGTGATGTTCGCCTTCGACGTCTGGATCGGCGTTGCCGGCGTGCTCAGTGCGCTGCTCCTGATTGCCATCACGGTCGCCAACGAACGCCTCACCCGCAAATCGCTGAAGGAATCCGGCCAGGAATACGAGGAAGCCAACGCTTCCCTGAACCGGCTGTACCGCAATGGCGAGGTCATCGCCGCCATGGGCATGCTGGGCCACATCCGGCAGCGCTGGTTGAACCGGATCAAGAGCGCGATGCTGAAGCAGAACGCGGCGGCCGACACCTCGTCGATGCTGACCGCGCTCTCGAAGACCCTGCGCATCGTCATCCAGTCGCTGATCCTCGGTCTGGGCGCCTACCTGGCGATCAAACAGGAAATCTCGCCGGGCATGATGATCGCCGGCTCGATCCTGCTCGGTCGCGCCCTGGCGCCGATCGACCAGATGCTCGGCATCTGGAAGCAGTTCGCCGAGGCCAGGGAACAGTACAAGCGCCTGAACGCCAGCCTGCACAACGACCACCTGCTGGAAAGCGACATGTCGCTACCGGCGCCGCAGGGCGAACTGCTGGTCGACAACATCACGGTCACCGCGCCCGGCAGCAATACCGTGCTGCTGCACGACATCCATTTCCAGGTACGCGCTGGCACCATTACCGGCATCATCGGCCCCAGCGCCGCCGGCAAATCGACGCTGGCGCGCGCCCTGCTCGGTATCTGGCCCTGTGCCAAGGGCAGCGTCCGGCTCGACGGCGCCGACATCTTCACCTGGAACAAGGCCGAACTAGGCCCGTACATCGGCTACCTGCCGCAGGACATCGAGCTGTTCGAAGGCAGCATCGGCGACAACATCGCCCGTTTCGCCCCCCGGGACCCGGACAAGGTCGTCGCCGCCGCACGCAATGCCGGCATCCACGAAATGATCCTGCGTCTGCCGCAAGGCTACGACACCCGGCTCGGCAACGGTGGCGCCAACCTTTCCGGCGGCCAGCGCCAGCGTCTGGGAATCGCCCGCGCCATTTACGGTTCACCCCGTCTGGTCGTCCTCGACGAACCCAACGCCAACCTCGATCACCAGGGTGAAATGGCCCTGCTCGACACCCTGCAGATGTTGCGCCGCGACGGCACCAGCGTCTTCATCATCACCCACAAGACCAATGTGCTGGCCGCTGTCGACAGGCTGCTGGTCCTTGCCGACGGCAGCCTGTCGATGTTCGGTCCGCGCGACGCCGTCCTGGCCGAACTGAATCGCCACGCGCCGCCGCCCAAGCTCAAGGAAGTCGTCTGAGATGCACCCTCACAAGGAACTCCACAGCAAGGCCCTGGTGCTCGGCGAAGACCGCTCGCTCAGCGGCATCGTCGAGGAAGGACGGGCGCGTCGCATCGGCTTTTTCGTCATCGTCAGCACCTTCGTCCTGTTCGGCGGCTGGGCCGCCTTCGCCCCGATCGGCAGCGCGGTCGTCGCGCCCGGCGTGGTCAAGGTCGAACTCGACCGCAAGACCCTGCAGCATCTCGAAGGCGGCATCATCCACCAGATCCACGTCCGCGAGGGCGACCATGTCGAACGCAATCAACTGCTGATCACGCTGGAACAGACCCAGTTCCAGGCCGATCTCGACGTCGCGCGCACACAGACGCAGGCATTGCGCGCCGGCGAAGCCCGCCTCAAGGCGGAACTGCAAGGCGCCGGCAGCATCGCCTTCCCGGAAGATTTCGACAGCGCCGACCCCGAGATTGCCCAACTGATGCAAAGCGAGACCGCCCTCTTCAACGCCCGCCGCGCCTCGCGCAGCGGCGAACTGCGGGTGCTTGACGGACGCATCCAGCAATCGGGGTCGCAAATTGCCGGCCTCTCCCGGATCAACGGCAGCAAGAACGACACCTTGCGCTCGCTCGAGTCCGAACTCGCCGACCTGCAGCGCCTGGTGGCCAAGAACTTCATCAGCCGCCACAAGCTGAACCAGACGGAACGACTGATTTCCGAACTGCAGGCCGAGATTGCCGAAAACGATGCCAACATCGCCAACCAGCAGGTCCAGCAGCAGGAAACCCGGATGTTGATCGATTTCCGCAAGGCCGAGTTCCGGACCCAGGACGTCGATGCGCTGACCGAAATCCAGAAACGCCTCGACGAAATGCGCAAAAAGACGCTGTCGCTTGCCGACCGCGTCGAGCGCGCCAGCATCCGCGCCCCGGTCGCCGGCCAGGTCATGGGCCTGCAGGTCAACACGACGGGCGCCGTGTTGCGCGCGGGAACGCCGATCCTCGACATCGTGCCGGCTGGCGCCGCGCTGCTGGTCGAGGCACGCATCTCGCCGGCAGACGTCGACACGGTGCGCACCGGACAACTCGCCGATATCCGCTTCACTGGTTTCAAGGCCACGACGACGCCAGTGGTCGAAGGCAAGCTGGTCTACCTGGCCGCCGACCGTCTGGTCGACCAGCACAGCGGCCTGCCCTACTTCAACAGTCACATCCAGCTCACTGCCGCCGGCTTGAGCAAGCTGCAACAGCAGGGCCTGCAGATCCAGCCCGGGATTCCAGCGGAAGTCATCGTCAAGACCGGCGAACGCACCCTGCTGCAATACATCGTCCAACCGCTCAGCAACGTGCTCGCCCGCACCTTCCGGGAGCAGTAAATCCGCCAAAAAGATCGTTGACAAGGGGGGCAATGCCGTTAAAATTCGCTTCCCCCCAACTGTCTGGATGAATAAAGCCATGCAGAGAACCCTGTTGAAATCCAAGCTGCATCGCGTGACGGCAACGCACGCCGATCTGCATTACGAAGGTTCGTGCGCCATTGACGAGGACCTGCTGGAAGCGGCCGACATCAAGGAATACGAGCAGATCGACATCTGGAACGTCAACAACGGCGAGCGCTTCACGACCTACGCCATCCGTGCCGAACGTGGCTCGGGCGTCATCTCGGTCAACGGTTCCGCAGCGCGCCGCGCGGCGCCCGGCGACATCCTGATCATCGCCACCTTCGCCACGTATACCGAAGTCGAACTCGTCAAACACGAGCCGTCGCTGATCTACGTCGATTCGCAGAACCGCATCGTCCGTCGCGGTCACAAGATCCCGGTCCAGGCCGCCGCCTGAAGACTGCGCTTTCGCGAAGTCCTGCCGAAGAGGCCCGCCCATTGGCGGGCTTTTCTTTTTCTGTACAATCCGTTCCACAATAGTTAACAACCGGACGGAGACGATTGATGGGCGTGATTTTCGCCAAGACAGACAAGGGCCTGGCCGAGCTGACGCTGAAATCCGGCGGGCTGACGCCGCGCCAGCGGCGAGTGCTGATCATGGTCGACGGCAAACGCAGTGTCGAGGAGTTGCGGGAGTTGCTGCAGAACGATGACCTGCAACACACCCTCGGCATCCTCGAAGAATCCGGCTTCATTGAGATCGGCGGCGTACAGAACGCCGCCGGCGCGCTTCAGGAAGCCCCCGCCGGGCCGCTACCGCCCATCGACGCCTTCCGGCCGATGCCGGTTCCGCCCAGCACCAAGGAGATGGAACTGGCCCGCAACTTCATCCAGAACACGCTGAAGACCTTTTGCGGCCCCTTCGCCCACCTGCACATCGTCGAGGCGGCGCACGCCGCGAAAAGCCACGAAGAGTTACGGCAGCAGTTCGCGCCCTGGTATCACGCCATCGTCCAGACGCGCGACGGCAAACGCCGCGCCGAGGAACTGCGCGCCCTGCTGCTGCGCGTCATCTGATGCACTGTCCGGCGTGGCAATTCTCAGCCCGTTGGCGGGCATTTCCCGGGGGCGTGCGCTGATCTTGCGCAATCGCCGGTAGCACGCCCTTTTACTGAACTCCCCCGGTCGAGCGCTGCTACCGGGGGTAGTTTCACCCCAAGGATCAGGCGCTGCCGTCCTCGGCCTTCTTCGGCTTGCGGCTGCGGCCCGGCTTGCGGGCCGGTTTCTTCTCGCTGGCGGCAGGAGTTTCGCTGGCAACCTCCGGGACTGGCGCGGCGCTGGGCGCTTCAGCAGCAGCCTCGCTGCGCTTGCGCGACGTCCGGCGAGCGCCGCGCTGTGCTTTCTTCGGCGCTTCGACCGTCAGCGTTTCAGCAACGGCGGGCGGCTCGACTGCCACCGGTGCAGGCACCGGCTCTTCGGCAACGATGGCCGCAGGCGCTTCCGGAACAGGCGTCTCACCGATGGGAATGCCTTCCTCGCGGTTTTCCTTGCGCGTGCGGCGACCGCCGCGTCGCCGCGCGGCGGGCTTCTCCTCGGCCGGTGGCGTTTCGGCGACCGGCGCCTCGACCGCTTCGACCGGCGCCGCGTCAGCCTCGACGGCGATATCCGGCGCCGCCGCCTCCAGATTCGGCGCTTCGCCCTCGTGAGCGCGGGCGCGGGTGACATAGGTGCCGGACTTGTCGTCACGGCCGACCACCAGCAGGCCGAGGCCGGCGGCTTCTTCGAGCAGGTTGCCGAAGGTGCGGAAGCCGTAGTAGCTCTCGCTGAAGCCCGGATTGCGCCGCTTCACCACTTCCTTGAGCACCGAGGCCCAGATCCGTTCGGCTTCGCCGCGGTCGGCCATGAGGTCGGCGAAAGTCGCCGCCACCAGTTCGATCGCCTTGGCCTTGCGCTCCTCGACCTTGGCGCTGCGCTTGGCTTCCTCTTCCGGTGAGCGCTTCTCGCGCTCGCGACGCGGGCCACGGCTGGCTTCGCGGTCGCGCACCAGATCGTCGTAGTAGATGAATTCGTCGCAGTTGGTGACCAGCAGGTCGGAACAGGATTGCTTGACGCCAACGCCGATGACCTTCTTGGCGTTCTCACGCAACTTGGAGACGAGCGGCGAGAAGTCGGAATCGCCGGAAATGATGACGAAGGTGTCGACGTGCGACTTGGTGTAGCAGAGGTCGAGCGCGTCGACGACCATGCGGATGTCGGCGGAGTTCTTGCCCGACTGGCGGACGTGCGGGATTTCGATCAGTTCGAAATTGGCCTCGTGCATCGCCGCCTTGAAACCCTTGTAGCGTTCCCAGTCGCAATAGGCTTTCTTGACGACGATGCTGCCCTTGGCGAGCAGGCGCTCGAGCACCGGGCGAATGTCGAATTTTTCGTACTGCGCGTCGCGCACGCCCAGCGCAATGTTCTCGAAGTCGCAGAAAAGCGCCATGCTGGCGGTATCGTTGGCGGCCATGAAGTCGATCCGTTTTGTAGAAGGCGGCCAGTATACCGCCGGCCGGCTCAGGCGCCCGGCAATTGTGCCGACTCCTCGTCGGTGAACAGGCGCGAGCGGGTGATGAAGCTCTTGCCGCTGCCGCATTCAAGCGAAAAGGTGCCGCCCTGGCCGTCGAAAACGTCGATGATCAGTTGCGTATGCTGCCAGTACTCGTACTGGGAAGCACTGATGTAGAAAGGGACGCCGCCGATTTCGCCGAGATGGACGTCGTAGGGGCCGATGGTCAGCTCGCCCGGCAGGTAGCAGTTGGGGCTGCTGTTGTCGCAGCAACCGCCGGACTGGTAGAACATCAGCTCGCTGCCGTACTGAGCCTGCAATTGCCGGATCAGGGCCAGCGCTTCGGGAGTGGCGGTAACGCGATCGACCATGGTCTTCTCCAAAAAAACGGGGGCACGAGGCCCCCGAAAAAGCCCGCAAGGGCACGCAGAGACTACAGCGAAAACTACTTGGCGCGCGTCATCAGCCCGCGCCCCGGCTTCTGAATCGTCCGACCAGACCGTTGAGATGCTCGGCCTGCTGCAGGAGTTCCGCGGCTGCCTCCTTGCAATCCTCGGCGGTGTCGCTGGTGCGCCGGGTGACGCCGTCGATCTGGGCCAGGCCGACATTGACCTCGTCGATAGCGAGCGCCTGCTGCTGCGAAGCTTCGGCGATGCTGGTGATCAGGGCCGAGACGCGCTCGGCGCTGACCACGATGCCGTTCAGCGTTTCCGCGGTACGCCCGGCAATCTCGATGCTTCTGGCAGTCTTGGCGGCCGACTCGCCGATCAGCTTCGCCGCCTGACTGGCGGCGTCGGAGCTGTTCGAGGCGAGCTTGCGCACCTCGTCGGCGACGACGGCGAAACCGCGACCGTGCTCGCCGGCCCGCGCTGCCTCGATGGCGGCGTTGAGCGCCAGCAGGTTGGTCTGCATGGTGATCTCGTTGATCGCGTTGATGATGTCGTTGATACGCTCGCCCGCCACTCGCATTTCGACCATCGCATCCATCATCTCGGTCATGTGCTGACTACCGGTTCTTGCCGCGTCGCGCGACTCCGCCGACGACTGTTCGGCGTTGGTCGCGTTCTGGGCGTTGAGTTTGATCTGCTCGCTGACCTGCTCGATCGAGGCGGCAATCTGGGTCACCGACTCGGCGGATCGCGCCGACCCGTCGGAGAGCGTATTGCTCAGGGTCGTGACGCGGCCGGCGTTGTTGTTGATTCGCCCCGCCCCGCCCTTGAGTTCGGAAACCAGGCTGTTCAGGCCATCGAGCATCTGGCGCAGGGCCAGGCCCAACTGGTCGTGCTCCGACGCCAGGCGAACGTTCATGTCCAGGTTGCCTTCGCTGATCTGCTCGGCCAGCCGGGCCCGGGACAGCAGACTCTGGGACATTTCGTCGAGAGCACGAGCGAGTTGCCCGACTTCATCGTTCGATTCGTGCTGGAAGCGGCGCGAGAAATCGCCGGCCAGCACGGCCCGGGCAAAATCCGCGGCGGCGCGGACCGGACGGGCGATGTTACCGGCGACGAACCACAGCAAGGCGGTCGCCACGGCGGTGACGACCAGGCCGACCAGGATCTGCCAGATGGTGCTTGAGGTACCGCGTGCCTGGATTTCCTGATCAAGCGCCTGGGCCTGGGCAAGGACCACGTCCTGCGGCACGCTCACCAGCACCGCCCAGGGCTTGCCGGTGCGGCCGAGGGTAATCGGCGCAACCGCCTTCATGTGCTTGTTGCTTTCGTCGAACCAGCCCTTGGCCCGACCTTCCTGGACATTCTTGAGCAACTCGTTGTCATCGGCGGACTTGCTCGCCGAAAAAGCCTGTCCGATGCGCTCCGGATGCTGGCTGTCGGCCACCACCAGGCCGGCGTTGCTGATGATGGTGACCCCGCCCTTGCCTTCAAACAGTTCCTGGTCCGCCTGAACGGCAAGTTTCTGCACGAAATCCAGGTTGTAGTCGGTACCGGCAACACCGACGAAGCGCTTGTTGAGCATGATCGGCACCGACAGGGTGGTCAGCCACACCGACTTGCCCTGAACGATGTAGGGGAAAGGATCGAGCACGCTTTCCTGGTGATTCTCGCGCGGGCCGATGTACCAGCCACCTTTCAGCACGCCGTTGGGGTGGCGGTCCATGGTGTCGTACTCGACCAGCGGCTGAACGGCGATCTTGCCGTCCTGACCGCGGTTCCAGTACGGGGTGAAGCGCCCGGTCTGGGCGTTGTTGCCATCCCGGCCGGTCTGGAAGGCAGCATCCTTGCCGTCCAGCGCGTTGGGTTCCCAGTTCGAATAGGTGCCGTTGAATTCAGGGTTGTTGACCAGGACGTGATAAAGAACATCGTTGATCTGATCGCGTCCCAGCCCCCCGCTCTTCTTGCCCACCTCGAAGGTGTGGGCCATGGTGCGGGCAGCGTTGAGCGCCAGATCGAACTTGCTCTGAATCACCCCGGCGTGCGCCCAGGCGAGGTTTTTCAGACTCTCGACCGTATTTGCCTGAGTCAGCTCGCCGACCCGCTGCGAAATCAGACTACGCGTGTTTCCTTCGGAAACCACGCTATAGGCCACGATGCTGATCACCGACCCGAGCAGGCAAGCACCTGCCAGGACCGATATCCTTCCCTGAATTGACTTCATGACTTCAACGGCACCTTATCAACAAAAAAACTTACAGGGCGGCGCGGAAGATGGCTTCGATGTCGGCCTGGTCGGCGCGCCGCGGATTGGTCAGACCGCAGGCGTCCTTCAACGCGTTGGCGGCCAGGATCGGGATGTCGGCTTCCTTGACGCCAAGATCGAGCAAGCCGCGCGGGATGCCGACATCGGCAGCCAGGCGGCGGATCGCCTCGAGACAGCGCTGGGCGTTGGCCGCACTGTCGGCGCCGCTTTCCGCCACGCCCATCGCCGCCGCGACGTCAGCCAGACGCTCGCTCGCCACCGAGGCGTTGAAAGCCTCGACGTGCGGCAGCAGCACCGCGTTGCAGACGCCGTGCGGCAGGTTGTAGAAGCCGCCGAGCTGGTGCGCCATGGCGTGGACGTAACCGAGCGAGGCGTTGTTGAAGGCCATGCCGGCGAGGAACTGGGCGTAGGCCATGGCCTCGCGGGCGGCGACGTTCTGGCCGTCGGCGACCGCTTGCCGCAGGTTGGCGGCGATCATCGTCACCGCCTTCAGGGCGCAGGCGTCGGTGATCGGCGTCGCTGCGGTGGAGACATAGGCTTCGACGGCGTGCGTCAGCGCGTCCATGCCGGTCGCCGCGGTCAGTGCCGGCGGCTTGGCCAGCATCAGCAGCGGGTCGTTGACCGAGAGCAGCGGCGTCACGTGGCGATCGACGATGGCCATCTTGATGTGCCGTGCTTCGTCGGTGATGATGCAGAAGCGCGTCATTTCGCTCGCCGTGCCGGCCGTCGTGTTGATCGCAATCAACGGTAGCTGCGGCTTGGCCGAGCGGTCAACACCTTCGTAGTCGGCGATGCTGCCGCCGTTGGCGGCGACCAGCGCGATGCCCTTGGCGCAATCGTGCGGCGAGCCGCCGCCGAGCGAGACGACACAGTCGCAATCGGCGGCGCGCAAACGCGCCAGGCCGGCTTCGACGTTACCGATGGTCGGATTGGGCTGGGCGCCGGCAAAAATCTCGGCGCCGATCCCGGCCTTCTCCAGCAGACCCGCCACCCGGGCGGCGACGCCGGCTTTCTCCAGCCAGCTATCGGTAACGATCAGCGCCCGCCGGTAACCGTATCCTCCCAGGGACTGGACGGCCGTCTCGAGACAGCCTTCGCCCATCAGGTTGACGGCGGGAATGAAAAATGCGCTTTGTGCCATTTTGCTTGTTCTCCGTGAAATGATGATCCGACCGCGCGAGGTTCCCCTTGAACCCGCTGACCGGTCGGTAGTTGGCAAAACGCCCGCGCAAGGCGGGCGTCGGTGGCTGGTTTAGAAGAAGCCGAGCTTCTGTTCGGCGTAGGAGACGAGCAGGTTCTTGGTCTGCTGGTAGTGGTCGAGCATGACCTTG